>Ga0196964_10001736_pt1 | contig 10798 bp, 11 predicted proteins | sample S1_10metaG_FD_148615 | JGI IMG/M metagenome (GOLD analysis project Ga0196964, IMG submission 148615) | Soil microbial communities from Anza Borrego desert, Southern California, United States - S1_10 | ecosystem: Environmental > Terrestrial > Soil > Desert | place: USA: California | collected... | reverse complement strand
AAAACCCGGTCTGAGACATCGATTCCATTCCGCCAGCAAGTACGATGTCAGCTTCACCAGCGCGGATAGCAGTGGCGGCGTTCATCACGCTCATCATTCCCGACGAACACACCATATCTACTGCATAGCCGTTCACCGTTTCCGGAATTCCGGCCTTAAAAGCTGCCTGACGGGGCAATGACTGTCCGTGTCCTGCCCTAAGTACGTTGCCCAAGATGTACAAGTCTATTGCTTCCCCTGGCGCTTTGGTCTGCGCCAACGCTGCTCGCATGGCGATCGCACCTAAATCTACTGGGGAAAACCCTGCAAGGACACCTCCGAACCTACCGAGTGGCGTGCGTACTGCTGAGACAATATAAGCTTCTTGCATACATCCTCCGGGATATTTTTTGACAATTTCACGTCTTCAAGCGCTACCAAGTTAAAGCTGGATGCTTAGATCAGCTAATTCCATTGGTAGTGTCTGTAAATTTTCGTCATTTATGAAAGGTCGCGCTAAGGTCATCAGTAGTTATGCCTTTCTGGGACTAACTCAACCCATATCCGCAGGTTAGCTGACTGGGCGGGAGCTATTTTTATGCAAACTTATAAAGCTTCTTATCAGTATTCAAAAGCGCTTTTCCTAAAAATTGATTTCCCAATTAAGCTACGGAAGTTACTTTTTTATATAGCAAGCGCCAAGGTGGTTAGGACATTCTCTCAATTTCAAATCCATTCACGAGTATTGGCGAGACTCCTGACTTCTGACTCCTGCTATACCTTACACATTAACGCTAATTTTAAATTATGATTTAATCATGCCTAGACAACACAATCAGTATTTACTCAGATAATGCAAGGAGGTAGGGCAATGGATTGGACGAATTTTGAGCAGGTTTTAAGGCAGTTAAGCGACTTACAAGTAGGGTTTGTCAATAACTGGGTTTCCACTATGCCCAATAGGCAGAGTGAAAACCCTCCAAATTTCCGTGAAACTTTCGATAAAACCCTGAAATTTCAGGAAGAAGTGGTGACGAGTTCTCTGGAATTTCAGGCTCTGGTAGCCCGTCAGGCACTTGAAAACCAGAAGCAATATTGGGAGGCATATTTCAATATGATACGAAAGGCGTAAAATACAGAAACTGTGTAAGGTATTAGAGTTGCATTTAGAGGGTGTTTGTCAAGTACTTATGAACTCATTTTACTTACAAACACCCCTAAAAATTTTAAAACTCCTCAATTTTTTTTATAAAGCTTTTTAATTTGAAACACCTCTCTCCAGCAAAACGTTTACTATTGGTTTTTTCCATAAAAAGTTTCGATGCACTAATTTCCTACTCTAACCCTGCTAGTTTGTCTAATCGTCTACCCAGAGAAAGGGCATAATGTTAAGCCAGCTTGTATTCTTGAATACAAAAGTCTTTGAACTGTAGCGTTCTAGAGGCTTGTATCTTACGACAGTATTCAAATCAATCAAGTATACCCTTCTGGCGCTAACCACTTGAAGAAGAATACATACGTCATAATTATGAATTTTTTTAGCCATTCATATGTAAGAAAATATAGCGGTTTACAGTTGAGGGAAGTACATTTAAATTCTGCATAAAAGCCTTCTGCCTTAAAACAGTTGATTTATGTACTTCATCCATATGCAAACTGCTGTATTATCAAAAAAGAATTCAGGAGTCAAAAGTCAGAATTCAGCATAAATTCTGTATGAATGGCGGATGAATAAAGGGGTTTAAGACCCCGACCAAATCTATGATGATTTGGTGATTTTCAATCAATCGTGGGTCTGAATCCCCCAGTGATTGAATCTGACTCCTGTATTCTGAATTCTTCTTCAATCGTCTGCTCTATGTTCGCGCCTTAAGCCAATCGACAATGGTTGGAGGAAGGTCTCGCTGCACCTTACTGCTCACATACATCCCAATGTGTCCGACGGGGAAGGAGCGCACTGTATAGTCTTTGCTACCGATGTACTTCTCAAGAGCTAAGGAAGATGCTGGGGGAACCAGATGATCTTGCTCGGCGTATATGTTCAAAATCGGTATACGGATATTTCCCAGCTCCACTCGCTTTTTCCCAATCTCGATCGCGCCTTGGATCAGTTTGTTTCCCTGGTAGAAGTCCTTCATAAACTGTCGGTAAGCCTCACCAGCTTGATCGGGACTGTCGAAGATCCACTTTTCCATCCGGAGAAAGTTTAATAGCTTGTCCTCAGAGTCGATAGTCTCCAGAAGGTCAATATACTTCTTAAACCCTAACTGGAAGGGCTTTAGCATTAAAAACTCTAAGTTCAGGAAGTCGCCGGGGATGTTTCCCAGAGTATCCACCATTAGATCCACGTCTAGAGCTTGTGATCCCAGAGTGCATCCACCCCAAACATTGAGGAGTCCGTCATTGATGTGAAAATCGACCGGGGTAACCATAGTAATGAGGTTTTTAACCTTCTCCGGGTAAAGGGAACTGTAGCAGAGGCTGAAGGTTCCCCCCTGACAAATCCCCAAGAGGTTAATTTGATCCAAGCTGTGGCTCTCTAGCACCACATCCACACAGTTATTGATATAGCCATTGATGTAGTCGTCAAGGGTTAGCCAGCGATCGCCTCGGCTAGGATAGCCCCAGTCAATGATGTAGACATCCATGCCAAGTTTGAGCAAGTTAGCAACGAGCGATCGATGCTCCTGTAAATCGACGATGTAGGGACGGTTAACAAGGGCGAAAACGATGAGGATAGGGATGTGCCTCGACGCTTTCTTTGGCGTCGAGACAGGCGTGAAGCGGTACAGCACTACCTTGTCCTCCCGGTAGACCTCTTCCTTGGGAGTCACGCCGATCTGAATGTCCTCCTCGCTAAGGCGGCTGAAGCTTTGGACGCCCTTGACCAGCTTTTGGCTTAGCTCATTGAACTCGTGCATAGCATCCTTACAAAACCTCTATCTGAAAAAATAGAAAGAAAGGGTCTCTCCTTGAGGCTACAAAGCATCGCATCTCTCATGCTGCGCCGCCAAATTAATACGCGAGTGTCAATCCAATTATCCTTGCATCCAAAATTCAAAATCGAATGACAGTTGGGTTGGCGAAATAAAAGAGTAGCGCTGGTTCTTGCTTAAAATGGAATTGAGCAACTCTTTGCTAAGGCTTGTCTAAGGATTGTTTAAGGCTTTTAATTTCCTTCCGCAGCTCGTAGATGCTGCGGTGAATCTCGTCCGCCTCGCTGCGAGTCGGCAGGTTATTAATGTTTAAAAACACTTCCATCAGCTGTTGCTGGTGGAGCCTGTAGCTCATGGCTGCGTTCAAAAACTTCCCTTGGATCTGAACGGCATTCTCTGAACGGAATGTCTCTGCGAATACTCGGTCAAATACGCTACTCCAAACTTGTAGAAACTGTCGCCAGTTCTGAATGCTGTAGCCCTTTTCCTGGGAGGATACCAACTCCCGCATCAGCTCCTCAAAAGCCCTCACCCAGACATCGACCAGCACTAGCTGATAGTCAACGCTCGCCTTGTAGAAGTTTATCCAGCTATCAAAGCTTTGAAACAGTTTGTTGTTGAATTCGCGGGTGTAGCCCAGGCTGGGGCTTTGCAGAAAGCTGCCAAAGGTATTTTCATAGATGTCCCAGTAGAGGTTGGTCAGATCGATCGATGCCGAGCGATCGCCACACACTGCCTTGCTGGCGACTTCTAGTGACTGCCACAGTGTTTCTGTGCCTATCTGACCTAACTTTTGCAGCCCCTTGACGTAGAGCAGCCACAACTCGACTCGATCCATCCTAAATTCACTCCCCTGGTTTAAATGCTTGTATCGCTAGCAATGCTAACGCGGCTGTACTAGCGATCGCACCCCACTTAAAGACCGGGTTCTTATCCAGCCAGTCGGAAACGCTAGGTATCTCCAGGTTGGTATAGTCTCCCTTAACTCTGTTATCGTCCGGGATAGGTTCGTATAAATTGTTGGGTGCATCTTCAGACTTGGGATCGTTGCTGTGCTGGAGTCGGAAGCCGACGAGCAGCAACAAGGAATCCACCAGTTCTGGAGAGAGTCGCTGTAGCACATCTAGCACCTTAGCCACATCCCCAACTAAGAAGTCACGAGTTGGATGTTCAGCAACGTAGACGATCGCGTCAGCCACCAAGCTGGGGTCGTAGTAGGGCGGTATGCCTGATGGCTTCACGCCTAACTTAGTCAGACCATTGTTCCAAAAGGGTGTGTTGATGACCGCTGGCTTCACACTTGTGACGCTAATGGGGATTTTCTCATGTTGCAACTCGACGCGCATAGCTTCGATAAAGCCCTCCATTCCGTGCTTTGCTGCGGAGTACGCACTTTGGTAGGGGAGACTTCGTGTGCCCTCCATTGAAGAGATGTGGATCAGCGCCCCCCGCCCCTCACGCTTGAGATGGGGTAGCGCCGCCATAGCGCCGTATACCTGCCCCATCAGGCTGACATCGATGACGCGCTTAAATTCTTCTGGTGTAGTGTTGTCGAACGTGGCAAAGACGGCGATTCCAGGGGCATGAACCCACGTATCGAGCCGCCCATACACCTCCACAGTACGGTCAGCGATCGCCTTGACCTGCTCGAAGACTGACACATCAGCGACTATAGCGGTTGCCTCACCGCCAAAGCTCCGAATCTCGTCCACCAAGGACAAAAGCCCAGGCTCACTGCGAGCAGAAACAACCACCTTTGCCCCTCGCCTTGCAAACTGGAGAGCTGTTTCCCGCCCAATGCCGCTGGAAGCCCCAACGACTGCAACGACCTGCTGATTTATTGGCTTTAGTTGCATCAATTCTACTCCTTAAAATCCTGATTACAAATTCTTTGTGCCTGAAGGTGAAGTCAATCTAGAAACTTTTGGTCTAGTAGTCCATCAACCTAATTTTGATAGGTAGTGAGTTTTTGAACTGTATACCACAAGCAACCTTCAGCGATTGGCAAGATATCAAAGCTTCTTTGGTGGAGATCAACTTTTACCCAATAAATACGTCAGAGAAACCGTGCGTACATCAGTCGCAGGGTTGACAGCTCTCCCCAACCTCCAATTAATACTTTTTCAATTTTGAGCCGCTACAGGGTTCCCGGAGCAGGGGTAAGTATTTGTAGCTGTGCAAAAAAGCAATGTTAATAGAATCTGGCTACTAGAAGTGGGTAAACGACAATTTTTGGGGCAATTGATGAATTGCCCTTATTTATAGGGGTGGCGCAATATAGTCTTAGGTTTGTTGAGAATGCCCCTAGTGGGTAAGTTTTAATTAATAGGTAACTTGGCTAAATCTGGCAGTTCTACCAGTTCTTTTTCTACTTCCTTGACAGATATAGATATAGGCATATTGAGGGGTTCGGGTTTCTCTTCTACCAAACAAGTCGCCACTGGCAGGGTTTGCTCCAAGTCATCCAATGGCCGAGGAATGACCATGACGGCGTTTAATTCTCCAATCCTTTCCGCTTCTTGCATACCAGCTTCGACAGCTACCGCCACATTTGCCACGGTTCCCCGAATAATGGCGGTACACAAACCAGCACCAATGGTTTCGTATGAAGTCAGATAAACGTCAGCTGCCTTGAGCATAGCGTCACACGCCCCAACCATAGCCGGAAATCCCCGTGTTTCCAATAAACCAACAGCGTGATTACTAATGCGACTGTAACCGTCGCTATCCGTCAGCTGCGATAAGCGACTGCCGATAGGGAAGATCACCTCTAAATTTGGCAACGGGCGGGGAATGACTAAAGAAGAAACGAGCTGACCAAATTGTTCTGCAGTCTGTGCGCCAGCTTCGACGGCTAAACGAACATCTGAGATCCCGCCTCGTACAATAGCAGTACAGTGACCACTGCCAATTTTTTCAAAACCTATTAAAGTCACCCCAGCGGACTTGAGCATCATATCCGCTGTGCCAACAATAGCAGGGAAACTACGGGTCGAAACCAAACCGAGAGCAGTGTCCCTGAAATTTTTTGGTTGACTCGGCCTTTCAAAGCGGACAAGCCCTGGCTTTTGTAGCTCCACCTATGACCTCCGTGAGAAAATACTGAGCGCCTAACTTAAGTATGCCTATTCTCAGAGATTGGTTGATGGTTGGCGCGATCCGATCGCTTCCAAAAGTCATACCTACTCAGTTTACTTGTCTTCGGGGGAGGGGTTGAGGGATTTATTGTGAGGAAAGAGAGTCAGCATTAGTCGGTTCAGGTTAGCTTGTCCATAGATTGGATTACCAGCAGCAGGTGGCGACAATTCAGCGTCTTTTTGAGTAGGAGCCTCTTCAGAGGTAGTTTCTTGGGGAGTCGGGGAACCACTATGTTTGCCATTTTCCTGTAGCGACTGCCCATTTTCTGGAGTGGCGGCTTCTGTTGTTGGCATCTCATCTGCAACAGGTGCAGAAGTTTCGGCAACTTGACGCCCGGTGTCTCCCAGCAGGGAAGCAGGCGGCACTACTTGCCAAGGCTCAATCGAAGTGTTCCAAATTGTTGTTGCAGAACCGATGCAGGCATTGTTTCCAATCTTGCATTTGCCGACTACCAGAACACCAGCACCAAGGATTGCTCCTGATTCCACTTCTAGGGTGCCTTTGTGGGCATGGAGAATGGCTCCCATGCCGATACAAACACCGGCAGCGATGATAATTTTACTGTCTGGCTCTGCTTGAATAATTACCCCAGGTGCGATCGCAGCACTGGCATCAATGCTCACATCTCCTGTGACGTAAACATCAGAATTGCTGATGGCTGGCAGTAGCGGCAAGTGCATGGGGGATTTGGAGCGTGGGTGTAAGGGCAGATCTATGTGTCTGCCCACAGTGAGCAAGAAGGGGAGAGTGGGCTGGAAGATTTAGGAGTGAGGAAATTCTTCCCTACTCCTTCCTCTGTCATGTTCATCCCATCATCCCCTCACATGAAAGCGGCTACCGCTACTTGGCATTGGGTTTTTGAACGATCGTCTCTTGGACGCGACGCTTGGCTTTGGTGTCAATACCAAATAAGCGCACATACTCCCCGCTGTGGTTAGTAATGCAAGTTTCCAGAGCTTCAATTACTTCAGACTCATTATTAGAGTTAATGGGCGAGCAACTTTGCCAGGAACTGCTGCGGAATCGGCGTTGATCTGCGTGTTCTGTGCCAATTTTGTAGCCTTGAGCCAACAGGTTTCGCACTTGCTCGACTGCCTCTTTACTTAAAAGAGAACTTTGATCTACAGTTGTGCTAGCTTTTTGAGAATTTCTAGGCTTTGAGCTACTAGCAACAGATGTGGTAGCACTCTTGGCAGGTGATTGCCCATCGGGGCGTTGGATGATTTGCTCTAAAACACGTCGCTTAGCTTTGGTATCAATACCAAATAAGCGCACATATTCGCCACTATGCTCGTTTAGGCAAGCTTCCAGAGCTTCTACTACCTCAGACTCGCGCTTGGAGTCGATGGGGGAGCAACTTGTCCAAGAACTAGCGCGGAATCGGCGCGGATCTGCGTGTTCAGTGCCAATCCGATAACCTTCAGCCAACAGATTTCTCACTTGCTCTACGACATCATTGCCTAATGACGTACTTGATGATTGAGCATTACTTCGGCTATTACCATTGCTAGACTTGGTACTAAAAGCTTTGTTTGGCTTAGCTTCGGTTTGTACCTTGCCATCAGGGCGTTGGATGATTTGCTCTACTACACGTCGCTTTGCTTTGGGGTCAATACCAATCAGACGGACATATTCCCCAGTATGTTCATCAAGGAAAGCTTGCAGTGCTGCGATCGCTTCCGATTCTCTCTTGGCTTCAATTTGGGCACCACTCGTCCAGGAACTGGAGCGGAAGCGACGCTCATCGGCGTACTCGGTGCCAATCCGACAACCTTGAGCCAACAGACTTCTAACTTTCTCTACCACATCTGCGCTCACTGACGTACTCCCTGTACTTGATATATTTAATGTTTTACTGGTGGGGCGACTTGAACCGTTGCCATTACTGACTTCATCCCGGATGGGTGTAATGCAGGCAGCATTGCCAGCACACAAATACCCAGCTCTTAGCGCCTCATTAATTCCTAATACATGGCGACTAAACTCGGTATCCTGTGGTTGCACGTCCGGCAGGCGATCGGCTTGCTGCTGAGAGGTAATTATAGAACCACTAGGCACATACTTTCCTGGAGGAATCTCGACATCCTGGATTAGCGAGTGCATCATTACAATGCAGCCTTTTCCTACCCGTGAGTTAAATACCGTGGAGCGAAACCCGATAAAGCAATCATCCCCAACATAAGCTGGGCCATGAATCAAGGCCATGTGGGTAATGGAAGCATTTTTCCCTATCCACACAGAGTAGTCTTTCTGGTCATCCCCAAGTACCCTACCTTGTTCCAGACCATGAACTACCACCCCATCTTGTATATTCGTTTTTTCACCGATGTAGAAGGGGCTTCCTTCGTCAGCGCGGATCGAAGTTCCAGGGGCAATCATCACGTTAGCCCCAACCCACACATCTCCTATGATGTTGGAAAACGAATGCACAAAAGCAGTTTCATGAATCTTGGGTTCTGCCAAACTTTTTGACCAGGGGGTCGGGGGAGCCGCAAAACTGCGGACAACCATAAATCAATTCCTCAACTAACTGAACAAACTAGACTGACTAACGATACTGTTCCTTCTTGCTATATAGGAGGCGATTTTCAACAGTTACAGTGTCAATAATCGCCACTACCATCGCATCCAGGGGTCGCTTTTCACTCCCATCTATCTGACGGGCGGCACTGCCACGGCTTACTAAAACCCACTCATCCAATCCAGCGCCTACCTGATCGCCAGCTACCTCGTATTCTGGCAGTAGGCGTCCTTCTTCATCTATTAATTGCAGCAGAAGTAACTTGACCCCTCTGAGAGTAGCCTCTTTATGGGTACTGACGACCGTGCCACGAACTTTGGCAATTTGCATTTTTGGTAATTGGTAATTGGTAATTGTTTATTGCTAATTGTTCATTGCTAATTGCTAATTGCTAATTGTTCATTGTTAATTGCTAATTGTAATAATTCTTTACGATTAGCCATTAGCCATCGACCATTAGCCATTAGCCATTAGCGATTACCGATTACCCCTTACCCATCTTACGGTCTGTTGAAGGGTCGAATGCCACTTACACTCTCACGAAACTGTTCGACTGCTTCGGTGTAACGAATGGGCAGTACGTACTCTAGGTTTTCATGGGGACGCGCAATGATGTGCGTTGACAATACTTGCCCGCCATTCACTCGCTTAACGGATTCTACCCCGGCGGATACAGAGGCTTGTACTTCGGAGACATCTCCCCGAACAATCACGGTAACGCGACCGCTACCAATTTTTTCGTAACCAACCAGTGTAACACGGGCTGCTTTAACCATCGCATCAGCAGCTTCCACAACGGCGGGAAAGCCTAATGTTTCAATCATTCCAACTGCAATTGCCATGCCTTTCGTCCTTCGTTTATAAAGTATTTGCTTTTGAGTTTTTGGGCTTGAGTATTCCGACGTCTTCTGTACAGAATTTACATACGGAACTGTTCTACTGCTTCGCTGTAACGAATAGGCAGCACATACTCTAGGTTTTCATGGGGACGCGCAATGATGTGGGTGGAGAGGACTTCACCGCCATTAACTCGTTTGGCTGCGTCCACCCCAGCTGCTACGGACGCTTGCACCTCGGAGACATCGCCTCGGACAATTACTGTCACGCGGGCACTACCGATTTTCTCATAACCTACCAGCGTGACGCGGGCGGCTTTAACCATAGCATCAGCGGCTTCTACAATCGCCGGAAAGCCCTTGGTTTCAATCATTCCTACCGCAATTGGCATTACTTATCTCCTCCAGCATCAGTCAAGTACGTAACCCAAATTTGTAGATCCGGCAAAATTGGTACACTAATACCCATTTTTGCACTTCAAGAACTATCGCCTCGCCTTGCATCATTAAGCATAGAGAAGCGAGGCTTACTTGACAATATAAAGTATTATGATATTTTTATATTAAAAACTTTAAAAAAACTTAACAAAAAGCAAAATATCGCCTCTGTTTAATAAAACTACGTCAGTTCGTGGTACGCTTGTTTATGTTTTATAATTTCTTTATAACTTCTGACTTTACAGCCATCTAATCATCTGTACCCCTTACGGCTAGGTGATCTTATCAATTGTTAAAATATTCTCTGGAGCGATCCCCTCTGTCAAACCTAGTAACTTACATTCTCTGCTTTTAAAACCATAAGTTTTTCAAATAGGGTTTATAAATATAGCATGGATAGGTAAAGATACTGAGTCTTTGGCAAAATATAAGGAAACCTTGAGATGACCATTGATAATCTCTCTAGTCACCCAATGTTAATTTACAGCCAATGTAAGGTGATATTGGATAAAAAATAATTAACCGAAGATTAAGCTCATGTACGCAAGACCTAACTAGATGCCTTGAACAATTTCATAGTGTTTAAAAGTGAATAATTTGATTGACATTGAAATAGCAAGGACTTTCTTAATATGACAGAGTTTCTCACTCAGACAAGTTGGTGGGTGCCTTTTTATGGATTAATAGGTGCCGTTGTAACTCTACCGTGGTCAACTGGAATTGTCCGGCGTACAGGCCCCCGACCCGCAGCCTACTTTAATCTGTTGATGACTATCTTGGCGTTTGTTCATGGTTTTGTCGTTTTTAGAAGCACATTGAGCCAAGAGCCTCAACAGATAATATTTCATTGGCTAACAGCAGCAGATTTGGACTTATCCTTTGCCATAGAAATCTCGTCTGTGACTGTCGGGGCAATGGAGCTAGTGACGATCATGAGCTTGCTGGCTCAA
>Ga0196964_10001735_pt1 | contig 10803 bp, 6 predicted proteins | sample S1_10metaG_FD_148615 | JGI IMG/M metagenome (GOLD analysis project Ga0196964, IMG submission 148615) | Soil microbial communities from Anza Borrego desert, Southern California, United States - S1_10 | ecosystem: Environmental > Terrestrial > Soil > Desert | place: USA: California | collected... | reverse complement strand
TGATCACTGTTGAGTTTGGAGAAGCTCCCCGTTACGAGGTAGTAGATGGCATACACGTTCATCGGGTATCGGTCGGTTACAGTCAGGACTTCTTCCACTGGATCGTGAATATGAACGAGAGCATGGGTCGCCACGGAGCCAAGCTGATATTAGAGGAAGGCGGTTTTGATCTGATTCATGCTCATGATTGGCTGGTAGGAGATGCCGCGATCGCCCTCAAGCATAACTTTAAAATCCCCCTGGTTGTCACCATCCACGCTACCGAATTTGGTCGCTGCAACGGTCTACACAACGATACCCAGCGTTACATCAGCGATAAAGAAAGGCTTCTGGCTTACAACGCTTGGCGGGTTATTGTTTGCACAGACTATATGCGCCGGGAAGTAGAAAAAGCTTTAGAAATTCCTTGGGACAAAATTGATGTTGTCTATAACGGTATTAGACCAGAGAAGAAAGTGCGATCGCACGAATTTGATGCCTGGAACTTCCGCCGCAGGTTTGCATCAGATGCAGAGAAAATTGTTTACTACGTTGGCCGCATGACCTACGAAAAGGGCGTTTCGGTATTGCTCAACGCCGCGCCAAAAGTGTCCTGGGAAATGGGAGGCTATGTTAAATTTGTGTTTATTGGTGGTGGCAACACTGACCACTTGAAACGGCAAGCTTGGGATTTGGGCATTTGGGATAAGTGCTATTTCACTGGCTTTATGTCAGATCAAGACTTGGATAAATTCCAGACTATTGCCGACTGCGCCGTTTTTCCCAGTCTATACGAACCCTTTGGAATTGTTGCCCTGGAAAGCTTTGCCGCCCGCGTGCCTGTAGTCGTTTCTGATACTGGTGGTTTACCGGAAGTAGTGCGACACACTAAAACTGGCATCGTCACTTGGACGAATAATGCCGACTCCCTGGCTTGGGGCATCTTGGAGGTGTTGCAAAATCCAGGATATGCCCAATGGCTGATTGACAATGCTTATGATGATTTAGGGCGACGCTTTAGCTGGCCTAAGTTGGCTAGGCAAACAGACGCTGTTTATGGTCGGGTTTTACACGAGCGATCGCAAATCACCTGGCTCTAAAAGCTTGTATATAAATAATGCCACTAGCTGCAAAATGCTGTAAGTTAACAGATTTAGCTTGAAAAAGCCGATAAGCCTTGGAACTGTTACATTGATAACAATATTTTCCGTTTTTTTAAGGTAAAAAAGGCTTAAGCTTTCTCGCCAAAAACTTTTGGCTAGCCATGCTCTAATTAGCCTTGCTATAGATCTGGCACAATATCCACCTAATTTTCCATTCTTTAGGTAGATATGCTGAGGTAAAATTTAATGTATTTTGATAACTTATAAATAGGCTGCAAAATTATTAGAAATATGTCTTTGCATTAGCCCTAATTAAGGCAGCACCCTACCCCTACTGTGTAGCGATCGGCAATCAAGGGATACGCACTATCTATGTCTTTGGAAATACAACGAGGGCTATTTAAGTTTAATTTAATCGACCACCATGCAATTTTAGGGGTTACTGTTGAGGCGGAAATTAATGAAATTCGCCAACGGTATAAGGAAGTTGCTCGTCTTTTACATCCAGATAGTTGTTCTGCGGTAAGCCAAGAGGAGAAAGAACAAGCAGTTCAGCTATTTTCAAAGCTGGTAAGCCCAGCATATGCCCAGCTGTCGAAAGAACGTTATCGCTCTGAATATATACTCAACCTATTTCACATGGGCAAGCTTCTCGCTCAAGAAGCAGCTAAAGTCCACATAAAAAGCAAAGCTGCTAATCAGTTAGCCCAGGCAAACGGAAAGTTAGAGAACGTATACTCTAGCTACGTAAAAAAGCTGGCGAGTATGCAGTATTCTTCTTATGACAAAGTATTAGATGCGATCGCGATTCTTAGCGAGCTAAATATGGTCTACTTGATACGTAAAGAAAAAAACGGTCAAGTTATTAATCAGTCTGTTATAAATAATGGAACTTTAGACAAGAATAGTGGTGAAAAAATAGTAGTTCAGGAACCTAAGATACAGCCAGCGTCGCCAGTCGAACCCTATCTTAGGCGTGCTAAAGAAAATATAGCCAATAACAATTGGCCCAAAGCTGTTGTAGAGTTGCGGGATGCTCTAACTCTTGAACCGAATAATAGTAGCTGCCATAGTTTGTTAGGAATGGCATATTTAAAACAAAATCTTATAACAATGGCTAAAATTCACATTAATAAAGCATTGCAATTGAATCCCGCAGATCAAAAAGCATTACAAGGCAAAGAGATATTAGATAAGCTGGCTGAAAAAGCAGCAGGTAGCAAGACAACGCCCCCATCAAAGCCAAATTCAAACAAGGCAAATGATGGCTTATTTGGGGGACTGTTTGGTGCCAAGAAGAAGTGATATTAAATCGGTTTAATTACTTCGTTTACGCACCTGTGCTTTTTTTGTCATTCGTCATTGGTCATTAGTCATTTGCTTTTGACCAATGATGCCATTACTCATTAATTACCTCATGAAGCCCTAAAATCAGATGGGAGCGATGGGTGTGTATCAAATGAAACTCTTGCTGTGCAACTTGCTCCAACATAAAGAGGATATGTTCTCCTCGCAACATAGTGCCATCATTGCGGCAGCTGCCGACGTAACGTAGAACAACAGAGGAATTTTCCTCTGGGTTGGTGGGAGTCTGGGGTTGATGAATTTCTAACTCAAAGAGGCGATCGCATAAATTTACCTGTTTCTTCTTCCCAGACTTAGTAGTCTGTTCCCAGAAGATAGCATCACTGCCTTTTATCGCCTCAATCCAATTACGCCATTCCTCTGGCGTCGTTGGTTGGCTAGAATCCACTGTAATTAAATACGCAGCTCGATCTAACGACTGGGTAGCTGAGGGTGCCTTCAAGTCAACCACCTCGACGCCGTAGACGGGAATATCTGCTGGCAACTGGGCTAGCAACTTTTCGCGGAACGTCTCCGCATCTATCATCTGGCTTAACTCAAAGTCCACAATCTCGCCGCTGCTAGTAGCACCTAACGGCAAGGCATTAGCAATCATAATCCGAGGAGTGGGATGGAACCCACCGCTGAAGGCAACTGGCAGCGAAGCCCGTCGCACAGCCCTATCAAATAGACGCGCTAAATCTAGATGACTTACCAGCGCCATGTCTCCCAGCTTGCCAAATCGAACCCGCAGCCTAAGTAACCGTTCTTGATTCGGTGTGAATTCACCAGCAAATGGGGGTACTGGCAGCGCTGGTATGACAACATTATGACCAAAGTCAACACCACAGACGCCACAGTGAGAACAACCCTCGAAAGAACAATCTGGCACTGTAGCGGCTTCTAAGGCACGTTGCAAGTCGCCTTTCAGCCACTGTTTATCAATACCAGTATCAATATGATCCCAAGGTAAAGGAGCATCAAGGGAATTTTGGGCTTTAGATTCTGAGTCTTCAAAAACGTTCCATTCGCCGTTTTCTACTAGGCGGTATTTCCAGGTGAGATTAGCTTGGGCGATCGCGTCTCCCCATGCTGCAAAAGCCCGATCCAGATTGTCAAACCAAGCATCCATCCCCGCACCTAGTTCCCAGGCGCGACGAATAACCGGAGCCAAAAGCCTGTCACCCCGCCCCACAAAATCTTCCATCGCCGAAATCCGCACATCGGTGAAGTTCACCTTCACCCCCCTCATGTGGCGAAATTCATTTCTTAGCAGCGCCTGCTTGCGTTGAAACTCAGCAGTTGAGACAGAATGCCACTGAAAAGGTGTGTGTGGCTTGGGCGTAAAGTTGGAAATCGTCAGGTTGAAGTTGAGGAACCTTCTCCCCTGAGCGCGACACTGCTGCTGTAGCCAGCGGACTGTTTCGGCAATGCCGATCACATCAACATCTGTCTCTCCAGGCAGTCCGATCATAAAGTAGAGCTTAATCTTATCCCAGCCCTGCTCAAATGCTGTCTTGACACCCCGCAGCAGTTCTTCGTTAGTCAGCCCTTTATTAATAATGTCTCGCATCCGCTGCGTTCCAGCTTCCGGAGCAAAGGTAAGCCCACTTTGTCGCGTACCACCAATAATATTGGCAATATTTTCATCAAAACGATCTACCCGCTGGCTAGGTAGGGAAAGGGAAATATTTTCGTCCTTGAGGCGGTTTTTGATTTCCATCCCTACAGCAGGTAGGGATAAGTAGTCGGAACAACTGAGGGACAATAGAGAAAATTCGTTGTATCCGGTAGCACGCATCCCCTGCTCAATGGCGTCTACGACTTGCTCCGGTGCGACATCTCGCGCTGGTCGAGTTAGCATCCCCGGCTGGCAAAAGCGACAACCACGAGTACAGCCACGCCGAATTTCAATCGTCATGCGATCGTGTACTGTTTCCACATAGGGCACCAGTCCGATAGAGTAGGCTGGCATGGGAGTTGCCACCCGTCGCAAAATCCGCGCTGGGACATCTGGACGATTAGGATGGACTGAGCCATCATCCGCCATATCGTAGAACTGGGGAACATAGACGCCGGGAATTTGTGCCAAATCCAGCAATAGCTGTTCCCGACTCAACCCTCCAGCTTTGCCTTCTTCGAGTACCAAACCAATTTCTGGTAGCAGTTCCTCGCCATCTCCCAGTGCAATAAAGTCAAAAAAGTCGGCGTATGGTTCGGGATTTGATGTTGCGGTTTGTCCGCCTGCAAAAATCAACGGGAATTGGCGATGGGTGATGGGTGATGGGTGATTGGGTTCGTTTTCTCCCCCTCTCTCTCCGCAAAGCCTTTCTTTCCACGTCAGGGGAATCCCAGCTAAATCTAGCATTTCCAGGATATTAGTGGCTCCCAGTTCGTAGCTAAGGCTAAAACCTAAAATATCGAAGTCTATTAATGAGCGACGGGATTCTACAGCAAACAGTGGTGTCTGAGTTTCTCTCAGTTTCGTCGCTAAGTCGGGAGCAGGTAAGTAAGCGCGATCGCATAATTGCCTCGGCTGGGCATTCAAAATGTTGTAGAGAATGATATGCCCTAGATTAGATGCACCTACTTCATACACTTCTGGGTAAGTCAGTACCCAGCGGACTACGGCGGTATCCCAAGGCTTATGTACCGACCCCAACTCATTTCCTAGATAACGAGCTGGTCGGAGGATATCTGGTGTGAGTAATTCTTCTACTGCAACTGCCACTGTACAACTCACCTCGCTTTGGCGCGACTAATTAGCCATCCTTAATATACCGGATGTTCTCAGCGCCGGAAGCTACAGCCTTCAGTCGGTACTTATCGCTCGATGCGTTCAGATTTAAAGGATGGCTGCAACGTGCAGCCGTTTTTCTTTCTGTGTTTAGCACTCTTCACCAGTTACTTCTGGATCGAGTCACAGAAATTTAGCAGACGGGAACAACATAGCGATCCCCACCGTCTAATTTTTGAGATTTAGCAGCCCGTAACTTATCCACGAGCAACCCATAACATCGGGGCGTTTCTCTAGTTAAAGCTAGGCGATCGTGGCTTCAAAGGCGTCCCTATTTTCAAAAATCTCAAATACGCGGTCTAGTTGGGTTAGCTCAAAAATCATCTTAACTGAGGGGGACACTGAGCAGATGCTAAACCGTCGCTGGAGACTCTGGGCTAGATTCAGAGCTGAAACTAACGCCATCAGACCAGCACTATCGATATACTCTACCTGTTCCATATCAACCAATACAATAGATAGCCCTGGGGACGAAACAGCTTTTGCTAGCTGACCTTGAAACTCCACTGCATTAGAGGCATTAACATAGCCACTGGGTTCAACGATCGTCATCTGTGGGCGGACAAGCGTACTTTGCATAGTTTCACTCCTATCTCACCTAAAAGGGATTGGGTATTCTTAGACGATAAACTGCAAATTATGGTATCGTCCACCCCTAGAGATAGATCTTGTTAAACTTTTATTAAGTCAACCTACTGCTTTGAATTTTTGATATTTTTTTCAAAACAGTATCTTGTGATACTTCATTCGTTCAGTTGATATAATTTAAAAAGATAGGTACAGGTTTAATTACTGCTAAACCTATTTTCAATATATAACCAATGGTAGATGTGAAAATAGCTTTTAGTAGCCTTTGAGATTTAATGTATCTTAGACAACATTGCTTTAAATTAAATTCTACCATATCATTTAAATAAAAAATCATATGGCTCTGGAAGCATGGAAAATCAAGGTGAAAAATAAATATCCAAAAATAAAATTTACTACTTTCTAAAAAAAAGCAGTGATTTATATCACTAGCAAAACAGGTATAGATCGCACGCCGACACAGATAATAAGGAGAAAATTTTAAAAAAAGGGAGTGTTAAGAATTGGCTATGAAAACTACATACGGAATTCGCCAGCTTGTTGAACAAGCTCTCTATAGTAAGAAATTGACCCCTGATATAGAGAATCAAATTAACTATGAACTGACGCGATTGGGTTATATTTCGGACGTGGATTATGAAGCGCTGGAATTACTAATGGCAGAAATGGATGCTGGTCGCATTCAACTCGTGCCAAGTTGGGGAATGACATAATTTATAGATACTATATATTCCCATTCGTCAGGAAGGCATTGGTTCAGCTTTGATGCCACAAAAGCCCCATGTCCCTAGCCTGGTATATTTACTTACCTCTAGCTAGACAATCAATCTCAACAGCATTTCCGGTTTTAGTTCACCGTTCTAGCTGATGGCGATCGCTAAGAATAATATTATGAATTGGCGCACTTGGCGGTAAACTGTCTAATGTTATTCCGCTAGCTCTCTTCGTCAGTTCTTAAACCGCCATGCAGTTTGCGAAACGTTTAGAAAAAATTCCCCCCTATTTATTTGCCGAGATTAACCGCAAGCGGGATGAGTTGGTGGCACGCGGGGTTGATATAATCAACCTGGGAGTGGGAGACCCGGATAAGCCTACCCCAACGCATATTGTTCAGGCAATGCATGAGGCGATCGACGATCCCTCGACGCATAACTATCCCCCCTATCAGGGAACGAAAGATTATCTCAAAGCCGCAGCTGAATGGATGGAACGTCGCTTTGGGGTTACGGATTTAAATCCAGCCACAGAGGTTGTCTCTTCTGTTGGCTCGAAAGAAGCAATTCACAATACATTTCTAGCATTTGTCGAACCAGGGGACTACACTTTGATTCCTGACCCTGGATATCCGGTGTACCGCACCTCAACTATTTTCGCTGGTGGCGAAGCTTATACGATGCCACTGCGAAGAGAATATGGTTTTTTACCAGATTTAGACGCTATCCCCCAAGAAGTTGCCCGAAAAGCTAAGTTACTGTGGATCAACTATCCGAACAATCCCACGGGTGCTGTGGCAACTTTGGAGTTCTTTGAAGAACTGGTAGCTTACTGTCAGCACTATGATATTCTGCTGTGCCACGATCACGCCTATGCAGAAATGGCTTATGACGGCTATAAACCGCCTAGCGTGCTACAGGTGCAAGGGGCGAAGGACGTGGCAATTGAGTTTCACAGTTTGTCTAAGTCCTACAATATGACTGGCTGGCGGGTTGGTTTTGTTGTGGGAAATGCCCAAGCAATCAAGGGACTGAGCCAGGTAAAGACGAATATTGATTCTGGAGTATTTAAGGCAATTCAACGAGCAGCGATCGCAGGTTTCCAAACAACCGATGAACAACTTCAGCAAATTATGTCGGTTTACCAAAAGCGACGAGACATCATCGTCGAAGGGCTAAAATCTTTAGGCTGGCCTATGGAAGCGCCCAAAGCCACGCTCTATATCTGGGCACCAGTTCCGCAGGGCTATTCCTGCAACGATTTTGTCAATCTGCTACTAGACAAATGCGGCATCATCGTGCCTCCTGGTAACGGTTATGGTGCCAATGGTGAAGGTTTTTTCCGAATTGCCCTGACAATTGCTGATGAGCGGATGCAAGAGGCGATTCAACGCATGAGGGACGCGGGTATTCGCTACGAAGGTTGAAAGGCGCTAGGATCGGCTTGCCAAACTTGGCGGATGAAGCTGTTAAGTCGCTTGTTAGCTGCTGTGGGGTCTGAGATTTGGGTTTCTGGCGAATCTAGCTGGGTTAAAAGGGGAATAACTTCGGTATCAAGTGCTGCTCGGAAAAAGGCGATCGGCCACAATAGATCGGCACTATAGCGCAAGTCGTATGGTGCCATCGGTGGCAAGAGGTCGCTGGCATCTGAAACTACCATTAGCATCAAAGGACGCACCCAGCACAGGCAGCGCGAGGTGACAATTTGAATGACTTCGGCATACAGTCGAGCATTTTCATGCTCTAAGCACAAAATTTGACTAGGCTGAAAGTCGGAGGCTGAGTTGATTGATGCTTGCTTCACTGCCAAAAAATATCTATCTCTGTCTGCGTCTCTATTTTAAGCCCTAGTGCTAGGGGAAAGAGCGATCGCCTAGACGCCTGCTTTTTGAGCTTCTTCTGCAAATCTCTCCATAACCCGCTATCCTCTTGTTATGAAATAGGAATGGGCACTTTTTAGGGAGTTTTGCGTTGTGAGGTTAAAATTTCTACTACTGAGTTTTTGCAGTGTTTTTCTGTTTTCACTACCTGTTAAAGCGGGTCAACTCGTATTCTGGCGTTTCGATCCCAGCAGCAACCGACTGGTATTTACAACAAACGGTGGTGTTCAACCCAAGGCAATATTGATTGCTAACCCTACACGCCTGATTATCGACCTACCAGGTACAACCTTCCAACGCCGGACGGTAACTCAGGCGTTGGGCGGAGCGCTTCACACTTTACGAGTGGGACAGCTCGATGCTCGTACCGCTCGCCTAGTGCTTGAATTAGACCCTGGTTATACCTTAGACCCCAGACAAATAGTATTTCGGGGAACAACACCAGAACAGTGGTCTGTGCAAATTCCTCAGCCTCAACGAATGGATAGCGCTCAGTTGTCTAATTGCTTGGCAAGACAAAACTGCTTGTGAAGCGAGTTGAGAAGCGATCGCTATGTCGATTGTCGGGGAAAGAGTAAAGGGGAATAGCCTTGATTATTTTTCTTTCCCCTTTCTCCTTTCCCCTTTCCCCCATACATTTGTTCGCTGTTGCACACTGCGCGGAGTCCTGTTTTTGCTAAGGCTGACGCAGGCGCGATCGCTTCACCTATTTAAAGAGACACTTTCAAAAAATAGTTGATTGCTGTAATAGTTTAAAATTTTAGAATTTATGATACCGGCACTGTTAAACAATCGTTATCGTGTTGTTACAGCTATAGGCAATGGTGGTTTCGGCGCAACCTTTCTTGCAGAAGATACTTATATGCCTTCAGCTCGTCGGTGTGTCATTAAACAACTGAATTTCCTAGCGCCTGACCCCCAATCAATGAAACTTATTAAAAGTAAGTTTCAGCAGGAAGCTGCTATTTTAGAAAAGCTGGGTGAGAAACATACACAAATCCCTAAATTATACGCTTACTTTTCTGAGGAAGAACGCTTTTACTTGGTTCAAGAGTTGATTCCAGGTTTAACTCTTAATCAAAAAGTTGAACAGGAAGGAGTTTTACCAGAAAGTGCTGTTAAGCAAATTGTGCTGGATATTTTGCCTGTACTAAATTATGTCCATGCTAGCAGAATTATCCACCGCGATATCAAACCAAGCAATATTATTCTGCGACAGTCGGATGGCAAACCCGTGTTAATTGATTTCGGCATTGCTAAGGAAAGAATCGGCACGGGAATGAATACAGACGACGAAGGAACTATCTCAATTGTGGTTGGTACAAGAGGTTTTATGCCTCCAGAGCAAGCGATCGGGAAACCAGTTTATGCCAGCGACATTTATAGCTTAGGGCTAACAGCTATCTATATGCTGACGGGCAAAACTCCCCAACAGATAGAGACAAATCCCCAGACGGGTGAAATGAATTGGCGCTCATACGCTGCTGGTACTAGCGCCCAACTTGCTGCGGTGCTAGACAAGGCAACTAGATCAGGTGCAGGCGATCGCTACCAAACTGCCACAGAAATGGTAGAGGCTTTATTATCTGAAGCTCCCACATGGCAGCATATGCCAGTCATTTCTCCCTTCTCCCCAACTGAAACGCTTCCTCCAGTTCAAATACCTCAAAATCCAGAAACAGAACCGATACCCCAAGCTAGTAATAGCCAAGCAGCACCACAAATTATAAACATCTCTCCGCAGGAGTATCGGCATCGCCAAATATTGCTCAATAAAGTAAAAAATTACTGGATAAAAGGAGTTTTAGAAACTTCATTACACGGTCGAGTTATAATCGAACTGGGTTTAGAAAAACGGCTTGATGCGGTCGATCGCCCTTGGGGAATTGTATGGGAAATGCCAGATCAGCCTAGACAAAATTTGCCGCCAAACACGAAAGTTATTCAGCTATTTAATCAACTAGGTGCAGGACGGACACTGCTAATTTTAGGAGAACCGGGTGCAGGGAAAACCACGACTTTACTAGAATTAGCTCGTGATTTAATTAGTACTGCTGAACAAAATACTTCCCAAGCGATACCAGTAGTGTTTAACTTATCTTCTTGGCTGGGCGAACGTAGCACATTTGCCGATTGGCTAGTTCAAGAATTAAAAACGAAATATCAAGTATCTAAGGAAATTGGTAAAGGTTGGATAAAAAATCAACAGCTATTACTAATGCTTGATGGCTTAGATGAGGTAAGCCCAGCACGTAGAGATTCTTGTGTTAAAGCAATAAATCAATTTATACAGGAATACGGTCAAACAGAGATACTTGTTTGTAGTCGAATTTTTGAGTATGAAGCTCTTTCTCAGCGGCTTAGACTTCAAGGAGCCATATGCCTACAACCGCTAACCT
>Ga0196964_10001734_pt1 | contig 10809 bp, 9 predicted proteins | sample S1_10metaG_FD_148615 | JGI IMG/M metagenome (GOLD analysis project Ga0196964, IMG submission 148615) | Soil microbial communities from Anza Borrego desert, Southern California, United States - S1_10 | ecosystem: Environmental > Terrestrial > Soil > Desert | place: USA: California | collected... | reverse complement strand
TCACAATAATCGCCGCGGCGAGCGCAATGGCCACAAGCTCAAAATGCCAACGCTTAAGTTTCGTCATTCCGGACACGCGCAGCGTGATCCGGAACCCAGGGGGTGACGAAGCGCGGTGCGTGCGCCGCCCCTGGCTTCCGGGTTCTTCGCTGCGCGAAGCCCCGGAATGACGAGGGGAGTGCGTTTCATAGACACTGATACAAGGCGTCGATCAGCCGGAGCGAGCGCGGGTCGGCCATGATGTGGTGCGATTGCTTGTTCATCACATAGCCGGCCGAAACGCCCGCCACCGGATCGCCGAACCCAACCGAGCCGCCATTGCCGGAGTGCCCGAACGCTTCCGCATTCGGGCCGTAATACTTGTTCGAGTTGCCGATAATCCCCGCGCGCCAGTCGACGTTGAACGGCAGCACCAGATCGTCGCCTTTCCAGCGCCGCCGAGTCAGTGCGTCGAATCCTTCTTGGCTGAGCACGCGCACGCCCCCGATCAGGCCACTTGTTGCATACGCCTCATAAAGGCGCGCGACACCCAGCGCCGTGCCATGCCCGTTCGCCGCCGGGATCTCGATCTTGCGCCACTGCGTTGAGCCGCGCACGGGCGCTGCCCACTTCGTGAAGAACGCGGCCTTCCGCGGCGGCGTGATCTCGCCGAAATCGCCGCCGCGCGTCGGCTTTTTCATTTCGGCACAGCGCGCATGCTCGCTTTCGGGCGTGCCGATTTGGAAATCGATGCCGAGCGGCGCGCATATGTCTTCGCGCAGGATCGTACCCAGCGAACGGTCCGCCGCCCGCCGCACGATCTCGCCGGCGATGTAGCCCCACGTCATCGGGTGATAGCCGCTCGCGCTCCCCGGCGGCCAGATCGGCGCCAGCGCCGCAATCGCTTCCGCGCATGCCGGCGGATCGAGCCACAGGTCCGGATCGACCGGCTCCAGAAATCCTGGCACGCCCGCCATGTGCGCCAGCGTTTGTGCAATCGTGACGCGATCTTTCCCATGCGCGCTGAAGGCGGGCCAGAGCGACGCCGTCGCCGCTTCGTAATCGAGCAGCCCGTGATCCTGCACGATCGCCACGACCAGCGCCGCGACGCCCTTTGTAGTGGAATACACCGGCACGATAGTGTCCTTCACCCAAGGCCGCGTCTGTTCGCGATTGGCCCAGCCGCCCCAGATATCGACGACAACCTCGCCGTCGCGGATCGCCGCGAAGCCGGCGCCCAATTCTTCGGCCAACCCAGCGTCAAACACGTCGCGCACGCGCTCGAAGCCTGGCGCGACGTAGCCATCCGCCATCACGCCAGCTCCAAGTGACGCGCCCGCGGCCACGTCACCGGATCGGCCAACACATCCTGTGCTTCAGGCAGCAGCAGATCTTCGCTGTCGGCCGCGACGGAGCGCACGATCACGTCGTACACAGCGCCCGTCGCGCCTTCGAGCGCCACGATCAGCGCATCGCCGCGCACGCGGCGAGCCAGGAAGAGCGCCGACAGCAGATCGCCCGCGCCCTTCGGCGCGCGCGGCAGGCGCGGGGTTTCGCAGAACCACTCGCTGCCCGGCGCAACGAAGAGATTGCCCAGCCCCGTCGCCGTGCGGACCGAAGAGACCAGCACCGGCTTGCCGAACCGCCGCGCCGCATCGCGCGCCGCATTTGGGCCGTCGATCGCGCGCGCCGCCATCAGCCCGAGTTCATACGCGTTCGGCATCAGCCAATCGGCGCGCGGCGCGAGCCCGTTCAGCACTGCATCCGCCACGGCGTCGCTGACGAACGGCCGCCCCTCATCGCCCACCACCGGATCGCACGCGAACACCGCTTTCGGGTTGGCTGCCTTGATGCGCTCCACCGCGTCCAGGATCACCGGCGCCTGCTCGGCCGCGCCCAGGTAGCCCGTCAGCACCGCATCGATCTCGGCGAACAAGCCATCGGCGCCTAATCCTTCGAGCAAAGCCGCCAGCGTCGCCGCCGGCAGCGGCCCGCCGCCCGGCGTTCCGCGATCTGGCCTTCGACCCAGCAACGTCGTCGGCAGCGAGAGCACCCTGACGCCCAGCCGTTCCATCGCGAACGCAGCCACCGAATTGCCGACGCGCGCGCCCACCACTTGGCTTTGGATCGACAGAATCGTCGGCGCGCGGCTAAGAACGTCACTCATGGGCGGCGCAATCGTCGCCTTTCATACTGCGCCGAGCAAGAGAGATGATCGCCCGTCCACGCCGTTCCTGCCTCTACATGCCCGGCGCCAACGCCAAAGCGCTGGAGAAGGCAAAGAGCCTTCCCGCCGACGTGCTGCTCTTGGACCTCGAAGACTCCGTCGCGCCCGAAGCAAAGGCCGACGCGCGCGCCCAAGTCGCCGCCGCCGTGAAGGAGAGGGGCTATGGGCGGCGCGAAGTGATCGTCCGCATCAATGCGCTCTCCACGCCCTGGGGCGGTGACGACATCGACGCCGCCGGCGCCGCGGGGCCGGACGGCATGCTCGCGCCCAAAGTGGAAAGCGCCGATCAGGTGCGTGCGCTCAACGCCGCGATGAGCCATGCGGGCTTCGCCAGGGACGCCACGCTCTGGGTGATGATCGAAACGCCGCGCGCGATTTTGAACATCGCCGAGATCGCCGCCGCCGCGCGCGACACGCGGCTCGCCGTGTTCGTCCTTGGCCTCAACGATCTCGCCAAGGAATCCCGCGCCCGCGCCGGCGCGACGCGCGCGCCCTTCTTCGCCGCGCTCTCCCTTGCGGTGACAGCCGCGCGCGCGGAGGGCCTCGCCGCCATTGACGGCGTCTTCAACGACATCGCCGATGCCGCCGGCTTCGAAGCCGAATGCCGCCAGGGCTTGGAGTTCGGCTTTGACGGCAAGACACTGATCCATCCGAGCCAGATCGAGATGGCCAACACGGTGTTCGCGCCAACGGAAGAAGAACTGACGCGCGCCCGCGCCGTGATCGCCGCGTTCGCACTGCCGGAAAACGCGGGGAAGGGCGTGATCAAGGTGGACGGACGCATGACGGAGCTGCTGCATTTGGAAGAAGCGAAGCGCGTCGTGGCGGTGGCTGAGGCGATCGAGGCGCGGAACGCTTGAGCGGACGCTTTGCCTCATCGCATTGCTTGGACCAACGGCGTAGCTTCTCGATCATGCGTTGGGACGCTGTCGCTGCGCCAGACATCGACGACCTTCTCGTGTTCGACGGTGATTGCGTTTTATGTTCGCGCATCGCTCATTTCGTTCATGAGCGCGACACGACGCAGCGCTTCAAGTTCGTCGCCATTCAATCGAACTACGGTCGTTCGCTCGCGGCGCGCTTCGGCATCAACGCAGACAAACCGGAAACAACCCTCGCGGTTGTTGGTGGCGTCGCGTACTTTAAGGGCGGGGCTGCCCTTGCAGTGCTTGAGGCGTTGCGGTCTGCCTGGACGCCCATAGCGCGTGCGCTTCCTGCCGCGCTTCGCGATTGGCTCTACGACCGCATCGCTCGCAACCGTTACATGATATTTGGCCGCCGCGAGGCGTGCTGGATCGGCGACGAGGCCTTGAAATCACGTATCGTCTCAGACATCGATGAGCTATCGGGATGTCCATGACCAAATCCAATCCCGGCAAATTCCTCGAAGATTTCGCACCCGGCCAAACCATCGCGCATGCGACGCCGCGCACGATCACGGAGGGGGATGTTGCGCTCAATATCGCGCTCACTGGTTCGCGCTACCCGCTCTTCTCTGCCGATAGCTTCGCGCAAGATTGCGGGCTGCCGTCCGCGCCGATCGATCCGCTGCTCGTGTTTCACGTCGTGTTCGGCAAGAGCGTGCCGGACATCTCGCTGAACGCCGTCGCCAATTTGGGCTACGCGGAAGGGCGCTTCCTCGCGCCCGTCTATCCCGGCGATACACTGAACGCCGTCTCCGAAGTGCTCGGCGTCAAGCAGAATTCCAACGGCAAGACTGGCGTCGTCACGGTGCGCACCGAAGGCTTCAACCAGGATGGCGTGCCGCTGCTGAGCTATGTGCGCTGGGTGATGGTCAACAAGCGCGACGCCAACGCCGCCATCACCGACGCGCCCGCGAAAACGCCCGCGTCGGCCGTTACGTCATCCCAACTCCTTGTCCCGCCCGGCCTCGACTTCACCAATTACGATTTCGCGCTCGCGGGTTCGCAGCACGCGTTCGAAGACTACGAAGTCGGCGAAAAGATCGACCACGTCGATGGCATGACGGTGGAAGAAGCCGAGCATCAGCTCGCCACGCGCCTCTACCAGAACACCGCGAAAGTCCATTTCGATGCGTTGGCGCAGAAGGATTCCCGCTTCGGCAAGCGCCTCATTTATGGCGGCGTTACGATCTCGCTCGCCCGCGCGCTCGCCTTCAATGGCCTCGCCAACGCGCAGCTGATGCTCGCGATAAACGGCGGCCGTCACGTCAACCCGCTCTTCGCCGGCGATACGATCTATGCGTGGTCCGAAGTGCTGGCCAAAGAAGATCTAGGCAGCGCCGGCGCGCTGCGTTTGCGCTTGGTGGCCGCGAAAAGGTCATGCGCGAGCTTTCCAGCAAAGAGCGACGCGGGGGAGTACGACCCCGACGTCGTCCTCGACTTCGATTACTGGGCCGCGATCCCGAAAGGCTAGACCGGACCGCCGGCGCCCTCGCCGGCTACGTAGAGCCGCAGAATTATCCTCGTCATTCCGGGGCTTCGCGCAAGCGAAGAACCCGGAATGACGAGGTTAGCTAGTTTGCTATTGTGAGGCCGCCTGCTGCGCCGCGATCCAGGCGCGCATGCGCGTCTCCACCACATCCATCGGCAACGCGCCAGCGCCCAGGAGATGGTCGTGGAACGCCCGGATGTCGAACCGGTCGCCGAGCGCTGCTTCCGCTTCGCTGCGCATGCGCCGGAACGTCAGCTCCCCGATCTTGTATGCAAGCGCTTGCCCCGGATTGCCGATGTAGCGGTTTACTTCCGCCGTGATGTTTTGATCGGTCAGCGCAGTGTTTTCCTCAAAGCAGCGGCGTGCTTCTTCGTAGGTCCAGCCGAGCCAGTGAATGCCGGTGTCCGCCACCAAACGGCATGCGCGCCACATCTCATAGGAAAGCTGGCCGAAACGCTCGTAGGGCGTGGTGTAGAAGCCGATGTCGCTCCCTAGAAACTCCGCGTACAGGCCCCAGCCCTCAACAAACGAGGTGAACCAGTCCGTGCGCCGGAAGTAGGGCGCCTCGGGCTGCTCCTGCATCAGCGACAATTGCGTGTGATGGCCCGGCGTGCCTTCGTGCAGCGTCAGCGCCGGCATTTCGTAAAGCGGGCGCTGATCGAGCCGATACGTGTTGAGATAATAGACGCCCGGCTGGCCCAGATTCATGCTGCCGAGATTGTAGCCCGCTGTCGGCGCGGTGGATGCAATCTCCTCCGGCGTGCGCTCCACCGCGTAAGTGAGCTGCGGCAGGCGTCCGAACAGACGCGGCAGCGCCGCATCGGAACGGCGCGTCAGCAGCGCAACGTAGCGCTCCAGTTCATCGGGCGTGCGCGCGTAGAATTGCGGATCGGTGCGCAGAAAGCGGATGAATTCCGGGAACGAGCCCCGGAAGCCGCTCTCCGCAATCGCCGCATCCATCAGGGCGCGGATGCGGCGTACCTCGGATTGACCAAGCGCATGCACTTCTTCCGGCGTCATGTTCGTGGTCGTGAACGAGCGCACGAGATAGGCGTAATACGCATCGCCATTCGGCAGCGTCCGCGCGCCAAGTCCTGGCCGCGCCGCGGGCAGCAGCTCCGTCTCCAGGAAACGCACCTGCGCTTGCTGCGCCGGCTTGATCTGTTCGCGCACGATCGCCAGCCCCCGCGCCCGCAGCGCGTCACGCTCCGCTCGCGAGACGTTCGACGGCAGCGTGCTGAATGGCAGCAGCAGCGGGCTTTCCTCCGCCGGCCGATCCGCCGTCGCGCGCGCCACGGTGATGGAGCGCTCGATGATCTGGCGCGGCTGCGTCCAGCCCGTGGCGATGCCGCGCCGCTGGTTCTCGATGCTCTGCTGCATCGCGCCCGGCATCAGCGCCATGCGCGCCAGCCAGGCTTCGGCGTCCGCGCGCGAGCGCAGCGGCGTGTTGCGCGCGAGGCCGTCGAAATTCCCGCCCCCGCCGCCAAGGCGCGCCCGGTCGAAGCTGATGCTTTCGAGGTTGTCGTCGATCGTGCGCAGCAGCAGCGTGCGCGTTAGCGCCGAGGCTTCGGACAGCTGGCGCTCATTCACCGCCGCCAGGCGCGGCCGCAAAGCGGCCAGCGCCGCGCGCCGCACCTCCACGCCCGCCGGCGAGAAATCCGGCAACCGCGAGAGCGCCGCATCGTCCTCCCAGGCGCCCGACGTGATCGGATCGGCCTGGCGCTCGATCCGTTCGTGCTCGGCCAGAATCTGCGTCAGCGTGCGCTCGGCGCGGCTCTGCGCCGCCGCTGGCGAAACAAATGCGAGCGCGAAAAGCGCAATGGCGACGATGCGAAGCATGGAGGTCCCCCTTTGGAGGGAGGCTAGCCATGCGGAAGCGAAGCGTCCATGCCGCTGAGACGAAACGCCGTCTTGGACCGCGCGTCTTCAGAAGCGCATTGCATGAACCACGCGAGGTGCGGGCCTGAAGGCCCGCGGTTCAAGAAACTAGGACGCCCGCCGCCCCGTCGCGCGCGCCGCGACGGCGCGAGCGTCTTGCTGCGACGCAGTCCAGCGCCGCATGCGCTGTTCCAGTACGTCCATCGGCAGCGCGCCCGCGCCCAGCACCGTGTCGTGGAAGGCGCGCACATCGAAGCCGTCGCCAAGCGCCGCTTGGCTCTCGCGCCGCAGGCGCACGAACGTCAGCTCGCCAATCTTGTATCCCAGAGCCTGACCCGGATCGGACACGTATCGCTCCAGCTCCGTGGTGATGTTGTGCGCCGAAAGCGCGGTGTTCTCTTCAAAGCACGTGCGCGCCTCTTGCAACGACCAGCCAAGCCAGTGAATGCCCGTGTCCGCCACCAGCCGGCACGCGCGCCACATCTCGTTCGAGAGCCGGCCGAACTCTTCGTAGGGCGTGCGATAGATGCCCATCTCTTCGCCGAGATATTCCGCGTAGAGTCCCCAGCCTTCGGTATACGCCGTTAGCACCGCGTTGCGCCGGAAGTAGGGGAGTTCGCCGAGCTCTTGCGTCAGCGCGACCTGCAAATGGTGCCCCGGCACCGCTTCGTGCAGCGTGAGCGCCGGCAACTCGTAGAGCGGGCGCTGATCCAAATGCGCGGTGTTGACCATGTACGTCCCGGCCTGTCCGAGCGCTGCGCTGCCGGACATATATCGCGCCGTCGTAAAGCCCTCCGCCATTTCGCTCGGCACCGGCCGCACGCCGTATGTGAGGCGCGGCAGAGAACCGAATAGCCGCGGCAGCTGATCCTCGGCGCGCTTGGCGATCTCGGCTGATTTTTCGATCAGGTCTTCTGGCGATTGCGCCTGGAAACGTGGGCTGCTGCGCAGATAGCTCAAGAATTGCGGGAAAGAGCCGCGGAAACCGGCTTCGCGCATCACGCCGTCCATCTCGCCGCGAATGCGCGCGACTTCTTCCAGCCCCAGCGCGTGTATCTCGTCCGGCGACATGTCTGTCGTCGTGTGGCGGTTCACCAGGAAGCGGTAATACGCGTCACCATTTGGAGTGGAGCGCAGCGAAAGCGCCGTGCGCGCCGCCGGCAGATACTCGCTCTGCATGAACGCCACGAACGCACGCTGCTGCGGCCGGATCTCGTTGCGCACCAGGGCCAACCCCGCCGCGCGATAGCGCGCTTGCGCGCCGGCGTGCTGCAAGCCCGAGAAAGGCGCGAGCAGCGCACTCTGCTCCGCCGCCGCTTCGGCCTGCGCCTGCGCTGTCGCCAGCGCGCGCTCGGCCGCTAGGCGATGCTGGGTGAAGCCCACGGCGACTCCCCGGCGCATGTTGGCGATGTTGTCGCGATAGTATCGCGGCAGCGCCTCCAGCCGCGCGAGCCAAGCCTGCGCTTCGGCCTCGTTCCGCACCGGCGTCGCCTGCGCCAGGAAATCGGCGAGCAGGAAGAAACCGAAATCGTTGATGAACGGGGCGCGCGCTTCGTCGAATTCAAGCGCTCCCAGAGCGTCCGCAACCGACCGCGTCAGGAACGCGTGGTTCAGCGCCTCATCATCGGAGAGCGAGGCCGCGTCGATGTTTTCTAGCCTGCGCTGAAAGCCCTCAAGCTCGGCGCGCGAGCGCGCCTGCGCCTCGGCAGACACCTCCGGCAGACGCCGCAGCGCGTCCGCGTCGCCCTCGAACCCGGCCGTGATCGGATCGGCCCAGCGGCTCCATTGCTCGTATTGCGAAATGACCGACGCCAGCTCGGCCCGGTCATGGTCGCGGATCGCGCCCGGCGCGGCGCCTGTCAGCCCAAGCACAAGGAGCGCAAGCCCCACCGTGACCCTGCGGAGCATCTTACGAACCTCTTAACGGCTGGCGGCGCGTCACATTGACTTGAGGCGCCCCATCAATAATGTCCCGCGCGCGAGATTCCGCACCTATATCAAGCACGAAGAGGCGCTCGATGGCCGGCGCACGCCCGGAAACGCGACCCGTATCGCCGCATCTGTCTGTCTGGCGATGGCACGTCACGATGTTGAGCTCGATCCTGCACAGGGTCACCGGGATGGGCCTTTATGGTGCAGCGATTTTGTTTGCCGTTTGGTTGATGGCCGCCGCCGCGGGTCCCGAGACTTACGCGCCCGTGCAGTGGTTTTTGACCACCCCGATCGGTGGCCTGATGCTCTACCTGATCGTCGCGGCGCTCGCCTATCACCTCGCCAACGGCATCCGCCACTTAGTGTTCGACACCGGTTCGGGCCTTGCGCCTTCAGACGCCGACACCAGCGCCTGGTTCGCCATCCTCTTCGCCATCGCCGCGCCCATTGGCCTCTGGGCGCTGGTCACGTTCGGAGCCTGACGTCATGAGCGCACCCGAACGCAGCATGCGCACCGCTCTCGGCCGGGTGCGCCATCACGGCGCCGGAGGCGAAGGCACCGGCCATTTCATCGCCACCCGCATCACCTCGATCGCGCTCGCGATCCTCGCGCCCTGGTTCGCCGTCAGCGCCGCGCTCGCGATCCGCGATGCCAGCTATATCAGCGCAATCGACTATCTCTCCAACCCGTTCAACGCCGTCGGCGTGATTCTCTTGGTCGCCGTCGGCCTCTACCACATGTCCATCGGCATGCAGGAAGTGATCCTCGATTACATCGGCCGCCCGATCACCAAGATCGTCCTGCTCATCCTCAACGCGCTTGTCCCGTTCGCGCTTGGCGCGGGCGCGATCTTCGCCGTGCTGCTCGTGAATTTCGGAGTTTGACGCTTTGGCCGCTGCGTACACCTGGATCGATCACACCTTCGACGTGGTTGTCGTCGGCGCCGGCGGCTCAGGGCTCCGCGCCGCGCTCGGCGCCGCGCAAGCTGGGCTCAAGACAGCGTGCATCACCAAAGTCTTCCCCACGCGCTCGCACACCGTCGCCGCGCAAGGCGGCATCTCCGCCGCACTCGGCAATATGGGCGAAGACAAGTGGCAGTGGCATATGTTCGACACTGTGAAAGGGTCGGACTGGCTCGGCGACCAGGACGCGATCGAATACCTCACGCGCAACGCGCCCGCCGCGGTCTACGAACTCGAACACTGGGGCGTGCCGTTCTCGCGCACCGAGGAAGGCAAGATCTATCAGCGCGCCTTCGGCGGCATGACGCGAAATTACGGCGAAGCGCCCGTGCAGCGCACCTGCGCCGCGGCCGACCGCACCGGCCACGCCATGCTGCACACCATGTATGGCCAGTCGCTGCGCTACGACGTCGATTTCTTCATCGAGTACTTCGCGCTCGATCTCATCATGGATGACGAGGGCGCCTGCCGCGGCGTGACCGCCTGGCATCTCGACACCGGCACGCTGCATCGCTTCCGCGCGCAAACCGTCGTCATCGCCACCGGCGGCTACGGCCGCGCCTATCTCACTTGCACCGGCGCGCACACGCAAACCGGCGACGGCAACGCCATGGTGCTGCGCGCGGGCCTGCCGCTGCAGGACATGGAATTCGTGCAATTCCATCCCACCGGCATTTTCGGCGCCGGCTGCCTCATCACCGAAGGCGCGCGCGGCGAGGGCGGCTATCTCACCAATTCAAACGGCGAGCGCTTCATGGAGCGCTACGCGCCGACCGTGAAGGATCTCGCCCCGCGTGACATGGTCTCGCGCGCCATGACGATCGAGATCCGCGAAGGCCGCGGCGTCGGCCCCAACAAGGATCACATCTACCTGCACCTCGATCACCTCGATCCCAAGCTCCTGCATGAGCGCCTGCCAGGCATTTCCGAAAGCGCCAAGATTTTCGCCGGCGTCGACGTCACGCGCCAGCCCATCCCGGTGTTGCCGACCGTGCACTACAATATGGGCGGCATCCCCACGAACTATCACGGCGAAGTGCTCACCAAGCTCGACGGCAATCCCGATCACGTCGTGCCCGGCCTGATGGCCGTGGGTGAAGCGGCGTGCGTCTCGGTGCACGGGGCCAACCGCCTCGGCTCCAATTCGCTCATCGACCTCGTCGTCTTCGGCCGCGCCGTGGGCTTGCGCTGCGGCGAGCTGCTCACCGCCAACGCCTCGCAAGCGTCTCTGCCCAAGAACGCCGGCGAGTCGCACCTCGCGCGTTTCGACAAGCTGCGCAACGCCAACGGCGGCTCATCCACGGCGAAGCTTCGCGACAAGATGCAGCGCGCCATGCAGGAAACCTGCGCCGTCTATCGCACCGGCCCCGTCCTGCAGGAGGGCGTCGAGCGCATGGCGAAGGTCTGGGAAGAGG
>Ga0196964_10001733_pt1 | contig 10811 bp, 7 predicted proteins | sample S1_10metaG_FD_148615 | JGI IMG/M metagenome (GOLD analysis project Ga0196964, IMG submission 148615) | Soil microbial communities from Anza Borrego desert, Southern California, United States - S1_10 | ecosystem: Environmental > Terrestrial > Soil > Desert | place: USA: California | collected... | reverse complement strand
ACATTTTGTCCGGCAATAAGTTGTTCCTCAGAAGCACGGCTAATTTGGCTGACAATTTGCTTAGTTTCTTCAATCCCGGCGAGAATTGTTTTCAAACCATTGACGCCGTTTTCTGCAAGGCGACTGCTTTCATCCGCTACCCGCACCCCTTCGTTGGAAGTGTTAACGGCGTCTTGCACGACTGACTGTAACCCTTTAATAATTGAGGCAATATCGCTGGTTGCCTGGGCTGCACGGTTAGCTAAATTGCGAATTTCTTCGGCAACAACTGCAAAGCCACGCCCTGCATCTCCGGCGCGTGCCGCTTCAATAGAGGCATTCAGAGAAAGTAAATTTGTGCGTTCAGCAATTAAGTTGATCGTATCTACAATACTGCTGATTTCATCCGTCCGCTTGCCCATTTCCCGCACAACTTCTGCCGATTGCACCATCGAGTCGCGTACACGGTTTAAACCCTCAATGGATTTTTGTACCACACTGCCGCCTTTCTCCGCATCCCGCGCCACGCGACGAGTAATTTCATCGGCTTGTTTGGTGAGATTGGTGACGGAACGGATTGAATGTTCCAGTTCCGTTGCACTGGTAGCAGAACTTGTTGCTGCATCAGTAATGCGAACAGCATTTTGTGCTACTCCCTCAACTGAACGCGATGTTTGTTCAATGGAGATACTAACATCCTCGACTGTCACTGCTAGCTTTTCAGTAGTTACTGAAACTTCCTCAATAGAGGCTGCTATTTCATTAATGGAAGCAGAGGTTTCTTCAGCAGCAGCCGCCAAATCATCGGTATTGGTGGCGACGCTTTGAATCGAACGGGTAATTTCTTCGATAGAGGCAGCAGTTTCGTTAACAGCAGTGTTAAGTGAATCGGTATCCTGACTAACATTCTTAATAGAAGTGGCAATTTCGTTTATAGAAGTAGTCACCTGGGAGGCAGAAGTTGCCATTTCCTGTGTAGTGTTAGTAACGCTTTGAATTGAATTTGTAGTTTCTTCAATAGAAGTGGCAGTTTGATTGAACGCGGTGGCAAGATCGATGGTGCTAGCGGTAACTTGCTCGATGGAAGCTGCCATTTCATTGACAGATGAAACAAGTTGTTCTGTGGAAGTGGCAACTGATTCGGCTTGGGCAGAAGTTGCTTTGAGAGATGCTGCCATTTTATTTGTATCGTTGACACTTTCATCAAGCGATCGCAGTATATTGTCAGTCCGTTCTTGTAGATTGTTTGTAGTGCCTTGAATTGACGTTGCTGTTTGCGCCACTTGTCCAATTTCGTCACGAATCCTGGTCATCTTGTCGTTGACATCTGCTTTACTGTTTAACTTTCGCGACACCCAACTTGGTAGCACAGCAAAAATAGAAAAGATAGCCAGTAAAATCATTAATACTGAAAAAATATTCATTTTATTTTAACTCCTATTTTTGATAATTAATTTACTAATTTTTCATTGCTAATTGCTAATTATAATACTTGTTGACCATTAGCGATTAGCCATTAGTCATTAGCCATTAGCAAAAACCATCGTTTGTTCTTCAATTGTAAGAATTTCATCGACATTTATAATCAATACCAGCCGAGGCTCCTGGGTCGTGGCTTCATTAACGCCTAGTGTAACGATACCTTCCAAATACTTGCCACTCAACCCGGAAATTGCTTCCGGAGGTGGTTGAATGGCATTAACGGGAATTGATACAAATTCACGGGCAGTGTCCACAATTAAGCCTACAGTACGGTTGTTTGTATGAATGACAATTAGGCGCGATCGCAGATCATAAGGAATCTTTTCAAACCCAAATCTTACTCGCAGATTCAACGCCGGAATCACTTCACCGCGAGAATATACCACACCTTCGACAAAAGCTGCGGCATTCGGTACAGGGGTGATTTGTTCGATCATTTCCATTTGCTGCACCACAGAGGCGCGGATACCATATGTCGTGCCTACCAGTTCGCAAAGGATAAACGTTTCTGATTTATCTTGGATATCTGACATTGCCACAACCTCCTGTTGTCCATTGTCCATCGCCAATGACCAATGACCCATAGACTTCTTGCACGCAGTCGAAAAATCTTGCTATCCATCTGCGTTAATCTGCGTTAATCTGCTTTCATCTGCGTACAAAAAAACAAACTTATGATTTTTGCAAGAGGTCTAATAACTAACTTTTACTTTTTAAATTAGTCAAAGCCACTACATCGAGAATCAAAACCACACGCCCATCGCCGAGTTCTGTTGCGCCAGCGATACCCATAACCTGAACCAGGGGATCTCGTAGGGTTCTGATGACAATTTCGCGGAAACCGAGAATGCGATCGACTGCGATCGCAGCTGCATTTAAACCACTGCCAACCACAAAGGCGAAAAAGCGACCCTCAGATGATTCTGCTAACCCGAACAAGCGCGACAGACGGATCAGGGGCAAGGCACCGCCACGGTAGCCGATCATTTCGTTATTTTGCAAAACTGTAACGGCTGTTCGTTGGACTTGAATCACCTCGCGCACTGAAGACTGAGGTACAGCGAAAATTTGCTCTCCGGCGGATACAATCAAGGCATCGGCGATCGCCAGCGTTAAGGGCAGTTGAATCGTAAATCGCGTCCCCTCTCCGACTTTCGACTCTAGCGTTAGTAAGCCTCCGAGTTCGTGTACTGTATTTTTAACAACCGCCATACCCACACCGCGACCGCTGGTTAAATCCGCTTGTTCGCGAGTAGAAAAGCCAGGAGAACAAATAATATCGAGGGCAGTTCTGATGTCGATCGCCACATCATCATCAATTAATCCTAAACCACGCGCACGCGCAGCCACCGCTTGCACATCAACACCACGCCCGTCATCTTCAATTTCAATTACCACCAGTTCGCCTGAATAGGCAGCACGTAAGGCAATAACACAGTAGGGCGGTTTACCTAATCGCAGGCGATCGCTTTCAGACTCCAAACCATGACTGACGGCGTTACGAACCAGATGCAGCAGCGGGTCCATCATCCGCTCAACTATAAATTTATCAATTTCGGTTTCCTGACCGCTGAGTTCCAGCCGAACTTTTTTATTACTCTCTCTAGCTATATCGCGGACAAGGAACTGCATCCTGGCAAATATTTCATTTATCGGCACCAGCCGCACCCGCATTACACCATCGCGCAAATCGCGCAGTTGGCGTTCTATGTTCAGGTTGGTTTCCCGCAGAGAACGCAATTGTCGCGCCGGGACAACTGTTTCCAGCTTTGTCAAGTTATCGTCCAGCCGCGCCCTACTGATTACCAACTCACCCACTATCCGCATCAATTCGTCAAGTTTAGCTAAATCCACACGCACCACATTTGATGGCGCAGTCGCAGCTATGACAGGGGGAGGGGGATAAGAGGCAGGGGAGCAGGGGGGGGGGGAGCAGGGGGAAGGGGGATTTTCTTCTTGTCCTACTTCATTGAGTTGCAAGGAAGTAGAAGGCAACTCCCCCCTGCTCCCTGCCCCCTGCCCCCTTGCCTCTTCATTGGGTTGCAAGGAAGTAGAAGGCAGTTCCCCCTTGCTTCCTGCCCCCTGCCCCCTTGCCTCTTGTTCAGATTCTCCTCCTCTCCCCCTCTCCCCCTCTTGGTAGAGAGTGTAAGTCACCCCATCGTCGCGCCAATCAGCAAAGATGCTTTCCTGGGCGTCGCTGGCGAGGAGAAAATCGAAAACAACACCTCCCTCTGTTGTTATGCGGGGTTCAGCGTGAATTATTTCCCCGTTTGCTTGCAGGCGATCGCGTATTTCCTTGACATTAATCCCCCGCTGTGGAATCGGCGCAAACTCAAACCGCCAAATTTTTTTGCCTTTCTGGAGGGCATCAGCCAGATGTGCTTTTTCTTCTGGGTTGAGCGTCAGCGCTACTGCGGGTAAGGTAGAAGCATCTTTTCTGTCACTGGGCGCTGGTTGGGTAGGAGCAGGAACGATCGCTTGCAGTTGTGCGATCGCAGGCTCTATATCCGGCGCAGGTTCTTGTGTGCGGCGATTGTCAATAACCTTTTCTAGCATCTTCGTGCCTGCAATCAGCGCATCCATGCCGCCTTGACTCAGGACAACTTGCTTCTCGCGTAGCACCCGCAGATAACTTTCCATTTCGTGGGCGAGTTGCTCTGCCTCTTTGACGCCGATCATACCCGACATCCCTTTGAAAGAATGAAAAGTGCCAAAGAGTTCTTCTAGTAGCGATCGCTCAACTTGCGGCTGATGCACAAAAGCTTCCATCTCCAGGAGATCCCGGCGGATAACCGTCAGATGTTCCTCACATTCAGCGAAATAATCCTCAGCAAATTCAGCGAAAAAGTCATCGTCGGCAACGTCCGTGGACATGAGTCTATCCCGATAACAAGGGGTTTGGGTAAGGGTCAACATCTTAATGCGGACAACATTATGATATATCTCCCTATTCCCCACGAGCTTACTTAGTAAGTATTTATACTAAAATACGTTCCAATAGAGGATAAGCTTTGCGTGTAACTAATCATGCAATAGGCTGATACCAATTTTTGTGAATTAAAGCATATATTTATAGATAACACCTAATATTAATTGGCAATTGAGAAAAAATGTATGCAAGATAGATCGAGAATGGGACATAAGCTCATAGTTAAGGCTTACAGCACTAATCAATTGGTATTCGTGGGCGAAATCACAATCAGAGCATCAGCAGAAAGTTATCGAGGGAGGCTATCAGACTTTATAAATGATGCTAATAGCTTTATACCCATGACGGATGTAAACATTTATAGCAATGATGGAAAACTTATAAGCACGACTCCTTTTCTGTGTGTCAATAAGCAAGCCATTATCTTTTTGGTCGAAGAAGAAACCCCACCTTCTGCTAATAAAATCGAGGGAGAATGGGTATAATATGGTTTTTAATTTGGTATAATAATATAAATTAATTTTAATTTTTCATATAGCCTCTGATCTGGAGAGGGAAATTCGATGAAACTGATTAAACGGACTACGCTTATCTATCAAGCCGGAAGTTCAGATAAAGTTTACGAAGTCGATCTCTGCCAGACAGGTGAAAACCGTTATCTAGTTAACTTCCGCTATGGACGCCGTGGCACTAACTTAAAAGAAGGTACAAAGACGGTTCAAGCTTTGCCATTAGCAGAAGCACAACGAGTTTTTGACAAGTTAGTTAACTCACAAATTCAGAAAGGCTATCGGGATGTTAGCGATGCGGCAAGTAGTGAGACTCCAGCATCAGCAACAGTCCCAGCAAGTGTTAATGTACCAGTTAGTAACGATCCCAGACACCAAGCTATTTTAAACCGATTGGCAAATCGGGACAATAGAAAATGGCCTCTGGAAAGAGTGATTTGGCGGGCTGGAGAACTTAAAATTAGAGAAGCTACGCCGTTATTAATTCAACATATTAATACGGGGGAACCGTTAAGAGATTATTGTATTGCTTGGGCGTTGGGTTGGTGTGGGGATGAAAGCGCGATCGCGTCCCTAAATCGCCTTGGCGATCGTTCTCACCCCGATTTTGTGCGTCGCATTGCTTGGGAAGCACTATTTAAGTTATCAGATGCAGCAACACGGGCGGCAATGCGTTCTGAGAAAATAGAACAATTACCCTCGGAATTGCGCGAACTAGCCCGAAATGGAACAGCAGAAGCTTTTACAACATCACTTCGCACATATTTAAATAGTGCCTATTCCGATAATTTTGCCGTCCTCGATACTATTTATCAAATCGATAACGAGTATGTACGTCCAGCGCTACTAGATATTTTGGGTGAGGCACCTTTTAAACCCAACTACTTCCAGCGCATTCGCCATATTTTCAAAATGGCTGAATACCGCCATGATGCCGAAGTTTTTGGCATTCTTGCCTACGCCTTTGATAAAGAACCGGGGAAGTTTGATAATAGGCATATCGGATGGCAATGGGACTCGGTAAGGCGTCAATATCTTCGTACCAAGCAACGTCGCTACACCGAAGAACTCAAGAGTCCCCAGTCAAAGAAAGCATATAGCGAACAAACTCGCGAATATCTGCGACGGCGGGTTTGGCGCACTCTTAAACAGTTGGGTGAAGAGGGCGACTCTAACTATATTAATTTAGCAGTTAGCATTCTTCTTCAGTATGCGGATACTGACGCTGAGGAAGTCCGGCAACGGTTAAGCTACAGCAGATGGAACGATCAACGTCGTTCCTACGATCGCATTACCAAAGACTGGGATGCTTATGCTGGTTACTTGATTTTTAATCATATCCTTTACGAACACAGTCCCCGCTACTTTTCCCATCCCAGGGCGTGGCGTTGCTGCGGGGACTACAAACCGGGAGATCCAGAACCGAAAGTACGAGAAGAGGCGTTTCCCGAACTTTGGGAACAAAACCCAGCGGCACTTGTACGGTTACTACTAGAAAGTAATTGTCGCCCGGTTCATCATTTTGCGGTTAAAGCTTTGCGGGTTTGTAAAGAATTTTGCGATCGCCTCGACATCGATACATTAATCAAATTCCTGAATAAACCCTACGAAGTTACAGCGGAACTCGGTTTTTTACTGGCACGCGATCGCTACAACCCCACCCAACCAAACAGCGAACTAATTCTTGCCCTTGCTAATTGTGCCTTCCCAGAGGCACGTACACAAGCTTACCGTTGGATCGAACAGCAACGAGAATACTTCTTTGAATCTAGCGATTTTATTGCTGCTTTAGTTACCAGTCAATACGCCGATACCCGCACTTTTGCCAGGAGGTTGCTAAGTTCGTCAATTTTAACTGATACCACAGCGAGGGTACTTATAGGAAGAATTATCGCTGCTGTCTTAGCGCTTGAACCAACTCAAGCAGAAATGGCGAGAGAAATTGGGGAAACTTTGCTGATCAGCTTTACCCCGCAACTGCGTAACTTGGGGTTTGGCGTCATCCTTGACTTGCTGAGACACCCGATGCCAGAAATTCAAGAATTAGGCGCTCGTATTTTATTGAATCATGAAACCCGTGCAGTTGACTTGCCGCCAGATTTAATTGAATCACTTCTTGCCTCTCCTTATGAATCGGTGCGGGGTATTGGCGTGAGGATTTTCGGACAATTGCCGGATGAGAGATTGATAAGCGATCGCACTTTTATAATTGCAATGGCAGTCAACGCCGTAGCCGATCTCCGCAATGCCATTCGTCCAGCAATACGCCGTTTAGCAGCTAATAACCCAGATTTCGGCATTCAGCTTGCCTCTGATTTTATAGATATCCTGCTAACGCCTGAAAGGCACGAAGGCGTCCACAGTGATTTAGTGCAGCTACTGCGGGAAGATATACCTGGGTGGATGTCGGGAATTAGCAAAGCGATGGTGATGCGTTTGCTTAAGGTTCACTCCCCAGCCGCGCAAGAATTGGGGGGTTTGGTGCTAACTCAGAATAGCGATCGCTTGCTTCCCGACTTCGACACTTCAGAACTCGTTAAGCTTGCCAATCACGAAATTTTAGCAGTACGTGAAGCAGCACGACAAATGTTCTTGCAGAGTTTAAACCGTATCCGCAGCGACTCACAGGAAATGTTATCCGCCGTGCGTTTACTTGAGTCGAAATGGGATGACTCGCGGGAATTTGCCTCCAGGATATTTAATACCGAATTCACCGCTGAAGACTGGACACCAGCAGTAATTGTTAGCATCTGCGACAGCATTCGTCAAGATGTCCGTGCCTTCGGGCGAGAGTTAGTTACTCGCAACTTCCAACAAAACTATGGGCAAGAATATCTGCTCAAATTCAGCGAACATCCCTCAGCAGATATGCAGATGTTTGCTACTAACTATCTAGAAAACTACGCTGTAAATAATCCTACCCGTTTGCGAGAATTAACGCCATACTTTATCACTGTATTGTGTGGTGTGAATCGAGGGCGCGTCGCCAAGCAGCGCATCTTTGCCTTTCTAGATGCCGAGGCGCAAAAAAGCGAAGAAGCTGCCAGAGTTGTGGCTGAGATTCTTACCCGGCAATCTGCAACGATGGCAATTGGCGATAAAGCAGCAGCCATTCAGACGATGGTGAAAATTAACAAGACTTATCCTCAGCTATCCTTACCAATTCAGGTAAAAGCTGTTTTGGAGGTCAGAAGTTAGTTTCTGTATGCTTGGTAATGGAAAGTACAATCGCACTTTAAAACTTGATTAAAGAGGTTTTCTACCGCAGATGAAAGCAGATAAACGCAGATAATTTTTCAGTGAATCATGATTTTTTGGATAGGCTCTTAGAGGATGAACAATGAAAGACTATCACATCAATATTTTTTACAGTGAAGAAGATGAAGGTTACATCGCTGATATTCCTGACTTGAAATTCTGCTCTGCTTTTGGTTCAACACCAGAAGAAGCCGTTCGTGAGGTGATGATTGCTAAAAGCGCTTGGCTTGAAGCAGCACTGGCTGACGGTAAGGCTATTCCTCAACCTAGATATCGCCCAATGATTTACCAGGTTGGCTGAGAATTACTCCTGAAAATCCCTTTATGCCCAAAAAGATAAGAGAGTTAAAAAGTATGTTACTGAAAGCAGGATTTACTTATCGTCCTGGAAAAGGTAGTCATACTAAATGGTTTCATCCTCTTTTAGCAGGGTTTTTAACTTTATCAGGTACAGATGGGAATGATGCCAAACCTTACCAAGAAAGAGACGTGAATAATGCCATTAAAAATATAGAATAGATTGAAAGACAACAGGAGGAGGAATAAAAATGAATTGTCACTACACAATAGTTATTCAATGGTCTGATGAAGATGATTGTTTTGTTGTCACTCTTCCTGAATGGGGAAAGTATTGTCACACTCACGGAGATACCTATGAAGAAGCTATCAAAAATGCCCAGGAGGTGTTAGAACTATTGATCGATTCATCATTAGAAGACGGTAAAGCTCTCCCAGAACCTCAGAAGTTTGACAAATCGCTTCAGATTGCCTAAACATCTGACCTGCTAATTATTTAGGAACATCCCAATTATGTAAATGCCGTAGCGCAGGCGTCTCGCCTGCCATTAAGGGCAATTATTCCTGCTAGTTAAGACAAACAATCAATCACTGTTATGGAATTTAACTACGCCTACAAAGGAAATACAGAGGTTAGCGATCGCCCTAAGATTTTTGAGTCCTCTTTAGAGGACTTTAGCTATTAGCCTGTCACTTAAGTGACAGGCGGACTATCGGTTAAGCAACAACACCCGCCAGGGAATCAATTCCCTGGCTAACAGTTAAAGTCGGTTAAAACCGACTAAAGATTGAAGCTTACTCATGTCATCTAGTCTTCAAAAAACCACAAATTTTATGGAATTTAACTACGCCTACCAAGGAAATACCGAAGTTAGCGATCGCGGCAACAGTACCCAGATGTCCTTTTCTCCCGACATCAAACGCGAACCCACCTATTTTATCGGTGGGTTGCGTCAAAATGTTGCATTTCGTGAAGCGATTAGCGCGTTACACGATGTCGTTGTTTCCGATCTGCGATTTAAACCCAAAGACAAAACTGCCTATAAAGAATGGGCAGCGAAAAACCTGGAACTTGACTGGCAACTCGTCGCCGCGCAACGACAAGGCGTTGCCGATCGCATCAAGCAGCTGCAAGATGAACTCAATGAGCTAAGTCAGCGTAGTTACCAGCGCCGGGAATCTTTCTACAAAGCACAACGCCGCTACTATGATTACCTTTACCAAAAAGACCGTGATGCTTGGTTTGTCCTCGATCCGGTAATTACAGTTCATCCCGATGAAGTCTTTTTTGAGTGCTTTAGTGAAGATGAATCAAGTTATGGTCGTCTTGGTGTCAGCTACGAAGTATTCAAAAATATTAGTGAGTTTGCCTGTGGAACTACTAATATTGATTACTCCGCTGCCCTTTACGACGAGTTTCAAAAAATCCGCAGTTATAAAAGTACCCGGTTAGAAGTAGACCCGTCTGGTTTTGAAGTTCAAACTACCCACGAAGAAGCTTATAAAGAAGTCAAAATCGATTTGCCCGATAGCTGGGTAAGAGGTTTTCTGCAAGTCAGTTCAGCAATGTCTTTACCAGCAACGCGGGTTGATTTGCATCCGATGGATATTTACAATATTTGCTTAATTCTGCGTCGCCACAAGGAAAAGCAAGGGCCGCGCAGTATGCGCTACCATCTGAAACCTGGGGAACCAGTGCGGGTGACGTTCGATCCTTGGGGATATGAGGTAGTTTGTGCGCGATCGCCTTACACAGGCACCACTGAACAACACATCCGCGTCTGGGGACGCCGCCGCCTCCACATCCTCGAACGTCTGATCGCGATCGCCAAAAAGTTTACCGTTCACCTGCTGGGTACAGGTATGCCTTCCTTCTACGTAGCTGATTTAGGCGATATGTCCTTTACCCTTGGTTTATCGGGATGGACAGCCAACGACTGGTCGCAATCTGGTAACTTTGACTTAATGGCACCCCGTGCCGACGTAGACAAATGGACGCAGCAACACATTTTCGACGCCCTGAAAAAGAACTGGGTAGAAAGTCCTGACGCCCTAGCTGAACGCCTAAATTTAAACCGTGCCGTCATTCTCGGTGCTTTAGCTGCATACACTCAAGCCGGACGTGCTATTTATGACTTGAATAAGCAAGTCTACCGAGTGCGGGAACTCACGCGAGAACCTTTGCCGATGCAACGGTTACGCTTTGCCAACGAGCGAGAAGAAAAGGCAACCCGTTTCTTGCTGTACAATTCCGCCCAGGTAAATTCAGCCACTAGCGATACAACGGGGGCGTTTACTCTGCAAGGAAATGTCACAGATAAGGAAAAAACTTATAATCCATCCTTGACAGTTGACGC
>Ga0196964_10001732_pt1 | contig 10813 bp, 13 predicted proteins | sample S1_10metaG_FD_148615 | JGI IMG/M metagenome (GOLD analysis project Ga0196964, IMG submission 148615) | Soil microbial communities from Anza Borrego desert, Southern California, United States - S1_10 | ecosystem: Environmental > Terrestrial > Soil > Desert | place: USA: California | collected... | reverse complement strand
CTATGTGTATTGGGGTCTGTCACAGGCGCGGCGAATGCGCGGAGATCGCAGTGGCGCGAACGCGGCGCGGCAGATGTTCAACGCCGCGTTCCTCGGCCAGCGCAGCCGCGTCACGACAATGGACCTTTGAGGCGCGTTACGAGGCGCGGTCCTTGAGTTCGCGTTCGCCCGATTGGCGCGCGCAGTTGGCGCAGCAATAGATCGAGCCGTCGTCGCTTTCGAGCCCGTGGCCGATGATGCGGCACTCGCAGTGAGCGCAGCGCGGCGCCATCGCTTGAATGGCGCACTCGAACGCGTCGAATGTCAACGTCTTGCCACCGCCCGTGATTTGGAACGCCTTGTCGTAGTCGTTGCCGCAAACGTCACAGCGCATGGGGATGCTCCTTCAATGCACCGGCCGCTGCGAATGCTGGCCGCCGGGCTGGGTGATGCCCTCGAGCGCTTCGCCGGCGGCTTCGCTGTCGCCCTGCCGCGCAAGATCGCTGAGCGAGACGATGCCGACGAGATTCTTGTCGCGATCGACGACAGGCAACCTCCGCAATTGCTGCTCGGCCATGTTCTCGCAGACCTCGTCTACCTCATCATCATCGAAACAGTACTTGATCTCCGGGCTCATCGCGTCGCGTACGGCCGTGTCGGGGTTCAGCCCGGCGGCGACGGCGCGGACGACGATGTCGCGATCGGTGAGCATGCCGACGAGGCGGTCGTTCTCCGCCACCGGCAACACACCCACGTCAGTCTCGGCCATCGCCTGCGCTGCTTCGCGGATCGTCAAGGACGGCGCGATGGTGCGCACGTCGGGGGTCATTACGTCACGAATTTTCATGGCGGCGCCTTCTCCTCTCACGCGCCCCCGCCTTACAAGCTGAGCTATGGCGCTCGCCTGATCGGTCAAGCGGATGGACGCCGCCCTCGCCTCATGGGAAGTTCCCGGCGATGGGACTCGTCGGCACGATATTGTTCGCAAGCGCAACGATCGCGGACACTGCCGACGCCGCCGGCGCCAGTCTGGCGCTTTTCCTCTTGGTCGTGGTGGGCGGAGCGTGGTTGGCGCTGCGCACATTTGTTCGCTCGCTGCGCGCGCAGAAGACCGAGCGCGCCGTCGGCGCGAGTTTCACGGACTATGCGCTCGAGGCGTTGGTTAATGCGGCAAAGGTCGATGGGCGCGTCAACGATGACGAACGCCGCGCCATCGCACGCGCTATCGGCGAGCTTGCTGGGCCGACCTACACGCCGCAGGTTGTCGAAGCGGCGTTCGCCAAAGCCAAGCTCTCGAAAGACGAACTCGTCGCTTATCTCTCGGCGCGATCGAAAGCGTTCTCGCGGGAGCAAAAGACGGCGCTCTTGAAAGCCTTGCTTACGGTTTTCGTGGCGGACGGCCAGTTTGACGAGCGTGAACACGCCGCCCTGGTGGATTACACCGAAGCGGTGGGTTTTGACCGCAAGAGCGCTCCCGACTTCCTCCGCGGCCTCAGCCGCGATTTTGCCCGGGGCAACATTACCTGACGCATCCAAAGCGCGGGCGGGCGCATCTGGCTGTGTAGGAGGGGCGGAAACGGCCTTGCGGCCGCGCGCCCGCGTTGGAGAGAAGTCCATGAACCGCCTGATCGCATCCGCCCTGATCGCGTTCACGCTGGCCGCGCCTGCCTCGGCTGAGAACCGCGCCCTCCGGGGCTTCAGCGCCATCGACGCCGAAGACCGGATTAGCGTCTCAATCGACGTCGGCGAGCGCTACGCAGTCGAAATCACCGGCGCCGACGCGGAACGCATTCGCACGCGTGTCGATGGCCGCACACTCTACATCGAAGACGCACGCCGCCCGTTGTTCGGCCGCGGCCCGCGTCTGGACGCCAATATTCGGATCACTGCGCCGGCAATCGAAGCCGTGTCCGCGTCGCGTGGCGCTGAACTTGCGGCAAACCTCTCAGGCGGTTCGTGCGACGATTTCTCTGCCGCGGCGTCAATGGGGGGATCGGTCAATATCACTGGTGCGCAATGCGGCGCGGTTTCGACATCAGCATCGATGGGGGCGGAGGTTCGCATCACCGGCGCGTGCCGTTCGCACGACATCTCCGCGTCCATGGGCGCTTACGTTCGCGCCAACGAGATGCAGTGCTCAACCGTAGATGCGTCAGCGTCGATGGGCGGCGATGTTCGCGCGTTCGCAAGCCAGTCTTACGATGCGTCAGCCTCGATGGGCGGTTCGATCGAGATCGACGGCGGCGGCCGCGCCACGGACACATCCTCCGTAATGGGCGGCTCGATCAACAGCGGCAATTGATATTGCAGCCGCTAAGCGTCGCGCGTGCGGGCGTACTCGTCGCTTCAGTCTGTGCGAAGCATCGCTTGTGCGGTGAACTCTGGCTCGGAAAGGCGCGGTGGAGCTAGCGCAAGCAACCCCACCGCGGTTTTTCCACCCACCCGCCGCCCACCGGCGGGATCCCCAAAGCCGTCGTCGCCGAGCAATCGGCGGCGGCGGTGAGAGGGCCATCGTTGCGCCACATTCCGGACACGTCAAGCGCATGATCACGGGCGCGTGAGCCGCGTTGTCGCAGCGTTGTCTGGCAAACACGGCAGCTCGGGTTAGGCGTCGCTTTGCGTGCCAATGTCAGGGTCTGAGAGCGCCGCCGTTTCTTCGCTGACGACATCAACGCCAATCGCGCTGGCGCCTTCGGCGAGCAAGTCTCCGAGAAGGGGAATGCCCATCAAGTAGCGGGTCGTCGGCGCTTCGCCGCGCTCACGCGCTGCTGTGAACGCGTCCAGCCATTCGGCGGCCTCGTAGTCGCCACGCCCGATCCACGTCAGCGCCACCAGAGCGGCCTTGGCGTCGTCGTTGAGGCCCGCGATCTTGGCCCGCAGCTCCCGGCCCACGGGATTGTCCCGCTCGTCCTCCAGTGCATCGACGGCGCGATCGTCCGCTGCGTTTGAGCCGTCGCTGGGGTCGTCGGCCGGGACCAGCGCATCGAAGGCCTGGGCCTTGAGAATGATGAAGGCCAGGGTCTCACGGTCGAGGGGGAAGTCTTCGGGCGGCTCTGGGTCGGCGCGGGTGATCATGGGAAGGGGTTCTCCTTCCGGCCAACGTGGCCCCGCGGCGGGCGTTCCCAAGCCAGCCGTTCGGCTTGCCCGGCGGGCCTGTTTCGACTATCAGCCCCGCTTCCCCAACTTAGGGGACCCAGGAGATTTCCGGCTATGGCCGTTCCGAAGCGAAAAACCTCGCCGTCCCGCCGCGGCATGCGCCGCGCGCATGACAAGCTGGCGAAGAACACCTACGTCGAAGACGCAGAGTCCGGCGAACTGCGCCGCCCGCACCATATCGACCTTAAGAGCGGCCGCTATCGCGGCAAGCAAGTCCTGAAGGCCAAGGAAGACTGAGTGCGCGTCGCCGCGCTCGTCGTTTCTCTGCTTGCGCTGGCGGCATGCCAGCAAGACCCGCCCGCCCAAGGCGCGCGTGAGGCGTCCGCGCCCCCGCTCACCGTGGAAGGCTACGGCGACATGCGCATCGGCATGACCATCGCCGAGGCGCGCCAAGTGTCCGGCCAGGCGATGGATAACCCAGCGCTGGAGGAAGACATCCCCGGCGCGTGCTCCGAGCAGCAATACATGACGACCGACGGCGATCAGCTCTGGCTGATGTTCGAAGGCGATCGGCTGACGCGTGTCACCGCGAGCAGCGAAGCGCCGCGCACACGCACCGCACAGAACGTCGGCGTCGGATCGTCAGATGCGGAAGTTCGCACCGCGTACCAGAACCTTGTCGAGCAAGGCGCGCACTACGACGATCCGCCGGCCCACAATCTCATTGCTTGGACGACGCCGGATCAGAGGGGCTTGTTGTTCGAGGTGAACGACGCCGGCGTTGTCACGGCCGTTCACGCCGGCACGGCCTCGATCCTCTACATGGAAGGCTGCGCCTGAGCCGGTCCGCATGGCCGCTATCGCGAAGTCGGCCTTGTAATTTGAGCGCCACGGCGCTCCAAACGGCGCAACACGCTTTATGAGAGGCGCCCCCATGACCGGCATCGCCGATATTATCGGCCGCGAAATCCTCGATAGCCGCGGCAATCCGACCGTCGAGGTGGACGTTTATCTCGAGGACGGCGCGATGGGGCGCGCCGCCGTCCCGTCAGGCGCCTCCACCGGCGCGCACGAGGCTAACGAAAAACGCGACGGCGAGCCGGACCGCTACCTGGGCAAGGGCGTCCGCGACGCCGTCGAGGCCGTCACCGGCGAGATCGCCAACGCGATCGTCGGCATGGACGCCGAAGACCAGCGCCGCATCGACCGCATCATGATCGAGCTGGACGGCACGGACAACAAAGCCCGCCTCGGCGCCAACGCGATCCTGGGTGTCTCGCTGGCAACCGCGAAAGCGGCGGCGGTGTCATCCGGCCAGCCGCTCTATCGCTACCTCGGCGGCGTGCAGGCGCGCCTGTTGCCGACGCCGATGATGAACATCGTCAATGGCGGCGCGCATGCCGACAATCCGATCGACATCCAGGAATTCATGATCATGCCGATCGGCGCCGAAAGCATCGCCGACGCGGTGCGCTACGGCGCGGAAGTCTTCCACACGCTGAAGAAGCAGCTGAAAGAAGCGGGTCACTCCACAAACGTCGGCGACGAAGGCGGCTTTGCGCCGAACCTCGCCAGCGCAGACGAAGCTATCGGCTTCATCCTGAAATCCATTGAAAAGGCCGGCTACACGCCCGGTGAAGACATCGCGCTTGCGCTCGATTGCGCGTCCACCGAATACTTCAAAAAGGGCAAGTACGAACTGGAAGGCGAGGGCAAGTCGCTATCGCCGGAGCAGCACGCGCAATATCTGGCCGACCTCGTGTCGCGCTATCCCATCGTCTCGATAGAAGACGGCATGTCGGAAGACGACTTCGATGGCTGGCGCGCGCTCACTGAGCTTGTAGGCGACAAGTGCCAGCTCGTCGGCGACGATCTTTTCGTCACCAACATGCGCCGCTTGGAAATGGGCTTCGAGAAGGGCTTGGCGAACGCGATCCTGATCAAGGTCAACCAGATCGGCACGCTCACCGAAACGCTGGATGTCGTCGATATGGCGCAGCGCGCCGGCTACAGCGCCGTGATGAGTCATCGCAGCGGCGAAACCGAGGACGCGACCATCGCCGATCTCGCGGTCGCCACCAATTGCGGCCAGATAAAAACCGGCTCGCTCGCCCGCTCGGACCGCACGGCCAAATACAACCAGCTCATCCGCATCGCGGAGCTGCTGGACGATCAGGCCGAATACGCAGGCGCCAGCACAATCGTCGGGCGTTAAACGCGCAGCCGTCCGCCGCTAGCGGCCACCAACACGTCGTCCCGCGCGTAGCCTGTTTGGCCGTCCGCCGTCTCCACGCGATACCAGGTGTGCTGCCCGACGCGGCGTTGGCCTGTGACCGTGAGCTCAGCGCCCGGATCGACGCGCACGATCACCGGGGCATTGCGCGTCGGCTGCGTGCGGATCTTCGCGCCAGCGCGTCCGGCGCGCGCGGCCACCGGCTCATCCACTTCAGCGACGGCCTGTGACGGACGCTGTGCCGGAGCGCGTCCCATCGATACCACGGATTGATGCACAAAGCCGATGCGGCCATCGCTCAGCGCGACACGGTACCACCAATTGCCCTGCACATTGAGCCGGCCGGTGATGTTCAGCTCATCGCGCGCGGGAAGGCGCACCAGAATGTCGGCGTTAGGAAGCGGATAGTCGCGCACGTTGGCGCCGGCGGCGCTCGCATACGCGCCGTTTTCGGGGGTGAAGTCCTCGGCTGGCACCCCGCGCGGGGCCGGCGGTTCGGTGGCGGCGTACATTTCCTCGACCCAGGCCGCGCCCTTTGCGGCCGCGCCGCGCGTGGCTTCTCGGACATCCGAACTCAGGAAAAAGCCGACGACAAACACCGCGACCAGCATGAGAAAGCCGAAGCGCAGCCAGGGAAAGCGCGGCCGGGGCGGACGCGGCGCATACCCGTAATAGATCGGGGGGAGTTCGGGGTAGTGTGTCATCGCTTGCCGCCCGCGCGTTCGCAACCCTTCCTGGTCAGGCACTCATACGGCCGTTCGCGCAAAGCTAACCGCCGCACCTGAACGAGCGATGATCGAGGCCAGACACGGCGCGTACGTCACCGCACCGGAAAGTCGAAATAGGTTTCCGGGTAAGGTTCGCCAGTCAGCGTAAAATGCCACCACTCTTCCCGGAGCGGGCGGAAGCCATGGGCGGCCATGATCTCCTGCAGGGCGCGCCGGTTCGCCTGCGCCTCGGCGGAGACGCTGGTGTCGCTCGGCCAGGAGCGCGGATCGAACAGATCGTACGGCGTGCCCATGTCGAGCTCGGCGCCCGTCGCCAAGTCGATGAGCGTCACATCCACCGTTGATCCGCGCGAATGCCCTGAGCGCTCGGCGATGTACCCGAGTTCGAACAGGCGCGCTTTATCGACGTTCGGATAATACTCCGCTTTCGTGCGCTGATCGTCCAGATCGCGCGCCCACCGTACAAAATGCGCGACCGCGCGCGCGGGCCGATAGCAATCGTAGACCTTCAGCCCAAGCCCCGATGCAGCGAGATCGCGTTGCACCAGCGCGAGTGCACGCGCCGCTTCCGTCGTGAGCAAGCATACTTCGTTGTCGTAGCCGTCGATCGGCCGCCCGACGAAGTTGCGCGAGCCCGCGTAACGCATCTCCACAACCAGGCCCGGTGCAGCGGCAGCCGCCTCAACGAAGCCTGACGGCCGCTCGCGTACGCCTGCGTCGTATGCTGACGCACAAGCGGCCGCCGCAATAGCGAGCGCGAGCAGTGCGGCGCGGATCATTCCGCGGGTTTCTGCGCCAGCGCGCTCTTGTGCGCGCCCCAGAGCAAATAGACGGGAACGCCGATCACCATCCAGACCAGGAAGTAGAGCTTGGTGTTCCCGCTGAGGTTCCAGAACAGATAGAGGCAGCCGATGATCGCAAGCGGCGCGACGACCCACGCCAGCGGCGTGCGGAACGGGCGTTCCAGGCCCGGTTCGCGACTGCGCAAAATCATCAAGGAAACAGCCACCGCAACGAACGCCGCCAACGTCCCGGCATTGGCGAGCGAAGCAATTTCACCCAGCGTGAGCAGTCCGGCGAGCACCGAACACACGAACGCCGTGAACAGCGTGATGAACACCGGCGTGCCGAGCTTGGAGTGCACGCCCGCCCAGGAGCGCGGCAGCAGCCCATCGCGCGCCATCACATAGAAGATGCGCGACTGGCCGTAGAGAAAGGCGAGTATCACGGTCGGGATCGCGATGGAGGCGACGCCGCCGATGATGGCCGCAGCTTGGTCAGCGCCCAAGCTGCGCACGATGTGCGCGATGGGTTCGCCGCTGGCGGAGAACTCGCGGAAATCCATCGCCCCGATCGCGGCGGCGCCCACCAGCATGTAGAGCAGCGTGCAGATGATCATCGACCCGACGATGCCGATGGCGAGATCGCGCGCCGGGTTCTTGGCTTCTTCCGCGGCGGTCGAAACGGCGTCAAAGCCATAAAAAGCGAAGAACATGAGGGCGGCGCCGGCCATGATGCCGACATTCGCGCCCGTCTCGGTTGGCGTCGATCCCCAGCCAAACGGGGCAAACGGGGTGAACCGTGCGACATCGAAGGCGGGCAGTGCGATGAACAGGAAGAGGATCAGCGCCGCGATCTTCAGCACCACCAGCGCGGAGTTCACCCAGGCGCTCTCGCGCGTGCCGAGGATGAGGAGGCCGGCGACCACGAAGATGATGAAAATGGCCAACGGGTTGATGTGGAGGGCATGGCCCGCGATCTCGCCCAGCGGGATCATCTGCGGCAGCTCAACGCCCCAGCCGGTCAGCAACCCGGAGGCGTATCCGGACCAGCCGACCGCGACGGCGCTGACGACGACCGAGTACTCCAGGATGAGAGCCCAGCCGACGATCCAGGCCACGAGTTCGCCCATGGCCGAGTAGGAGTAGGTGTAGGCGCTCCCGGAGGCCGGCATCATCGCGGCCAGCTCTGCGTAGCAAAGCGCAGCACAAGCGCAGACAAGCCCGGCAACGCCGAAGGACACGATGATGCCCGGACCGGCCATGCCGGCGCCCTGACCGATCAGTGCGTAGATGCCGGCGCCGACGATGGCCCCGACGCCCAGCGCCACCAAGTGCGGCCAGGAGAGGGTGCGCTTCAATTCCTGATGCTGCGGCGCTGCGATTGGTTTCCGCCGATTCCAGAACGCCATCTTCCCACCCCCGCAAGTTCACATATTCTTCAAGCGAGGCTGGGCACATTCGTCCAGCCCCGATCCGCTCGGAGCCGGAACATTTGCTCCGCCCAAAACGTCATGGCTAGCGTTCGTCGATGAGTCCACCACGCCGCTCCCGTTCCAACAGCAAACAGCCTTGGTGGGCTGACGCGGACGATGAGGAGTTGCTCCAGGTTCGCCTGAAAGACCTCGGTCTGAAGATTCCCGGCACATGGCTCGAGGACCGTATGGTGCAGCTGCACAAGGAGATGGAAGCCAAGGGCGTCATCGCCCGCGCGCACGCTTGGCTCTCCGACGAATGGTTCAGCCCGCACGCAAGCCCCGGCATCGCGTTCCCTTTCTATCTCGCACATCCGCGTCTGATGCGCCTTGAGCGCAAGATGATGTTGGAAGCCGAAGGCGGCACGAAGCGCGAATGCATGCGCATCTTGCGCCACGAGGCGGGCCACGTCGTGCAGCGCATCTACAACGTGCATCGCCGCAAGCGCTGGCAGGATTTATTCGGCAATTCGACCGTGCCGTATCCCGATCACTATCGCCCGAACCCGGCGAGCCGCCGGTACGTGCTCCACCTGCGCCGCTGGTATGCGCAAAGCCATCCCGACGAAGACTTCGCCGAGACGTTCGCGGTGTGGATGACGCCAGGCGCCAACTGGCGGACGAAGTACGCCAACTGGCCCGCGCTGAAGAAACTCGAGTATGTCGACGAGCTGATGCGTGAATTGTCGGAGATGAAAGTCCCGTCCAAGCCCCGCATCGAGGTCGACCCGCTCAGCACGCTCTCCATGACGCTGAAGCAGCACTATGACGACAAGCGCGAGCGTTACGCGGTGGACATGCCCAGCATGTTCGACCGCGACCTCAAGCGCATGTTCTCGGACGATCCGGCGCACCGCAGTGCGCCGGCGGCGGCGGCCGTGCTGCGCCGCAACCGGGCGAAGATCCGCAACTCGGTCGCACGCTGGACCGGCGAATATCCGGTTGCGCTGGACATCGCGATGGACGACATGATCGAGCGCTGCCGGGCGTTGAAGCTGCGCGCGCCGGGCAGCGAGGATAGAACCCGCCTTGAATTGACGGCGCTGTTGAGCACCAAGGCGGTGGCCTCCCTTTACAGCGCATCGCGACGGCAGTCCTTTGCGATATGAAAAAACTGCGCGTCCTGGTGCTGTGCCATCCAGATCTCGTGCCGCCGGACTCACGCGCTGGCTATAGCGAGAAAGAAGCGTTCGAGTGGAAGACCGAGTTCGACGTCGTCTCCACGCTGCGCAAGAGCGGCCATGAAGTGATGACGCTAGGCGTCCAGTACGACCTGGGGCCGATCAAAGACGCCATCGAGGAATGGAAGCCGGACGTTCTTTTCAATCTGCTGGTGCAGTTTCACGGCGAGACCGTGTACGGCCAGAACGTCGCCGGTTTCTTGGAGCTGTTGCGTGTGCCGTACACGGGCTGCAATCCGCGCGGGCATGTGCTCGCGCAGGGGAAGGACCTGTCGAAGAAGCTCGCGAAGTATCACCGCATTCCGGTGCCCGCGTTCGCGACGTTTCCGATGGGCCGCAAGGTGCGCCGCCCGCCGAAGCTGGATTTCCCGCTGATCGTGAAAAGCCTTGTCGAGGATGCGTCCACCGGCATCTCGCAAGCCTCCGTCGTCTATGACGACGAACAGCTTGCCGACCGCGTGCGTTTCATCCATGAGCGCGTCGGCACTGCGGCGATCGCCGAGCAGTTCATCGAAGGGCGCGAGATTTATGTCGGCGTGCTCGGCAATGAGCGCTTGCGCGCGTTGCCGATCTGGGAGCTCGATTTCGAAGACCTTCCGCCCGGCGCGCACCGGATCGCGACCGAACGCGTCAAGCACAACGTGGCGTACCAGGAACGCCGCGGCATCGTGCAAGGCCCTGCGGAGAACCTCTCGCCCACCGTTGGAGCCCGCATCCGCGACACCGCCAAGCGCATCTGCCGCGTGCTCGAAATGGACGGCTACAACCGCATCGATTTCCGCCTGACGCCCGATGGCGTCCCGTACTTCATCGAAGCCAACCCCAATCCGGAAATCGCTGAAACGGAAGAATTCGCCCAGTCCGCGCTCCACGACGGGCTCGAGTACCCCGACCTCCTCAACCGCATCCTCTCCCTGGCCATCAGCCGGGCGGGGGTGGAGGCGGAGTAGGGCTATTCCTTCGCCGCAACGCGCGCTTCGGCCTCTTGCATGATGGCGGCGTAGCGCGGCAGCTCACGCAGCGGGTCGAGGTCCGTATCCGCCTTTGCCCAATCCAGCGCCTGACGATGCGATTGCTTCAAGGCGCTCTCAAGATAATCGAGCGCCCGGTCATAATCTCCGAGCTTCACCATCGCGCACGCGAGATTGTAGCGCAGCGTGCGGTTCTCGGGATCGAGCAGCATGGCGCGCTCCGCCCAGTCCCTGGCGCGGTCGACCTCGCCAAGAAGGCCGAGAACGCCCACGCCATGCCCGAGCGCGGTGCCGTGATCAGGCTCCGCCGCGATCACGTTCTCGATGCGTGGCAGCGCCCGCCGCGCGGCGCGCATGGCGCCTTCGGTATC
>Ga0196964_10001731_pt1 | contig 10822 bp, 27 predicted proteins | sample S1_10metaG_FD_148615 | JGI IMG/M metagenome (GOLD analysis project Ga0196964, IMG submission 148615) | Soil microbial communities from Anza Borrego desert, Southern California, United States - S1_10 | ecosystem: Environmental > Terrestrial > Soil > Desert | place: USA: California | collected... | reverse complement strand
GGTCATGCAGCCTTCCCCGCCCGATCGACGTCCGCCAGGTGCTCAAGCGCCTCCCCGGTCGCAATCTTGGCCACGCCCCGCGCCTTCTCGCAATGCTGGGCGCAATAGGGCCGCTCAGGCAGCCGCGGCGCGTTGCAGAACCGGTGCTGTGGCGCCGGCACGGTGTGCGGCGTCACGGCCCATTTGCAGCCGTCGGCGCGGAGATCCGGGAAGGCGACGCCGCGCTTGCCATCGTCGGCAACGGCCTCGGCCTGCCTCGGCTCGTGAATGCGGACGGCCGGGCGAACCAATGGCGATGACTTCGGCGCCGGCGCTACGGCGGCGGCGGTGTTGGCTGGCGTCTCGTCATACTGACGCGGGCGGCCGCCGCGCCGTTTCTTCGCGCCATCACCGAGAACGTCAATCACGATGGCAGCTGGATGGGGACGTTTGTAGCGCGGTCGCTTGGCGCGTTCTTCGTCGCTCAGGCGCGTGATCGGCGAGGGGCGAGCGTTGCAACCGCCGTGCCTGTGCGCGGCACCGATCACGGCATGGCGGGTAGTGCCATTGCCGAAGATTTCGGCGATCTGCGCAGCAGTATGGCCGCTGTTCCAGAGCTCGCGAAGCCGCTTGATGCGTTCGGGCGGCCAGGTCTTGCCGTTGAAGTTACCCATTACGCTGCCCTCCCTTCCGGGAAGAGCTCGAACCGCGGCAGTGCCTTGTGGTGGTTCTCGATCGCGTAGTGCCAAAGCGCGATAGAATCTGCAGCGTTGTGATTGCTGACCTCGTAGCCGCGCTGTCGGCAGTAGAACCCGACTTCTTCCTTCTTCACCCCGCCGTGCCCGCAGAAGTGCTTGCGGACACTCTTCGCCGTGATGTGCTTCCAGGGGATCTTGCGCTCGTAGCAGATTTCGAGCGTCATCGCGGTCAGGCCAATGAGGATGATGGCCGCCGATTGGCCCTCATGCTCATTGGTCATGGCGCGTTCAAAATAGATCCAGTCCGGCCGGTCCATCGCGATCATGCCGCGCAGCCACGCTCGGTAGGCGTTGAAAAGTCGCCCGTATTCCTCGCCGTGCGCCTTCGGCAACTGGACGTGGCCGAAGCTCGGCTGCCTGGAGCCATCGCCCCAGGTCCAGCCGAACTGCGTCGCCAAGTCCAGAGCGCCGAATTTGAGCAGGTCGGCCATTAGTGCGCCGCGGCCCCCTCGCCTTCGCCGTAGCCTTTGGCGCGCTCGCGAATGCCGGCGCCCCAACCCTGCTCAAAGTCGTTCCAGTCGTCGCTCTCTTCGGCGAACGGATTGGAGCTGAGCGTCTTGCCGTCGAGCGCCGCGGCCTTGCCCTGTTCATAGGGCGGCAGCGCGGAGCCGGTCTCCTGCTCCCGGATCTTCGCCTGGTCCACGGCGCTGGCCACCGTCTGGCCATCGTCAAGGAATCCGAGTTGCGTGCCGATCGGGAGCGCCATCACTTTGGCGATGCGATTGCGTTCCTTGGTCTCGCGATCGATCTCGGCCGGGTCGCGCTCGCGGTTCGCCATGTACCAGGACAGGGCTTGCGCCGAGACACCTTCCTTGCCGGCATCCTTGAAGAGCTGGCGATAGAAGCCGTTCTTGCTGTCGTAGGCCTTCTTCGCTTCCTTCTTCTCGTGCTCGGCCTTGATGATCTTCAGCGCCCAGCCTTTGATCACGTCGTCGGTGACGTTATGCAGCGGTGCAGGCGTGCCACCGTTGAGCGGCTTGTTGCCGTCGCCATTGGAGGCGGGCTTGCGACCCCGTCCCCTTCCGCTGCCTCGTGGTGTGCGTGCCATCGGTCGTTTCTCCTTCGGTTGGCGCTCAGAGCGGCCGGATGATTGACGGGAAGCTGACCTCGGTGTCGTAGGTGCCGCCTTCCTGCTCGGCGTCGAGTCCCGCCGCCTGGGCCGCCGTGATGGCCCTTTCGAGCATCAGCGACGCTGCCTTCTTCTGGCGCAGGCAGGCGTTGTAGGCTTCGGCCGCGGATCGCAGGTCGCGCGCCAACTCGGCGTCGGACTTACTCGCCGCGGCAGGCTTGCCCTTCCGCATCGCCGCCGTCTTCCGCGCCGTCTTCCGCGCCGTCTTCGTCGTCTTCTTTGCGGCCAACTGCATCAGCTTTTCCAAGGTCACACCCTTTCGTTGCTGCGTTTCACTGTCTCGCGGTCGGCCGCGCCGATGCCGCCGGTCTCTGCGTCGGGAAAATCGATCTCGATTTGCCGGTATGCTCGGCGACTGATCATCACCAGCGCCAAGATGCCGAGCGCGGCGCCGAACAGCGCCAGCGTCACGGCGTATGCGTGGCGCGCCGTATCGTTGGAGAGCACGGCCAGCCATGCGTCGAGCAGCGTGCCGGCATTCCAGGCCGCGGCGAGGATGAGCAGCGCGACGATCAGGAGGGCGATCGCGGCGCGCATCTAGGCCAGCCTATCGACGATGGCGCCGCGCGCCGGTGCGCTGGGCGTCCGCGATGGCTTGATGCCGATATGCGCGGGCGTCCGCCATGCGAGCCAGGTGAACCAGCAGCAGCACCCGAAGGAGAGCGCGAGGAAGATGCCGACGGCGGTCATGCTTCCCCCTGCGTGCTGCTGAGCGCGGCGAGAACCTGCTGATTGCCGTACTCGACATTGCGGGTGACGACTTCCATGGCCTTCTCGGGCGTCACCGTCCGCTGGTCCTGCATCGCGATCAGCTTGCCGACCATGTTGGAGGCTATGGCGAGGACCTCCAGCGACGTCATCTTGTCGGCGTGCCGGCGGACAAGCGCGACGAGATCCTGATAAACGACCTCGTGCTCGGGCTTGGCATCGCGGGTCACAGCACCCTCCTCAGAAGCTGAGCGAACTCGCGCTGAAACTCGGGGTCGAGATCGCGCTCCATGCCCATGAGCCGGGCGACTTCGGCGCGGAAATCCGGGAATGCCTGGCCCAGCATGATCAGCCGCGCCATCGCGTCCGGCACCTCGCGGCGCAGATTGTCGGCCGTGCCTTCCGACGCATCGATCGATGCGGCGATCTCTTTCGCCGTGATCCGGTGCTTCGGGATTGTGCGCTGGATCGCGCTGTTCAGGCCGGCCTTGACCTCGTGAAGTGTCGCAGTCCTAGGAACGGCCAAATTCCTAGGCTTCTGACCAAAAGACATTGCCCCCGTCTCCGTCGCATGTTGGCTGCGCGACGAAGACGACGGAGCGACGACATGAAGCCGACGAGCCGAGTGATGGTGATGATGTTCCGCAGACCCGCGCTGCAACGCGGCCTGCGGATGGTCGAGAGAAACGGCAAGTGCCGCGGTCATGCGACACCTGCCGAGTTGCCCGGTTCTGCTGCAAGCAGACTGGGAGGAACGGGATATGCGGTTAAGGCGAGATTGCCGTTCACGACTGGCGCCAAGCCCCAAGCCGCGCGCCATTCGTTCGGCGTGATCTCGCCGCTCTGAACAAGACGCCAATACCGCAGGGCCTTCAATTGCCAGAGCACATCGGCGTCAATTCCGACGATCGGCGCGGCTACGGCACCAGTCAGGATGCCGAACACCGATCTGCGTGACAGGTCCCGGCCCCCGAGCATCGGCTTATGCCGCCTTCTCGGCGGCTTTCGCAGCAGCCTTTGCGGCGGAGATCTTGGTCAGAAGTTCGGCGGTGATCGGCTTCGTAGCGCCGTCTGATCCCTCGACGGCCTCTTGCGCGCGCGCCGCGACTACGACGCCGTCCCAGTATTCGTCTGGGATCTTGTCTCGGTGCTTCCAAACGGCCAGCCGGCCGCGCGGGACCTTCAGGTGATCGGCGAGAACACCATCGGGGAACGCGTCAATGACGTCGGAGAAGGTTTTCATGGCTGCAGAGAATTACATAACGCAATAGTCACGTCAATCGAAACGTAATTTTGTCAGTGCAAAACGAAATTTTGCAATCATGGCAATTACATGCAGGGCGATTACAATTTGAAACATGAGCGATTCGGATCTGACCCCCGGCGAACGGCTGCGGAAAGCTCGCGTCGCCGCCGGCTACAAGACCGCTGCGGAGTTCGCGGCGAAGCACGGCATCCCGCAGCCGACCTACCAGCAGCACGAGACGGCGAAGCGCGGCCTGAAAGTGCCGGTCGCAAAGGGCTACGAGCGCATGCTCGGCAACGTGGATGCTGCTTGGATTTTGACCGGCCACGGCAAAGCGCCGCCAGCCAGCGACGTGATCCAGCTGCGCCCCGCCTTGGAGGCGCGCGAGCGGCCGGCGAGCTACGAGCCGATGCCGCGTAGCCCGACGCGCGTCCGCGCCGTCACCGTCGTCGCGCGCGTCCAGGCCGGGCATTGGCGAGAAACGCCGGAGCTGCCGGGCGACGAGCGGTATGACATCTTCGTGCCCATCCCTGAGGTCTACGCCGAGCACCAGGTATTGAGCGCAGAGGTGGTCGGCAACAGCATGGATTTGGTTTATCCTGAGGGCTCGATCCTGGTCTGTGTGAGCACGATCGGGCTTGGCGAGGACTGGACGCCGATCCGCGGCGACCGCGTTGTTGCGCGCCGGATGAGCAGGGAGGGGTTCTTTGAGACGACCGTCAAGGAATATGTGGTCGATGACCAGGGCAAGGGGTGGCTTGTGCCGAGATCAACCGACCCCTCTCTGACAGCGGTCCCGGCCGAACGGGCTGAGGCTGATGATGACGAGCCGATCAGGATCATTGGTCTTGTCGTTGGCAGCTATCGGCCGGAGCGGCGACGCGGGGATGGAGCTTGATTCGCGCCGCCGCGGCGCTGGTCTTTGCTGCGGCTGTGATCCCCGGCACGGCGAAGGCCGACTACTACGACGAAATTGACCGTTGCGCGGCCGTTGCGGACCTTGAGCCACGCGAGAAATGCCTCCGATCCGCGCTGACCCAAGGCGATGCGCGGACCGAGTGGACCTATGTGGAATATCGGGACTCGATGACCGACGAAATCACCGCCATGGCAGGGCGCTATGACAAATCCGGCCGGAACTCGGTGAACGTTTTCTGTAAGGTGGGGAGCGGCGACGCGACTATCGCGATCGAACTCAGCGGCCTCTACCAGGGCGGCCGAGCGAAAGCGATGTTTCGCTTTGACGATGCGGCGCCATCCAAGGTGGATGTTATCGCCGCGAGAGAGATGGTTCTTATCGCGGCCCGCTCAGAAGTGGGGCCCGGCATCCTGTCGGCGATGAGAGCGGCCTCGCGCCTCCGCGTGAGAATCGACACCGAGAACACCCGCCACGAAGCTGATTTCTCGGTCGCAAACTATGAGCGCGTGCACACGCTGCTCGCGTCACGCTGCGGGCTCTAGCCGCACCAGCCCGGACGCCTCCCTTCGCCGTCATAGGCGTGCCCTAGCCCGGCCGCGATCAGCGCCGGCGCCAAATCCTGCCCGTTCACCAGCACGCGCGCGTCGATCCGGCCGCCGTACTTGTCCCAGGCCAGATCCTCGAGCTGCATCTCGCCTCCAGCCAGGAACCGCACCGTGAATTCCCGCGCCTGGTTCGCCAGCACGCGCTCCAGGGCGCATTCCGCCCTGCCCGCCATCTCCGGGGTATCGACCCCGCGGACGCGAATCCCGACGCGCTGAAGCGGCTCCGGCAGGTCCGGCACGATCACGGTGAAGGTGTCGCCATCGTGCACCGTGGCAACCTTCCAGGCGCTCGGGTCGGACGCATGGGCGAGCGCCGGCCACGTAAGGATCAGCACAGCAAGGAAAATTCGCATTCCGGGAATGTAGGCGATCTAGCCCTGCCAGAAAAGATTTCGTTTTGTAATTTTCCCTATTGCGTTTCGCATTTCATTTCGCAATACTCCCTCCCATACCGCGCCACACGGCGCCCGCCTCTCACCAGGGAGGCGACCATGAAGACGGGAAGGCAGAATGACCAAAGCCCCCATCGCCGCAATCCGCATCGGAGACCGCCTCCGGAAGGCTGACCCGGAGCGCGTGCAGGCGATCGGTCAGAGCATCGCCGAGATTGGCCTGCAGACGCCAATCAGCGTAGCGGCCGGCGAGCGTTGGGAAGACGGCCGCAAGATCGACTGCTTCGATCTCGTCACCGGCCTGCACCGCCTCATGGCATGCCGCGCGCTCGGTCATTCCGAGATCGCCATCAAGATCACCGACCTCGCAGAGATCGACCGCCAGATTTGGGAATGCGACGAGAACTTGGCGAGGGCCAATCTGACGCCCGCCGCCGAAGCTCGCTTCCTCGCCCGCCGGAAGGAGCTCTACGAGATCAAGCACCCGGAGACGCGGCGGGAAGCCACGTTGAAGCAGAACCGAAACGACAATTTGTCGGAACGGTCGGCCCCCTCTTTCGCCACCGACACCGCCGCCAAGACCGGCGAGACCGAGCGCACCGTCCAACGCGCCGTCCGCCGAGGCGAGAAGATCGCCGAAGACGTGCTGCAGAAGATCGAGGGCACCGCCAACGACAAGGGCGTCGTCCTCGACAAGCTCGCCAAGATGGAGCCGAAGAAGCAGCGCGAAGCCGTCAAGCGGCTTGAGCAGGGCAAGGCTATGCCTGCGCCGAAGCCGAAACCCAAACCCATCAATGCCGGGCTTTCCGCGCTTCAACGCGCATGGGCTGCGGCGAAACCGACCGAGCGCGCCGAGTTCCTGGCGTGGGTCAAGGCAAAGGGAAGTGCAGCATGAGACAGGCAGCCGTTCGCGACTTCGCCAGCAAAATCGATACCGCCCGCACGATGCAGGCCCCGTTGCCGATGGGCGTGAAGATCAGGCCTGGCCTGATGACGATCACGCCAGAGCTTGCCGCACGCATCCTCGCCGAGAACCTGTTCTCCGGGCAGCGCAACAAGAAGCCCATCGTTCGCGTCATCGCCGATGAAATGCGGCGAGGCTTCTTCACGCCCGGCATGCAGATCCATTTCGGCAACTTCGAAGGCAAGCTGCATCTGGTCAACGGGCAGCAACGCCTCTACGCCGTAGTCGAGAGCGAGACCCCTATCGAGTTCTCTATCTTGATCACCGAATGCGAGACCGAGAACGACCTGCAGGCGCTTTATTGGCGGCACGATACCGTCGCCTCGCCTCGCTCGATGCGCGACGTTCTCCGCGCGGCCGGGACAGCGAAGGACCAAGGGATTTCGGTCAGCGACGAAGCGCGCATGATCGCCTCAGTCAAGACGATCTGTGGCGGGCTGACTACGCCGAACGGCCTCCACGGCATCTGCGAGGAATTGAAGTCGCCCGACCGGGCGCTGGAAGCGGCGAAGCCCTGGCGGCCCTATGCGAGCCAGTATCTCGCATGCCTCGACCGCGCCCCGACTTTCAATGGCCGGCTATTCCGGCGGCGGCTGATCATGGCGGCTGGCATGGTGACCATCAAGCACCAGCCGGCCAAGGCCGAAGAGTTCTGGCGCGGCGCCGCAGAGGATGATGGCCTGAAGCGGCACGATCCGCGCAAACAGCTTCTGACCTTCCTGACCGCCAACGTGGTGAACAGCAGTTCCTATCAGTCGATGATGCGGGCCTGCTCGCTCTCGTGGAATGCTTGGTTCGAGGACCGTTCCGTCGCGACCCTGAAGGCGAACGCCGACTTCAAGATCATGTTTCTTGGCACGCCGATCGGGCGCGGCAAGAAGGGCGCCGCATGACCGCCAAACCCACGGACACCGAGCGCCTTATAGGGCTGACCAGGGCGCTGCGAGTTCTCGCCGAGGCGTGCCGTGACCGTGGATCGGAATTGGATCGCGCTCGCCGCGAAGCACTGAAGGCAGTCGCGAAGTTCGGCGCCATGACCTACGAGCAGGCGTCGGAAGCGCTGAAAGGCGTAACGGTCGGTGATCTGCGCGCCATGCTGGGCGGCGGTACCAGCGAAGAGCGGCTTGAAGAGGTCAACGAGGCCTGTGCGGTCCTTGTGGATCACTACGACAGAGACAAGCGCAAATCAGGAACCGCCGCATGAACGACAACCGCACCCTCCGCCAGCAGCTCACCGCCAGCCTCGCAGCAGTGCCGGTGCGCAATCTCCCCGGCAACGGCGCGTCGTTTCCGACGACCACGCAGGAAGCCGCCGTCGCCCGCCTGTCCGAACTCCGCACCGACCGCGACTGGACGCGCCGCTACTTCGCCGGCGACCACGAGGCGACCTGGGAGCATGCGCTGCTGATCTGGCAGGCGGAGCACGGCGACGCCCCTTACGCCTGTGCACTCCCAGAGCCGAAGTCCGCCGCCGATCTCAGGCGCGAGGCCGAGTTGCGTTTTGACGGCCCGATCCCGGCCGAGTTCCTCGACGCGATCTCGGCACAAGAGCGCGTCGAGCGGGAGGTGCGGCGATGATCAGTCGGTCTGCCCGCAAAGCGCTTCGAGCAAAGCGCGCCAGTCGGAACACGGCTCACGTACTCCGAGCTGATCCCTATTACCTCGGCGACGAAGCTTGGCACTTCGGCGCGCCTGAGAAGGCGAACCCCTTCACAACCGGCACCGAAGAGAACGCCGACTGGTCAAAGGGGTGGCGCGATGCCGAACGCGGCGCCGCGAAGGGAGTGGCAGCATGATCAGCCTTGATCGCACCTATACGACGCGGCACGGCCTGCCGGTCAAGATCCTGATGACCGACGGCGGCGGCATCTATCCCGTAATCGGCGCCACCCTCATGGGCGACACCGGCGTCTGGGAGCCTGATCGTTGGCGCGCCGATGGCTCGTATGTCGGCGACGGCAAGGCGAGCGCGCTGGATCTGGTTGAGGTCGGCGTGCAGCGGAGCGCGGCAGAATGACCGGCCCCGCTGACGCTTTCTTCCCGCGGCCCGCAATCAGAAACCAAGCGGACGCATTGGCCGAAGCTGTTTCGATGCTGGAGAGCATGCGGCTCGGCTTCACCTATTCGGCGGGCGAATACGCCGATCGGCTCGCTCTTCTGCGCCTGCACATGAGCGACAAGCAGCGGTCGCGCCTGCATACGCGGATGATCCTGGCTGAGAAGCAGTCGAACAGGGGGGCGGCCTGATGGATTGCACGTTCCAGGTCGGCGACAAGGTCGTCTGCGCTCACGAGATCTCGCCAAAGAGGTTCTACGGCTGGGAAACGCTGCCGCAATTCGGCGCGGTCTACACGGTGAGGGAAGTCTTCGCCGGCAGTGGCGGGCGGATCGGCATTCGGCTTGTCGAGATCGTGAATCAGCCGGGCGACTATCAGGGCGGCATCATGGAATGCGGCTTCAATTATCGCAACTTCCGCCCCGTCGAAAAGCCGAAGCGCGAAACCTCGATCGAGATCTTCCGCAAGATCGACCGCGATGTGTTTGGGAAGGTGGACGCGTGATGGCCGAACCGCGCGTCAAGTTCACAGTCGTCGAGAGCGATCTCCTAGCCACCCTGCGCGAGATCGCGAACGGAATGCCGAACACGCAGGTGCCACCGATGAAGAACGGCAACCTGCATCGGTTCAATGCGGCGCGAGTAGCCGCCCGCGCTGCGATCCTCAAGGCGGAGAACCGCTGATGCGCACCTTCCAAGCAACCACGATCGCGGCCGTGCCGCTGCCGTCCACCGACGACGCCACCGAGCGCCAGATCATCGCCGCACTCGATGCCGGCGAGGACTACAGCGAAGGCACGCCGCTTGAAGCCGCGATCCTGGCGTTCTGCCGCGCGACCGGGCGGTACATCGTTTGGACCGATAGCAACGGCAATGTGACGTGCTTCGGCGATGTTGAAGGGCGGGCGCAATGAAGCCAGGTGATCTCGTCCGCTTCAATCACGAGCGCAACGGCGGTCCGGTGCACAAGGTGACGTGGGTCGATTCGCGACCGGGCGGGATGGTCCAGCTTCACGACATGGGCGGGCATTTCGCGCCGTGCCTGTTCGTGGCGGCGGATGATGTCGCGGGTATCCCGGCGCCGACAAAGGAGGCTGTTCCTCATACGCCCGGCCCATGGCGCATCAGCGGAAGGGCGGGCGCAGTGATCATCGCCGCCGAAACCGAGAACTATGTCGCTGTGGATCTGCGTGCCGCCATGGCAGGTCACGTCTCGGTCGATGACGCCGGAGGTGTCCTAACCGTCTTGGAGGAACTGCGGCGCGAAGGGGTCGAGCCGGTCCTGCATTTCGACGGCACTGGCATCATCTACTGCCGCAGGATCGGCCTACGCGTCGTCAATAAGCCCGCCCTTCCCCCAAGCCACGAGGGGGTCAACACATGATCCGCCAATACGACCGTGTCTTCTGCTCGCTGAACGACCGCTACGGCGTCGTGTCGGCGATCATCCCGACCGGCATCCCGCACGTCTTCCGGTACCGCATCACGTTCGATGACGGCGAGGACAAGATCGTGGCGGAGGCGTTCTGTCAGCCGGCGCCGATGCCGCGCGGTCGAGCATCGCTGCGGCTGGCGGCGGTTGATGGCGTGGTGCTGGCATGACGCCCGAACAGCAAGCCGCCTACATCATCGCACAGTCCGCCTGCATGCACGCCGAGATCGAAGGTATGCGCTCTGCCAATCTCGCGGCAGCCGTCAACGCCGACTTGCCGCCGTTCAAGAAGGAGGACTTCGACGCCCTACCGGCGAGATATGGCCTCGATCACAACAGCGTCGTCAGCTTCTTCACGGGGAGAGGCTGATGATCCGCCATCGCTTCCGCCCGCTCACCGCCTTAGACGGCTTCATTCTCGGCCTGGCGCTCGCGTTGCTGCTGAACGCGCCGAGTGTGCTGGCGGTGTGGCCGTGAGCAAGTTCACCGGCAATCCGAAGTTCGACAATCCCGAGCGCGTCGAACGCGTCTGCGCCAATCGCCAATGCCGAGCTGTCTTCCACCCGCGCAAGGTCGATGTGAAACGCGGCTGGGGGAGGTTCTGCAGCAAGTCGTGCAAGGCCACCGTCCAGAC
>Ga0196964_10001729_pt1 | contig 10829 bp, 15 predicted proteins | sample S1_10metaG_FD_148615 | JGI IMG/M metagenome (GOLD analysis project Ga0196964, IMG submission 148615) | Soil microbial communities from Anza Borrego desert, Southern California, United States - S1_10 | ecosystem: Environmental > Terrestrial > Soil > Desert | place: USA: California | collected... | reverse complement strand
GGTCTACACCGACCTGGAGCCGGCCCAGCGTAAACTCTATGAGCAGACCCGTGAGCGTTACCGCTCCGAGCTGCTGGGGGTGATCGACGAGGGCGGGATGAACAACGCGCGCATGCTGATCCTGGAAGGGCTGCTGCGCCTGCGGCAGATCTGCATCCACCCGATGTTGGTCGAGCCGACTTTCAAGGGCGAGGTTGCCAAGTTCGATGCCCTGCTGGAGATCCTCGAAACGCTCAAGGCCGAAGGGCACAAAGCCCTGGTCTTTTCGCAGTTCGTCCAGACCTTGCGCCTGCTCGAAGCGGAGATGAAAAAACTGGGGCTGGCCTACACCTACCTGGACGGCCAGACCAAAGACCGCCAGGCCGAAGTGGACCGCTTCCAGAGCGACCCATCGATCCCGTTCTTTTTGATCAGCCTGAAAGCGGGCGGCGTGGGCCTCAACCTGACCGCCGCCGACTACGTGCTGCACCTCGACCCGTGGTGGAACCCCGCCGTCGAGATGCAGGCTACCGACCGCGCTCACCGCATCGGGCAGGATAAGCCTGTCTTCATCTATAAGTTCATCGCGCGTAATACCGTTGAGGAGAAAATCCTGGAGCTTCAGGCGCGGAAAAAGGAACTCGTCGAGCAGTTGATCTCGGCAGAGGGTAGTTTCTTTAAGTCGATCACGCGCGAGGATGTGCAGGCGTTGTTTAGCTGACCGCTAGCTCAATCGGTGGTTAAGCGCCGTGAAATGATGAAACCGCCGATTGAGCTAGGTCACATCTTCATCCGCGCCATCTCGCGGCACGATTCCATGCAGCGGTGGCACTGCTCGGTACAGGCCTGCATTTGTTCGTCGTCCGCAAACTCTGAGCAGGCCTGCGCGCAGCGTTCGCAGGCTTCGGCGCACACCCCGCAGACGTGCGCATGCAGCGACGAGCCGCGCAGCATAAAATCGGCGCTGGTGCGGCATAGTTCGGCGCAGTCTAACAGGCTTTCGAGGTGACCGGCCTCGGCGTGTCTCCCACCCATTTGGAGACAGTAGGCAGTGGTCTGCACGCAGATATTGTGGCAATCTGTACAGTTTTGGATACAGGTTGTCATGTCGGCAGCGATGATGGATTCGCTTGTGTATGGCATGGGGGACTCCTTCGAAGGAAGTCCGCAGATTTTATTTTTCTGCGAAATCTGCGGATTAACTTGGTCGTTCTTTAAACTGTAACGTTTTCCAGGGGGATTTATCACGCGCCTTCTTTTGCCATTTTTAGGCCTGTTTTGGTTTTTATTTAGCCTGCCCGTGCTACCATGCGAAGGATAAGAGACTTTCCGATACACGCAAGGAGGCGTTATGAACACCCAAGAAAAAGTCGAAATCCCCCCACAGGAACAAACCCACCAGCCAGGCTTCGAGTACGAGATGAAACCCCGGCCCCAGGCTGAGAAACAGACCTATCAGGGCAGCGGCAAGCTCAAGGATAAGGTCGCCATCATCACCGGCGGCGATAGCGGCATCGGGCGGGCGGTGGCCATCGCGTTTGCAAAAGAAGGCGCGCACTCGGTCATCGTCTACCTCAATGAAGACGTCGATGCCAAGGAGACTCAGCGTCAGGTCGAACAGGAAGACCGGCGCTGCCTGGCCCTCTCCGGCAACATTGCCGACGAAAGCTTCTGCCGCGAGGTGGTCGAACGCACCCTCGATGAGTTCCAGCGCGTCGACATCCTGGTCAACAACGCGGCAGTGCAATACCCGCAGGAGAAGATCGAAGACATCAGCGCCGAACAGCTCGAAACCACCTTCCGCGTCAACATCTTCTCGTATTTCTTCATGGCCAAGGCCGCGCTTCCGTACATGAAGGAAGGCAGCACGATCATCAACACCACGTCTGTGACGGCCTACCGCGGCAGCGAACACCTGCTGGACTATTCTGCCACGAAGGGCGCGATCGTAGCCTTCACCCGCTCCCTGGCCTTGAACCTGATCGAGAAGAAAATCCGCGTCAACGGCGTTGCCCCCGGCCCGATCTGGACTCCGCTCATCCCGGCTTCGTTCGACGCCGAACACGTCAGCGATTTCGGCGAGCAAGTCCCGATGAAGCGCCCCGGCCAGCCCGCCGAGGTCGCCCCCTGCTTCGTCTTCCTGGCTTCGGAAGATTCGACCTACATGAGCGGGCAGATCCTGCACCCGAATGGGGGACAGGTGGTGAACGGGTAGGGTTATTTGCTGAATAACCCGCGCCGGAGAAAATTCTCTCCGGCGCGGTGTTTTATCTATATTGAATGATACATAGGGTTCACGTGTAGATTATCACCTATGTTTTTCGATTTGAAACAATCCTTCGCTTCAATTGACCGATCGATTAATTGCTTTCTCCACTTGATAGCGTTGCCAGTAAATCGATGGGCTGTATAACGGGAATCAGCGGCGGTTGATAATCCTTGATATTGCGGGTGACAAGGAAGTCTGCTTTTGATTGCAATGCCGCAACCATTTGTACCGCATCTTCGAAGTCCTTGTAAGCCAAATTCAAGGATTGTTCGATGGTATCGTGGTTTATTGTCGCAATCTTTAAAAATTGCATAATGCTGGTCAGAGTCGCGTGCGCTGCTGCCTGGGATTGGGTCTTCGAGACCAGATAGAACAGCGTGGTGACGGAATGAGCTGCGATCAAACTTTCAATTTTTCCAGTTTCCGCCAATGCCAATAATTGGGCCGAGGCGGCATAGAACGGTTCGCGCCGTTGCAGCACATCCAAAATGACGTTGAGATCGATCAGCACACGCAACTTATTGGTCATATTTCTCTTGCAGGTGCTTGCGGTAATCTGCAATAGAAGCTTTTTCCGAAAGGCTGCCACTCAAACTGCGCACAATCGGAGCGTTTTCCAACGATTCGTCCACAGGCAGGCGCTGCAAATAAGCTTCGATCAAATCTGTCAGCGTCGTATGGTTCTTTCTGGCATAACGTTTGGCATTTTCCAATAAATCACGGGATACGCGCACAGTTAACTTTGTTTCTTGCATAGTTTGCTCCTTGCCGTACAGAATAGCATAAAAATATACGGCTGTCAATTGGGTGTTCCAGAAGTGCTCAAAATGATGCTATCAAAATCCAAGCATAATAATTGTTTTATTTTTTTCTACTTCTTTGTTGAAAACAAAACGAAATCGCCGTATAATATTCGTAGCAGATTATGCTACAAAGGAGCCTGGTATGGAATTTATCCCCTACCGCGTGCTAAGGAATGAGCCCGCAGCCTTGCGCCGCAAACTGGAAGACGAAGGCGAATTGGTTGTGACAGTCGACGGCAAGCCTTTTGCCATAATGATTGACCTGGCGGGTAGTGAAGACATGGACGATATTTTGCTCCTGGTTTCGCGCGTGCGGGCCCAAATGGCTGCGCGTGCCATTCGCAGCCAGGCCCGGCGCGATGGCCTGGACAAACTCAGCAACGAAGACGTTGATGCTCTTATCCAGAAGACCCGTACTGAGCGCAAACGATAATGCTGGTCGTGCTGGATACGAACGTGCTCGTCAGCGGGCTATTAAACGAGACCGGCGCGCCGGGAAAAATTATCGACTTGGTGCTGGAAAACCGCTTCCAAATTGCCTATGATGACCGCATTTTGGGGGAATACGAAGACGTGCTGGCCCGCCCCGAACTGCGCATTCGCCCGGCACGCACCCGCGCCGTGATCGCCCGCATCGAATTGACCGGCCAACTTATCAGCGCCGGCCCCCTTTCACTGGACGCTTTCCATGATCCTGACGATCTGCCCTTTGCGGAGGTGTTTCTCACCGCCCATGCCGATGCGCTCGTGACGGGCAACCTGCGCCATTTTGCACCATTGGTTGACAAGAAATTAGCAGTTTTTTCCCCGAGTCAGTTCCTTGAGCAGTTTTTCCCACAAGTTTGACACGATAATAAAGTATCATCCATCCACCACCAGGGACGGTCAGTGTTAGAGAAAAACGCGCTGAGCGCACGCTCGAAGGTCGTACCTGGGACGAAATGCCTATGAATTTGAACGTTGTTAGGGCATAGATAAAAGAAGCCGGGGGTATAATTTAAAAATATACACGCAAAAGTTTCACAAAAAGCGCTTCTGAAAATTAGATCGTACATCAGAGTCGTAAGACTGCTATGTTTATATATACCTGCGCCTGTTTTTAAGGAGCCCGCCCATGAGCGAATACCAATACTACGAATGGCAGACCATCGACCGCCCCCTCACCGCCGCCGAACAGCGCGAAGTCGACCGGCTCTCCGACCACATGGGCCCGCTCACTTCCACGCAGGCGGTTGTGACCTATTCAGGGGGCAATTTCAAGCATAACCCTGCGCAAGTCCTTCTCAAATATTTCGACGCCTTCCTGTACGACTCGAACTTCGGTTCACGCGGCCTGATGTTCCGCCTGCCTCGGGAGTTGGTGGATGTGGAAGCCATCGCGGCCTATTATCTCGAAGATTGGATACTCTTCGAAGAAGAGGGAGCCTATCTCGTGCTCGAGGTCAGCGGTCAGAACGATGACGGCTACGAATGGGTCGAATCCGACGGCATTTTGGGCCAGCTGACGCCCCTGCGCGAACAGCTCCTGCACGGCGATTACCGCATGTTGTACATCATGTGGCTCAAGGCAATGGAATGCGAGCCGGACGAAAATGCGGACAAACTCGGCCCGCCCGTCCCTGCCGGTTTGGGCCGGCTGGACCCGGCCCTGCAAACCCTGGTCGAGTTCTTCGACGTCAACCCGCACCTCGTCTCGGCGGCTGCGGCGGCCTCCGGCAAAAAGGCCGACTACATTCCTGAACCCGACCTGGAAGCCGCCGTCGCGATGCTGCCCCGCACCGAAGCGGACCAACGCCTGCTCCAGTTTGCGCGCGGCGAACCGGGAGCCTTGCTGCATCTCAAGAAGCGGCTGGTGGAACTGGCCGGCAGCAGCGCGCCGCCCACCTCCGCGCCCACGCAGACCGTGGCCGAACTGATCGAACAGGCTGAAGAGATCGAACGCAAAGCCCTGCGCAAAGCCCGCCAGGAGGCCGAGAAAAAACGCATCGAGCGGCTCGAAGCCCTCGACCAGGATGAAGAATTGGTCTGGGACAACGTCGAAAACCTGCTCGGCCAAAAACGCGGCGGCCCCTACGACGAAGCCACACAGTTCCTGGTCGAACTGCGCGAGCTTGCCAAATTCAAAAAACAGCTCCCCGAATACCGCAAACGCTTCGACTCGATCCGCGCCAAATATGGCAAAAGCGCCGCCCTGACCGAACGCCTCCGCCGCGCCGGCCTGCTCTAAACTGAACACCCCAGTAATTCTGGTGCAGGCTGAACACTGAACACTGAACACTGAACACTGGACCCAAAATCATGAACATCCGTCTCGGCATCTACGAAATCTTCTCACGCATCGTCCCCGGCGGGGTCTACCTGCTGGCTGTTGTGCAACTGCTTGTCACGCTCGGCGTGCTCACCCTCGACTTGCAGGCGCTCAACGACATCTCGCTGATCGCCTCGCTTGGCCTGGTGGTGGCGGCCTATGTGATGGGTGGCGCGCTCAACCCGTTCTCGTTCGTCTGGCTGCGCCTGTTCAGGGTCAAGGGTGCCAGCGAAGCAGCCCTGAAGGCGTTCAAGCAAAAATACGAGGGCGACTGGGAAATCGACATCGAAGACAAGGACTGGCCCATCCTGCTGGCCATCCTGCGCAGCAAGGACCTCGAACTGGCGGGCGAGATCGAGCGTCACAACGCCCTGTCGATCATGATGCGCAACGTCAGCCTGGGCATGGGCATGATGGCGGGCAATTTCGTAGCTGGCTTCTTTTTAAGCCGCAACACGCAGGATATTTTCGCGTCCATTATCATCTTCCTGCTCGCGCTGCTTGTACTGCGCGAGTCGGCCAAATTCCGCCGCTGGTACTACGATGCCGTGATCGAAACCGTCTTCGCCTACCGCATCGACCTGGAAAAACTGTTTAAACCCGCGCGCAGCGCAAGGCAGAGAAACGCCGAAAAGCAGGACCAGGACTGAAGCGGGACGTGGAAAAAATCCCCGGCCCCATCCTGGTCCTGGGCGGCACAGCGTTGACCCTTGGCCTGTTCGCCGTTTTCGGGGCGTTCCCGCCGCTCTTGCCCCATCCCTGGGGCGTACCCTGCACCGACCCGATGGCGCAGCGCCTGGGGCTGGCGATCGGCCTCGGGCTCGGGCTCCAGCTTTGGGCGGGGGCGCGGCGCCGGGGGCTGCGCTGGTGGCTTGGGGCGCAGGCGGTGCTGCTCGTGCTGGTAGCCTGGCTGGGTTTCTACCCAATTTCGCCGCTCTTTTCGAGCGGGCGCATCCCCATCCTGCAAGGCTTTGTCGTGATCACACAGGCGCGGGACGCGCTTGAGCTTCCGCCTGGGGCCACGATAACGCTCACAAACGGAAGACCGGCTGCGATCCGCGCCCTGACCCTGACCCGGAACACGCCCTTCGCGCGCTGTTATTGGATGTCCACTCGCGGCGGCACGCTCGACGACCCGTCCGCCTGCGATACGGTCTACGTCCCGCCCTCGGAAGAGTTCGACATCCTGAAAGTCAGCCTGGAACCAGGCTGCGGCCTGCCGCGCGCGGTGGGGCAGCTCAAGATCAGTATCCTGCCTTAAGTTGCGGGCTTGCCCGCTTGCCTGCTTGCGCCTGTTGGCTGGCTGGGAGTATAATAATTGTGTAATACGATTTGTCGTTCGATAGGAGAAGCGTATGAGCACGGTCACTGTATCCCCCAAATTCCAGGTCGTCATTCCCCAAAAAGTGCGAGAAATGCTGGGTGTCAAGGCCGGTCAAAAAATGACCGTGCTGGCGTATGACAATCGTATTGTCTTGATCCCTACCCGTCCCATTCAAGAAGCACGTGGTTCGCTTAATGGAATAGATACTACCGTGGAGCGTGACGAGGAAGATCGTATATGAATGTTGTAGACAGTTCGGGTTGGTTGGAGTATTTTGCAAATGGTAAAAATGCAAATTTCTTCGCGCCTGCTATTGAAGATACTGAACATTTGATTATGCCGGTGGTTTGTATTTATGAGGTCTTTAAAAAAGTTTTACAAACCCATGGTCAAGCCGTCGCGGAGTTCCGCGCCGCCGACCTGATCGAAGGGACGGTCATCGATCTGACAGCGTCGCTTGCGATGAGCGCGGCTATCATTTCCGCCGAGCTTAAACTACCAATGGCAGATAGTATTCTCTTGGCGACGGCCCGCGAATACCAGGCTACTCTCTGGACACAAGATGAACATTTCGATGGCCTGGTCGGTGTAAAGTATGTCAGGAAGCAGAGTTGAAACAGAAACAATGACCGACCCCATCTATCACTACGAGTTCACCATCCCACCCGAGGCCCTGGACGCGAACGGGCACGTCAACAACGTCCATTATGTGCAGTGGATGCAGGACGTGGCCGTGCGACACTTTGCGGCCCTCGGCGGCATGCCCCTCACGCAGGGCTTGGGCGCCACCTGGGTGGTGCGTTCGCACAACGTCGAATATCTCAGCCCGGCCTTTGCCGGGGAACACATCGAAGCGCGCACCTGGATCGCCGACGTGCGCCGTGTGCGCTCGCTGCGCCGTTACGAATTTGTGCGCCTGTCCGACGCCAAACTGCTCGTGCGCGGCGCGACCGAATGGGTCTTCGTGGATGCCAAAAACGGGCGCCCGCTTTCCATCCCCGAAGAAGTGGCGCGCATCTTTCCGCTGCTGCCTGATGATCGTGAGACATAACCGCCCTGAAATCCGTTTTAATGTTCGTGGGGCTTCAACCCGGGAAACCTGTGATAAAATTCTTTTTTAGAACATAAATTCTAACAAAGGAGCGGTATATGGCAAAAGTCATGGTTTTGGTCGGCACGAGCAAAGGCGGCTTCATTTTCGATAGCAACGCCGCCCGCAAGGACTGGCGCATGAGCGACATCCTGTTCAAAAGCTGGAACGTGATGCACATGCAAATGGACGCCCGCGACCGGCGGCTGCATGCTGCCGTCAACCACATCGTTTACGGTCCCACCACCCACTATTCCGACGACCTGGGGCAGACCTGGGTCCAGGCGTCCGGCGTCCCGGCCTTGGGGCGCGCTTCGAAGTCCGGGCGCCCGCTTGGGACGCCTGAAGAAGCCGGTCGCGCCGCCGAGGGCGAGTCGGTGCAGGCCGAGCCCGAGAAGTTGATTAAGGTCTGGAACATTACCCCAGGCCGCGCCGATGAACCGGGCGTGCTCTACGCTGGGGCCGAGCCGGCGTCGCTCTTCAAGTCCACCGACCGCGGCGAGAACTGGACGCTGAACGAGGGGCTGTTCGACCATCCCCATCGCGGCATCTGGTTCCCCGGGAACGGCGGCCTTTGCCTGCACACCATCGTCCCCGACCCCGCCAACCAGGCCCGGATGTGGGTCGCCATCTCCACCGGTGGCTGCTACCGCACCGACGACGGCGGCCAGAATTGGGCGCCATACAATAAAAATGTGCGCGCCGATTTCATGCCCGATAAATTTCCCGAGTACGGCCAGTGTGTTCACAAGATGGCTCATCATCCGGCCCAGCCCGAGGTGCTTTACCAGCAGAACCACTGCGGCATCTACCGCAGCGACAATGCCGGGGAAGAGTGGATCGATATCGGCGAGGGCCGCCTGCCTAGCCGCTTTGGCTTCCCCATTGCCGTTGACCCAAACGACCCGCGCTCTATTTATGTTGTTCTCGAGGAAAGCGACGAGTACCGCATGAGCATCGACGGGCGTTTTGCTGTGTGGCGCAGCCGTGACGCCGGCGATTCCTGGCAATGTCTCACGCAAGGCCTGCCCGAGCGCGCCCACCTGGTGGTCCTGCGCGAAGCCATGGCCACCGACACGCTCGACCAGACCGGGGTCTATGTCGGCACCAGCACCGGGCAACTGTTCTACAGCCGCAATGCCGGTGACTCGTGGGAACTGCTGGCCGATTACCTTCCCCCAATCTTCTCTGTCGAAACGGCAGTCATTTCAGACTAAAAGAGCATTGGTGGAGTAAAAAAGATGTCAGGCACCATTGGTGAACCCAAGATCGATTCACGCCCCGAGCAAGCTTATGTGGGAATCCGAACCGTGACTCCCTTTAAAGGAATGTCCCGTGTCATCGAAAGTCTCAGCAGGGAAGTTTCCACCTGGGTAAAAGAACGTGATATCCGGCCAGCAGGACCACCCTTCCTGCGCCTCCACGTGATCGATATGCGTGGTGAAATGGATCTTACTTATGGCATTCCGGTCGGCGAGGCGCTTGCCGGTGATGGACGTGTTTATGCAGGTGTCCTTGTCGCGGGCCGTTATGCCAGCCTCGTTTATTCTGGCAGCGGGATCGCGGGTAACCGGGCGTTGATCGAATGGGTGCGCGCAAACGGCATGGATTTCGATCGATGGAGCACTGCAAAAGGCGATAATTTCCGCTGCAGGTATGAGTCTTATCTCACCGACCCGAAAACAGAACCTCGCAAGACTAGATGGAAGATCGAAGTCGCCATAAAATTGGCTGATCAGTAAGCTTCCCAAAGATACGCAATCGTTCCCACAAACATCATCTCTATACCGCTACATCTTTTCAAGGAGCTTATCCTTTGACCGGTCAATCCACAGATGCCATCATTGTCCAAAACCTGAGCAAAACCTACCAGGTCTCCGAACGTGAAGGTGGTTTCAGCGCTGCCATCCGCAGCCTGGTCAAGCGCAAGTACCGCGACGTAAACGCTGTGCAGGAAGTCAACTTCCAGATCCGTTCCGGGGAGGTGGTGGGTTTCCTGGGGCCAAACGGCGCGGGCAAAACCACCACGCTCAAAATGCTCTCTGGCCTGCTCCACCCCAGCGGTGGGGACGCGCGTGTGCTGGGTTTCACGCCCTGGGAATTAAAACCCGCCTACCTGCGCTCGATGACCCTGGTAATGGGCCAGCGTAGCCGTCTGGCCTGGGATATCCCTGCCGCGGACTCATTCCTGCTCAATCAGGCCATTTACCGCATCCCCGACGACGAATACAAACGCACCCTGGGCGAGCTCGACGAACTACTCGAACTTGAACCGATCATGAAAAAGCCCGTGCGCAACCTGTCGCTGGGCGAGCGTATGAAGGTCGAGCTGGCTGCCGGGCTGCTGCACCGTCCCCAGGTGCTCTTCCTCGACGAGCCGACCATCGGCCTCGATATCACTGCCCAGGCGCGCATCCGCAGCTTTTTACAAGAATACAATCGCCGCAGCGGGGCGACCATCCTGCTTACCAGCCACTACATGGCCGATGTGACTGCCTTATGTGAGCGCGTCATCATTATCCATCAGGGACGGCTGAAATACGACGGCGGCCTGAACGAGCTTTCGCGCAAGATTGCGCCGTTCAAGCTGATCGGCGTGGCGCTGGGCGATACCACTGCACACGACTTGAGCCGTTACGGCGAGCCGGTCGAAAATACCGAAGATGGCGAAAAGTCCTTCATCCAGGTGCGCGCCGAAGACGTGACGAGCGTCACCGCGCGCATGCTGGCCGAGCTCCCCGTCCGCGATATCAGCATCAGCGACCCGCCGATCGAAGAAGTCATCGAGCAGGCATTTGAGGGATAAAGTTCGCTCGCCTTGCGGTTAAGCGCCACGAGCCTGCACTGACCGCAGGTCAGGGTGGTGAAGCCCCAAGGCAAGCATCGGGAGAGAATTATGCTGCGTATCTACCAACGTTTCTGGCAAGTGAACTGGGCCGAGCAGTGGCAGTACCGCGCCAACCTGCTTATGTATCTGCTCTTCTGGCTGGTCTCGCCGGTTGTTTACCTGGCCGTCTGGACGACCATCGCCCGCGACCAGGGCAGCGTCGGCGGCC
>Ga0196964_10001728_pt1 | contig 10835 bp, 9 predicted proteins | sample S1_10metaG_FD_148615 | JGI IMG/M metagenome (GOLD analysis project Ga0196964, IMG submission 148615) | Soil microbial communities from Anza Borrego desert, Southern California, United States - S1_10 | ecosystem: Environmental > Terrestrial > Soil > Desert | place: USA: California | collected... | reverse complement strand
CCGCGCGCTGGGCAGCACCTTCGGAGACGTCCGCTACTCATGGGTTTTAAGGGAAGCGTTGAAAGCTTCAGTCTCGCCGACGTTTTCCAGAACCTGTCGATGAACCAGCAGACAGGCACGCTGAAAGTTGTCGCCGGAACGGGCGACGAAAAACACGTCTACTTCGAAAACGGGCAGGTCAAATACATGGCGCGCGGCTTGAGAAAGCCGCTGCTGCTGCCAGAAGTCTTTGTCGCCCGCGGCCTGGTGCTGAAACTGCAGCTCGATCCGGCTGTCGAACGCGCCCGCGCCAACAACGAATTCATCGGCCCGGTTCTCGTTGCCATGGGCCACATCAACAACGAACAGCTCGGCGAGGTCGTGAAGCATCAGATTGAAGAGGAAATCTTCGATCTGTTCTCGTGGGAAAAAGCCAACTTCGAATTCAACGAAGGCAATCCCGCCGACGGCATGTTCCTCGACCAGCTCGGCACGAAAGCCCCGAGCCTGCCGATCTCGCACTTGATCATGGAGGCCGCGCGCCGCGTCGACGAGTGGGAGCGGCTCAAGAAACAGATTCCCGTCTTCAAAGAGATTTACGTCCTCGACCTGCAGGTCCGCAAGCAGATCGAAAAAGGCGAGATGGAAGTCGATCCGGTCGAGAAACGCGTCGCCTTCCTCCTCGACGGCGCGCGCGATGTCGACGACCTGATCGAAGAGTCGTTCCTGTTCCGCTTCGAAGTGATGACGGCGCTGGGCTCATTCCTGAACAGTTCCCTGATCCGGCCGGCAACGCTGCAGGAGCTGAACTTCGCCGAGCAGCAATGCATGAAGTTCAACCAGCCGCTGCGGCGCATCAAGATTCTCGAGCGCATCCTGGCGCTGGGCGGCGAGAACACGCGCGTGCGGCGCGACCTCGCGGAGTTGCTCGCCAAGGAAACGATGATCGACAAGGCCTGCATCCACTATGGCGTGCTGGCCGACGCCGAGTTGCAGGCCGGGCGCGAAGAAGCCGCGGTCGAAATTTACCGGCGCATCCTGTCCATCTCGCCCAAGCACATCAAGTCGCACGAGCAGCTTGCCACGCTGTACATGAAGCGCGGGCAGAAGCGCGAAGCCTACGTTCACTACGAAGAGCTCTTCGAAACGCTGCGTGACCAGAACCACGCCGCCGAAGCGCGCGTCGCGGGGCAGAAGGCGCTGGAATGCGATCCGTCGCAGACGGAACTGCGCACGAATCTGATCGAACTGCTGCTCGCGGACAACCAGAAGGAAGCAGCCGCGACGCAAATCGAGATCCTCGGCGACCAGGCGGCAAAGGTCGGTAACGTAAAGCTCGCCGCCGACAGCTACCGCCGCGCGATGCAGTACGCGCACAACAACAAGCAGCTCAAGAAGAAGCTCGCCGATGTGATGCTGACCAAGGAGGACCGCCTCGCGCGCAAGCGCAAGGCGCTCATGGTCATGGCGGCGTTCGTGCTGCTGGGGCTGATGGCGGCGGGACTCGCGGGACTGGAGTACTTCAACCGGGTCGCCTACCGCCGCGCACATGACACCGCGCAGCAGCGGATCGCTGACGTGCCGGAGATCGAAAAGGCGGAGAAGTTTCAGGAGGCAGCGGCGAAATACCGCGAGGCCCAGGAGGCTTACCGGCCGATCACGAAGAAGTTCTCGCCCATCCTGAAGTACAACAAGGCGGCGACAGACAAGATCGCAGAGTTGGAGCGCCTCGCAACCGAGGCACTCGCCAACGATGAGAAGTTGCGCTCCGAAGAAGAACGACGCGCGCGGCAGGACCTCATCGCGGGCGACAATCACATGAAAGCCTTCGAGATCCGGCAGGCGCGCGACGCATTCAAGAAAGTCGTCGAGAACCAGCACAGCTCGGAAGAAGACGCGAAAAAAGCGAAGCAACAACTGGAAGCGGTTCAGAAGCTGATCGAGAAGCTCGATGAAGGCCTCAAGCGGCTGGCGCAGCGGCCGTCTGAGGCGTTCAAGACGCTGACCGAGGAAGTCGCGTTCAAACGCGGCTTTGTGCAGCAGTTTGGCGTCAATCCGAAGCTCCTGGAGGGCGTCGAGATCCGCCTGCCGCTGTGGATCCGCCCCGAAACGGATCTCGTCGACGTCTACCTGAACGGCCGCCTTGAGGGAACGATCAGCCAGGCGGCTGCTCCGGAGCTGAATACATTCCGCTACCCGTTCGGCGCGGCGCACAAATTCGAATTCAAGAAGGCCGGGTACAAGACGATCACCATCAATACCGCCGAACTGCAGCAGCCTGAGTTCAAGTTGAAGCTGGAGCGCGAGCCTTCCTACGTGTTCGATCTCAGCCCGGTACTCGGGGACCAGTCGCTCTCCGGCGACGCGGTCCTCAACGGCGATCAGCTTTTCGTCGGCACCTCCGACGGCTCGCTGCTCGAAGTCGCCCTCCAGGACAAGAAGGTGGTGCGCCGCTACGACCTGCCCGGCGGCGGCGGCATCAACAAGGAAGTGTACGGGCGCATCCACGTGATCGATCGCGGCGCCAAACCCGCCATCATCGTCTACTGCACGAAAGCCGGGGACTGCGTGGGACTCGTCGCCGCGGCAGGCGGCTTCCAGGAAGCCTGGCCGATGGTGAAAGGCAATCCGACGGCGCCAATGTCCGCGCCTGCGGCGGTGGCCAGGGTTCCGATGGTGTCGCGCAATCCTCTGGTCTTGATGCCCTTCGACAAGAAGATCCAGATCGTCGATACCGACTCGGGAGCACTCGGGAAGACGCTGGAGCTGAAAGTCGCGGTCACATCCCAGCCCGCGGTCATCGAACAGGGCGCGATCATTGCCGTTGGTTGCGAAGACGGAAATGTCTATGGGCTCTCCGCCGGTGGCGAGGTCGTGCGCGAATGGACGACGAACGCCAAGGCCGCCGCGGTCCGTGGCCGGCCGTTCATCTACGATGACTTGCTCATGGCCGGCGCCGACGACGGGAACATTTACTTCTTCGAATCCAAAAAGAGCGGCTTCGGCACTGCCATCGTGCTGGAAGGCGCGATCGTGATGGAGCCGCTGATCTTGAAGAAGCGCCTTTATCTCGGCGCTGTTCAGCGCGAAGTGTTCTGGTGTATCGACATGGCCACGCGCAAACCGAATTGGACAAAGGCGGAGCGCGACATGGGCGGCATCAACCAGACGCCGGTGACCATCGGCAGCCAGGTCTACTACACGACAGACCGCGGCAAGGTCTACGCCATCGATGCTGAAAAGGGCTTCCCGATCTGGACCTATCAGGTCGAAGGCGGCCGCGGCTTTGCCGGGCCTCCCAGTGCTCTGGGCAAGCGCCTGTACGTCATCTCGCGCACTGGGAAGATTCTCGGCTTCGACGAACAGTCGCGCTGAATATGCTCTCTTCCAGCACAGTCAGATTCAACAACATCACGAGCGGAGCGCTCTCATGAAGACAGCGGCCGTCGGAATGGCATGTCTCATCATCGTCTTTGTCGCAGCGCCAGCGCTGGCGAAGGATTCCTTTCTCGAGCGGCTGCGCAAGATGTACGGCACGCCCCGCGCCATCAACAACTGCCAGATGTGCCACCATCCGGACAAGGCGAAGGACGAAGAGCCCGACCAGACCAACCTGAATGACTTCGGGAAGGATCTCGCGAATCTACCGCTGATGAAGCCGCTGATCGAAGCCGAACATGATCACGAATACACCGTCAAAGAGTGGGAAAAATTTGAGCAGGCTGTGCGCTCGATCGAGAATGAAGATTCGGACAAGGACGGCGCCACCAACCGGGAAGAGCTCTCGCTTGGCACGTACCCCGGCGAAAAGAGCAGCACGCCTGCCAGCGACGCACTGAAGGCCTTTCGCGAAAAAGCCGCGGAGAAGAAGTGACCGGACTTCACACGTGCTTGCTTGCCGTGACATCCCGCGCATGATTAAGTAAAGTCGTCAGCATTCAGTGAGCCGAACACGAGGGGCGCTTTCATGCCGCACACGAAGCAGATCACGACCATCGAACGGCACATTCTCGAACAGCAGCACCAGCACACCGAAGCGACCGGAACACTCACCAATCTTCTTTACGATATCGCGCTCGCCGGAAAGATCATCGCCGCCAACGTGATCTCCGCGGGACTCGTCGACATTCTCGGCCGCGAAGGCACCGAAAACGTCCAGGGCGAAGAACAGATCAAGATGGACAAGTTCGCCGACGAGACGATCTATCGCCTCTGCGATCACACCGGACGGCTCGCGGTGATGGCATGCGAAGAGCACGAAGGCATCCTGCCGATTCCGGCGAAATATCCCTGCGGCAAGTACGTCCTGCTGTACGACCCGCTCGATGGCTCGTCGAACATGGACTACAACGTCAGCGTCGGGACGATCTTTGCGATCTACCAGCGCAAGTCCAAAGACGGGCGCGGCACGCTCGAAGACTGCCTGCAGCCGGGAAAGAACCTCGTCGCCGCCGGCTACGTGATTTATGGCTCGAGTTGCATGCTGGTCTACACCACAGGACAGGGCGTACATGGCTTCACGCTGAACCGGCGCTGGGGCGAATTCATTCTCTCGCACCCGAACATCCGTGTCCCGCAAAAGCCGCAGTACTACAGCGTCAACACCGGCAACGAACGCTTCTGGAGTCCCGGCGTTCTGCGCTACATGCGCTACCTGCAGGGCGGCGAAGAGACCAGCGTCAATCTCTCGTGCCGCTACATCGGGTCCCTCGTCGCCGACTTCCACCGAAACCTGCTCGCCGGCGGAGTCTTCTGCTACCCGGCGGACCGCAAAGATCCGAAGAAGCCGCACGGCAAGCTGCGCCTGCTGTATGAAGCGGCACCTCTCGCATTCATTGCGCAACAGGCGGGTGGATATGCCTCAGACGGCCGCAAGGCGATTCTGGATGTCGAACCGACGAGCCTGCATCAGCGCACGCCGCTGTTCATCGGCAATACCGATCTGGTGCGCAAGGCCGAGGACTACATCGAGAAGTACGACGGGCCGTTTACGGATAAGTGAACCTTGAAAGCTTAACGCGTCAGCGAGGGAGCACGCTGAAAGCGCGCGTGGAGCATCAGGGTGGCCCAGACAACGAAGTTTGTCTGGGCGGCAAAGCCGCAAAGGTTACATGCTGCACGTATCCGTTGGGAAAGTTTAAAGAATATTCGATGGCCATCCCTGACTTCATAGACGTTGCACTGGAATCCAATGCGCAAGAGTGCCGTCTCCACTTCGGCGCGCGAAGCATTGCCGCGTACTATAGAGACTTCCGCACTATTGATAGCGCCTTTGAATGTATCGAAAGGCAGTGGGCAACACTTCACAAGAACAACTTTCGGCTGTTCGTTGGCGGATCGCTAATTGACGAAACGTACGTCACAGACAATGCGGTGCTTGCGGCATCCGCAATCTCGCCCGTCGACATTGTTGAGTTGGCGAGAGTTGGAACTCACAACAATGATGGCGGCTATTGGGAGGTAGTAAGTAAGGCGATGCAAATCGTCTATGACGTCTGTCCTTTTGAACCGTACTTCGCGGACGCTGCAGGATACAAGGCAAGATTTCTCAAACAACCCGATGAGAGCGAGGCACGAAAAATCTTCGATACGATCATGAAAATAGCTCCTGAGTCATGGCAGTTATTGTACGAAGAAGCGAAGGATAACGGATTTCAATCGGAGAACAGCAGTGCTCAGGAATACGAGAGAGGCATGCTGTATTGCCTGACGAATACAGGACGATTTCACCTATGGTGGGACTGACAGTCTAGCTAGAGAACAGCACGCAGGATGCAACCTCCTGCGCCTGCGGCGCCCAGACGACGAAGTCGTCTGGGCCACCCCTCCAAACTCACTCTTTTGCTAGTTCCGCCGAGAGTGTCTTCAAGAACGCTCCGAACTGCGCCTCGTTGCGCTTATCAATTTCGACCAGCGTTTCGTGCGCCTTCAGGATCAGGCGCCGTCGGTCGTTCGGTGGGAGTTGCTTCTCTGGCAGGATGGTCGTTTCGAGCTGCGTGAGATCGCACCCGCCGCGCAGCTTCACGAACTTGTCCACGCCGAGCATGGCCATCAGCGCGCGCAGCTCCTGGGAGACATTCACCGCGCTCAAGAGGCAGTCTTCGTTCGCATGCGGCAACCCGCCGGTGCCGGCGGCGAGCGTCTTGCGAAGTTCAGCCGCTGCCTGGTCAGGATCGACCGCTTCCATCTCCGCAGATGACTGCGGCTTGAGTTTGCCCGACTCGCTGCGGCCGGAACTCATTCCGACCATCACGCCCATAAAGGTGCTGTCCAGCCGCGTGCAGCGTTCCATGTCGAAGACAAAACGCCTGTATCCGCGCTTGCGCTGCTCGTCAGCGAAATCCGCGAGCCCCGGCGCGGTCAGCATGTTGCCCGCGCCGACGACACGAATGACGACAAGGTCCGCGCCGCGCGCGACTGCAATGTAGTCTCGTGGAGAGTCTATTTTTCCGGTGTTCTTCTTGCCGTGAGGTTGAGACGGGGACGGGGTGTTCGCCATGTTGCCGCTTCAGCGCTTCCTAACTTGAGACGGCTTTCATCATGCCACGAGCAAACGAATGTGCAACATTCACACATGGAATGTTCATTCTGGCGTTCGTGCTATACTCTCGTCGATGCTTTCGATTCGAAACTCGGCCAAGGCCATCATCATCCAGGACGGCAAGCTGCTGACCATCCGCTGCGTAAGCTGGAAGGACGAGACGTATTATCTGCTGCCCGGCGGTGGACAGGAGCACGGCGAGGCGCTCGACGCCGCTTTAAGGCGAGAGTGCCGGGAAGAAGTTGGCGTGGACGTTGAGGTCGGGGCGCTGCGTTTCGTTCGGGATTACATCGGGAAGAACCATGAGTTCGCCGAGAAGCACGCGACCGTGCATCAGCTCGAGTTCCTATTCGAGTGCCGCATCACTGGCGGCACGCTGCAGGTCGGAACACAGCCTGACACCGATCAGAACGGCATCGAATGGCTGCCGCTGGCGGATCTCAGCGGACTCTTCCCGAAAGTTCTCAGGGAAGTACTGCCCCGCTTGCCGCAAGCAGGCGCGGTGTACCTCGGGGACGTGAATTAACGAATGGAAGCCCGACGCGTAAGCGAAGGGCGCGTCACCAGCGGTAATATCCCTCGCTGACGCGTCGGGCTTCCAAACTCACACCGCGACCGGCGCGAGCGCCCGCTTCCTCGCCTTTTCATCCGGCGACATCGCATCGATGAGCGTCCTCCAGTAGCGCGGCGGCGTGCTCGGCTGCCCGGTGAAGACAAAGCCATCGTCAGTCCACTTCACTTTCGCGCGTTCGATGCCGTCGAAGCCGAGCTCTTTCCGGACGTTCAGCATGTTCCTGCAGAAGGTCTTGCCTTCGGGGGAGTAACCGCGCTTGTGGTTCTTCCAGGTGCCGTAGCAGTTGTTCAGGACCTCTTCGGCCATGTAGTGAACATAGAAGATGCGCCGGATGTTCTGCGTCTTGTTGCCGATCGAACCGTGGGGCGCGGAGAGGCTGTGGAAGAGCACGTCGCCGGGCTCCATGATCATTGGGACCGCGCCGAAGTTGTTGAAGAGTTCTTCCTGTGAGAAGCGCTTCAAATCGATGTGTCCGACGAGGTGATGGCCGGGGATTCCCCACACGCAGCCGTTCTCTTTGGTTGAATGATCGAGATAGATGTCGACGTCGAAGTTCGGGACCTCGAAGGTTTCTTCGAAGGTTGGGCTGCCGTACGGTGGATCCTGATGCCATGTAATCGGCACATTTCCGCCGGGCAGCTTGCACACGAAGGAGTCGTTCACCGGCAGAAACGGATGGCCCGTGCACTGGCCGATGCATTCAAGCAACTCCGGCTTCACCGTCACCGCCTGGAAGATCGGATCACGGTCCCACATGCGCTCGCTGCGGAAGTACACGTTCCCGACACCGGGAACGTCCGTGTAAAGATGGTCTTTGCCCTTGCGTGCGACGCCTTCTTCCTGGACGCGCGTGGCTGCTGCGCGCAGTTCCTCGAGTTCCCTGCCCTGGAACATGCCCTTCAGCACGAGGAATCCATCACGGTGGTATTGTTCAATCTGAGCGCGGGTCAGCATCGATGTAAGTTTCTCCTGTCAAAAGCGGCTGGTGCTTCGTGCGATGTCTATGAACGTACCCTGCGCACGCCAGCAGTTTCTTCTCAGAAGATATTCAAAGAGTGATCATTTTTTGTCGCGCCGATTCGGTTGTCACTCCTGCGTGCGCACCTTATCTTGTGCGCCTTCAACCTGAGGAGTGATGCAAGACATGCCGGATTCGTGGGTGCTTGTTTTTCCGGGCCAGGGCGCGCAGGCAGTCGGCATGGCCAGGGACATTGCCGACGCGCTGCCAGAAGCGCGCGAGATGTTCAAAGCCGCCGACGACATTCTCGGCGTGAACCTGAGCCGCATCATTTTCGAAGGTCCCGATACGGAACTCGTCGACACGGCCAACCAGCAGCCCGCGCTGGTGCTCGTCGGACTCGTGATCAAAAAGGCGCTCGAAGTGAAGCTCGGACGGCCGGTGACCTGCAGCGCCGCCGCCGGATTGTCGCTCGGCGAATACGCGGCGCTCTGCGCCGTCGAAGCCCTCACTTTTGAAGACGCTCTGCGCCTGGTTCGCAAGCGCGGCGAACTGATGAAGATGGCCGGGCAGCTCAAGCCGTCGGGCATGTCCGTGATCATGAACCTGCCGGCCGACAAGGTTAAGGCGTGCTGCGCGCAGGCCGAGAAGGAGACTGGCGGCATCGTCTCGCCGTCCAACTACAACGGCGGCGGGCAGATTGTCATCGGCGGCACGCTCGACGCGCTCGCAAAAGCAGGCGACCTCTGCAAAGCCGCCGGCGCCAAGCGCGTGCTCAAGCTGCCGGTCTCCGGCGCCTTCCACACTGTGCTGATGCAACCGGCCGCGGACCAGTTCAACACGGTCCTCGATAAGGCCGCCATCCGGCGCGCAGTCGAACCCGTCTACGCCAACGTCACGGCGGCGCGCGTGCAGGACGCCGACGAAATTCGCGATGCGCTGAAGCGCCAGATCACCTGCCCGGTGCTGTGGGAGCAGACGATTCAGAACCTCATCTCGACGGGGCGGCGGCAGTTCCTCGAACTCGGCCCCGGCAGCACGGTCAGCAACATGATCAAGCGCATCTCGACTGAGGCGCAGTGCCGCGCGGTGTCGACGTGGGCGGATGTGCAGGCGTTCGCGCCGTAGGCGCGGTGACGGATGACGGGTGGCGAGTGGCGGGTGACGGGTCGGCTGATCCTGCGCTCGTCTGCGTCGCAATGAAAGGTACATTGCCCGTACGATCGAGATCCAATTTTTTCGGTGGTGCGGAGCGAAGAATCAGCGGACCCGTCACCCGCCACCCGTCACCCGTCACTGCACCGCGCGTAGTGTGGATTCTGCATGTGAACAGTCACGATTCGGAGAATAAGGAATGAATTTCAAAGACAAAGTCATCATCGTCACCGGTGGCGCGCGCGGCATCGGCAAAGCCATCAGCGAACGCTTCCATCAGCACGGCGCCAGCGTCGCGATCGTCGGCCGCAATGCGGAGGCGACGAAGGGCCTCGCGTCGGAGCTTTCCTCGCGCGGAGCCAAATGCGTGGGGTACGGCTGCGACGTGGCCAAGGGCGCTGAGATCGACGCGACGGTCGAAGCCGTGATCAAGGACTTCGGCAAAGTCGACGTTCTCGTGAACAACGCCGGCGTGACACAGGACGGGCTGCTCGTACGCATGACCGATGAAGCTTGGGAAGCAGTGCTCAACACGAATCTGACCGGCGCGTTCAAGATGCTGCGCGCGGTCGCGCGTCCGATGCTGAAGGCGCGCAGCGGATCGATCGTTAACATCGCCAGCGTCGTGGCGCTGATCGGCAATCCGGGACAGGCGAATTACTGCTCCGCGAAAGCGGGATTGCTCGGCCTGACGAAGTCAGCCGCGCGCGAGTTCGCGCCGCGCGGTGTGCGCGTGAACGCCGTCGCGCCGGGCCTCGTCGAGACGGACATGACCGCCAAGCTCAACGACGATCAGAAAAAAGCGCTGATGGGTACCATCCCGCTCGGCCGCATCGGGACGCCGGCCGACATTGCGGCCGCTACCACCTTCCTGGCGAGCGACGAAGCCAGCTACATGACGGGGCAGGTGCTGAGCGTCTGCGGCGGCATGGCGATGTAGCACCAGGGGTTTCTATGCTTTGGATCGTGCTGGCGGTATTGCTTATTGGATTTGTTGTCTTTGCAGCAGTTGTTCGGCGCATGAAGGATGGGCTGTAGCCGCAGGCCACAGCACCAAAAATCCGGCAGCAATGCCCGCCCCTCCCCGTCTCCCTTCAGGAGATTTCGTGCCTATGCCGCGCCTGATCGCTCTCCTTATAGCAGCCGCAGTCATGCTGCCACCGGCAGCCCACGCGGCTGACGACGAGTTCTCGATCAAAGCGCGTCCGAAGGAAGTCACCAACGAACGCCTGCAGCAGCTCGTAAAGCAGTTGAATGACGCGCCGCCCGCGTTGGCTCCTGCTGTTCCACCCAAGGCTCCGAAAGATCCCAAAGCACCTGCGCCAGCCGCGGCTCCAGCGGTCGAATTCCAGAAGACGGAACTCGCCGCCAAGTTCGCCGAAGAAGCAAAATCGGAACTCGACGCCTGGCTGCGCCTGATGATCCCGCCGAACTTCCCGAAAGCCGCGCAGAAGGCCGATGCAAATGTTCGCGCGCGTGCCGCCTGGGTGCTCGGTCTCACGCGCGACCGCCGCGTAATGAAGACGCTGGTGAACACGAGCGTCTATGATCCCGACGAGCCCGTGCGCGAAGCCGCGGCGCTCGCCCTGCCGCTGCTCGAGGAGTCCATCGCGCTGCGCATGCTCACC
>Ga0196964_10001727_pt1 | contig 10838 bp, 8 predicted proteins | sample S1_10metaG_FD_148615 | JGI IMG/M metagenome (GOLD analysis project Ga0196964, IMG submission 148615) | Soil microbial communities from Anza Borrego desert, Southern California, United States - S1_10 | ecosystem: Environmental > Terrestrial > Soil > Desert | place: USA: California | collected... | reverse complement strand
TTCTCGCGACGGGCCAGATCGGCAAGGTCGAGCACGTGATCTTCATGAACTCAAAGCCGCGACCCGATCCGCTGAACCTCAAGAACATGGCCCAGCCGGCGCTGTACGAGATGTCCTGCCATCATTTTGATTCGCTGCTCTCGCTTTTTCCGGATCGCAACCCGGAGGTAATTTCCTGCGATGGCAGCCGGCCGTCGTGGTCGCGTTACGCCGGCCCGTGCACGGTGAACGGCACTCTGACGTTCAGCGAGAATCTGCATGTGGTCTACCACTGCGGATTTTCGGCGCAGGCCGACTGCTACGAACTGCGCCTCGAAGGCGAACGCGGCGCGCTGCGCTGCCGCGGCTACCACATGAGCGACGACCGAATGACGTACGAAGTCGCCGGGGCGTCGCGAAAGTGGGAGCCGGCCGCGATCGACAAGGACGTGCCGCTGGCCGATCCGTTCCTGCCGTTCTTCGGCGAGTGGCACGCGTATCTGAGCGGGGGAAAGGAGCCGCCGTTCAGCGGGCAAGCGAACCTGAAGGTGCTCGCGGCGCTCTTCGCGGGCGAAGAATCCGTGAACGCGAAGGGGCATCCCGTCCGCATCGCTGACAATCCGCGCTTTCAGTCCGCATTCGGAGTACGGTCATGAGCGACACGTTCGACGTGCTGGTGAACTCGCCCGGCGGCGACAATCCGGGGTTGCATCTGGTCGTGGATTCATCGAAGCGCGTACTCGGAGGCGTGGGCTGGAACTTCCAGCGCATCTGGGCATTTCCGCTGTACACGCCGCGCGGCTTGACCGTCCTGCAGGAGTTTCCGTGCGATCATCCGTTTCACAACGGGCTGTTCGTGGGACAGCATCCCGTCGAATGCGAAGGACGCAGCGCGAACTTCTGGGTGGCGCCACCACGGCGGGGCCTCAACGATCCATTGTTTGTCAACGTTGGACGCATGCGATTCGAAGGCGTCGGGATCGAACGCCACGAACGCGGCGTCCGCTTTCAGATTCGTTCCGTGTGGCTGGATGAAGCCGAGCGCCCGCTGCTGAACGAAGTCCGCCGCGTGGATATCTATCGTGCGCAGGATGGCAACGTGATGGACGTCTTCAGTGAAAAAATCGCCTCGTACGGTGCGGTCCGGCTTCCGAAGACGAAGTACGGGAGCATCAGCGTGCGAGCGGAGCCGCGCTTATTGCCCATTTGCGGTGGAAACGTGATTCTCACCGGCGGACGAAGAGGCCTCGCAGCAGAGATGGACGCCGCAGATTCGGAGTACGTCGCTTACGAGTCCGGCGGAAGCGACCGCTTCGGACTCTTCTTGAAGATGCTTCCGAATCATGTGCGCGGCGCGTGGTTGATCCGCGACTACGGCTTTGCAACCAGCAATATGACTGCGCAGCAGGATGTTCACATCGCAAAGAACCAATCCAGCGTGTGCGGCCTGCGCGCAGTCGCATATGACGGCGCCCTGGATGACGATCGCGCGCGGAATTGGATGCAATGATCGCGATGCCGCGCCCGCGTACATAATTCTCTTGCAGCCGTGATTCGAAAAGCGAAACTACATCGCGCAATGGCTGCGACTCCGGGCTCACCTCCTCCGAATCCGCCCTCAGGCGGGGCCAAAAAGCCAGCGGCGCCCTCGTCGGGGAGCTCTGTGCGGCGGGCGCCGAACACGACCGGCCGCGGACCGGCAGCACCGGCCACAACGCCACCTGCGCCCGCGAAGCCAGTTGCGCCACCATCAAAGCCCGCAGCAACGCCGTCGGGCGCGAAGAATCCGCTTCCCTCCGCCAGTTCAAAGTCCGGCGTACAACCGGCGGCGAGCACGAAGTGCGGTATTCAGCCGGCAGCGCGGCCGAGCTCGGTCTCGCAGATTGGGCTGACGAAAGTCGGCACGAACGTGAATCCTTCCGCAGGAAGCGCTTCTTCGACGCGCGTCCCCGTGCCTTCGAGTTCGTCCTCTTCAAGCATCACCAAGCCGGTGAGCGGAAAATCCGGCCGCTCCGCGAGCGAGATCAGCGCGATCCGCGCGGCCGTCGGTATCTCTGCGATGAAACCCTCGGAGATGATCGAGGGGCTCGACAAGGTCGCCGAGCGCGCCGAAAAGCAGGAGCAGCGCGAGGCCGAAAAACGCAAGGCCGGCGGCATGGGAGCGGTCAACACCGCCCTTCACGTCGACGAGACCGGCAAGCGCTGGTCGCGGCAGATTAAGATCGGGATTATCGCCGGCGTTAGCGTCATCGTGCTGGCACTGGGCATTATGGTCTACGTGGCCAACCGCAAAGACACGAAGCCGGCGGAGGCGCGCGAAGTATCGCGACAACGCCTCGAAGCGCTGAAGATCGTTGCCAGCCAACTTCGGTTCACCAACGATGATGACATTAACGTAGAAAAGGTTAAGACGAAGTTGCACGAACGCATCGCCGCGGAGCTCGCCGAGGTCGAGGCACGGATCAAAGAGCTCAAGCACGGTCGACGTCCTGTAGAGCTATCTGATGTCCGTCTAAAGGAGACTCTTACCGAACTCCACGAATTGAAGGACGGCTGGGGCGAACCGCTCGATATCACGTTGCCCGACGCCGATTCTGTCCAGATCGCTGTGAAGTCGTCCGCAGGGCAGTCGCTGCCGCCGATCATCGTCAAAATCCGGAAGAAGAAGTGAGCCGTGGCTCTGGCTGACGCACAGTCGGGGCGCACGCGCAATATCCCCTCTCCCCTCCGGGGAGAGGGCCGACGTGAGCGGCTTCAGCCGCGAACGCGGGGTGAGGGGTTCAGCGCGCTGCTCGGGATTCTGCTCGCCCTCTCCTGCGCCGCCGCGACTGACGACAAGCCCGTTCAGAAAGACGCCCATGTGCGCGTTCTCGGCCGCGAAGGACGCGTGCTCCTCAGCCGCGAAAACATCCCGCTCTGCGTTGCCCAGTTGCGGCCGGCGAAGGACGCGCCAGAAGCTGTCATCGCGCCGGAAGCTCTTGCCGCCGCGCTGAAGGCTACGACCGGCAAAGACGCGCCGCTCGCCGATAGCGCCGAACAGCTCCGCGAATTCTCCTATCCGCTTCCGACCGGCAACAAAGAGGATGAACTCAGCGTCGTCCTTCGCGCCCGCAGAGTCAGCTACGGCACGCGCCTGCTCGCCTCGGGAGTGACCCGCGGCCCGACGAAGCGCGATCTTGCGCCGGACGAAACGCTGCCGCCGGCCGCGCCACTCGAGCTCGCGATCCAGATTTTTGCAGACGCGCAAGGCAAGGCCGCGACGCTGACCTACGTCGACAATCAGCGCCAGCCCGCGCCCGCGGACGACGAAGCGCGCGCCGAAGCCGAGCGCCGCGATCTCGCCGGCCGCGAGATCAATGCGCGCGCGCTCGTGTTCGAAGGCGGCGGCGGCTTCCGCGTGAATGTCGCGCGATCAGCGCCCGTGGCGTGGTCGATTCAGCGCGTCGAGAACGGCTGGATCGTCCGCCAGAGACTGCAGCCAGATCCGCGGGATCCCGCGAACATCGGGAGCTTCATCCTGTATCTCGGCGGCTGGCCCGACGAAGCCACTCCTGAAGTCTCCCCAGTCACGCTCTCGCAGCCGCAGGTGCCCGCGCGCGATTTCGTTGAGGGCTCCGCGCGCGTGTACGCTTCCGGCGCTGATGTGTTCAATCTCTCGGAACTCGCGGTCGTCGCCGAGGTCGCCTTTCCGCCGCAGCAGAACGGCGACGTCCCGCTCAAGCGGTTGCCATGCTTCTTCTGGGAAGCCCCGGCCAGCAAACCCGGCGAAGGCGAGTTCCGCTTCCGCTTCGCTCCGCCCAAAGAAGGGCTCTACGGCGTCCGCATCGTTGTCGTGACATCCACGGGGCAGGTGCGCTCCGACGCGCTGCCACTCCGCGCCGGGCCGCCCGCGACTCCCGGATTCGTGCGCACGAAGGCCGGCCTGCGGCTCTTCACGCTCGATAACGGCGACGCGTTTTTCCCGGTCGGCGTGCGCCTATTCTCCGACGAGAAAGAGCGCATCACGCCCGAGCGCGCGCGCAAGGCGTTCATCGAACTCGCGAGGCGCGGCGTCAACACGGCGCACGTCGTCTTGAAGCGCGAGAATTTCCCATTCGAGCTGGAGCGTGCCGGCCGCTACGACGCGAACGTCGCGGCAGAGCTCGACGAGATCCTCCGCGCGGCCCAGGTTCGCGGCATCCACCTGATCCTGGGACTCGAGTGCGGCGATGACATTGGAAAGAAGTCGCAGCAGCACCCGTATTTTCGCGAGCTCGGCGGGCCGCTGTCCGCGTCGCCCGAGTTCTTCCGCGACGTGAAAGCGCGCAAGCTGTACCAGAGCCGCCTGACGTACATCGCCGCGCGCTACGGCGCGTATCGTTCGGTGATGAGCTGGGAGCTCATCGAAGGCGTCGAACGCGCGTGGCCCGCGGTCGCGAAGGATCCGGAAGACCGCACGTTGCCTCCCGCTGAATCCGACCTGAGCCGCCGCGGGCGGCGCGACATTCAGGAATGGGCGTTCGAAGCGGCGCAGTTCCTGCGCGGCATGGACCAGCACGAGCATCCAATCTGCGTCTCGAGCGCGATCGACATGGATCGTCCATGGCTGGAGCTCGAACGCGTCAGCACGCTGGACTGGGTCTTAAGGCAGGTCAGCTTTCCTCTCGGAGGAGATGCAGCGGCGCAGGTGGACAATGCTGATGAAACCGCATTGATGGCGCGCTGGTTGAGCGCCGCGCGCGAACCCGGAACCGCGCACAAGCCAGTGCTGATTGAACACTCCGTTCCGAAAAATTGGGCCGAACCGCTCAACATTTCTGAGATCACACGCATGCGCAATAGCCTGCGGTATCATTGGATGCACGCTTCGTGGGCCGCAGGAAGCGCAGGGTCCGTGATCACTGATTGGGCCATTGATGCTCGTCATCAGCCGATGTCCACCTCGCCTGAGGCATTGAGTGGGCTCAATCTAGTGGCGTTTGCTTACACGAAGGCCGCCCGCACAGAAATGCCGGACGAACTGCGCTACGTCAGCGGCGAGATCGAAGGGAATTACCGCGCGGCGCCGTTCATCCGAAACGCTAAACTCCGCTTCTGGGGCCGCACCGGGCGGCGTGGACTTTGCGTATGGCTACAGGATGCTGCTTACACTTGGCGCGCAGATCCGGACCCCCGCCGCGTCGAGAACGCGGAACTCAAACTCCCGGGCCTCGAAGAAGGAAAGTACCTGCTGAAGTGGATCCATCCACAAACTGGCGAGCTCGCGAAGCAGGAGCTCTACGACGCGCCCGCGAAGAAAGTGGATCAGCCGCTGGCCCCGCTCCTCTTGAAAGTCCCCGGCGTCAATGGCGCCCTCATCCTCACCGCTGAACGTATCCAGGAAGAGAAGAACGAATGAACACCTACGACGTCGCCGCCTACTACTACCCCGCCTACCACGCCGACAGCCGCTCCGAAAGCTGGCACGGCAAGGGCTGGACCGAATGGGATCTCCTCCGCACCGCGCGGCCGCGATTTAAAGGACACGCACAGCCGAAGGTGCCGCTCTGGGGCTACGAAGACGAAGCATTGCCCTCCGTAATGGAGAAGAAGATCGCGGCGGCCGCCGATCACGCGCTCAGCGCGTGGATCTTCGACTGGTACTGGTACGAAGACGGCCAGCACCTGCACCGCTGCCTCGACGAAGGTTTCCTGAACGCGCCCAACCGCGACCGCATGAAGTTCGCGATCATGTGGGCCAACCACGACATGATCGATATCCATCCGGCCAAGCGCAGCACGCCGGGCAAGCTGCTCATCCCGGGCGAGGTCTCCGAGAAAGCCTTCGTCGCCGCGACCGATCACTGCATCCGGCGCTACTTCAACCAGCCCAACTACTGGCGCATGAAAGGCGGCCTGTACTTCTCGATCTACGAAGTCATGCGCATGGTCAAGGGGCTCGGCGGGGTGGACGCAACGCGCCGCATCTTCGACCAGTTTCGCGACCGGGTGCGCAAAGCCGGCTGCGGAGAACTGCATCTGAACGCGGTGCTGTGGGGAATTCAGATCCTGCCGAGCGAGCAGACGATCAAGGATCCCAACCGGTTGATGGACGCGCTCGGGTTCGACAGCATTAGCTCATACGTCTGGGTGCACCACCAGGGCTTCCCGAAATTTCCGGAGACGCCCTACTCCGACATTCGCGAACGTTCCGTTGCGGACTGGAAGAAATTTCGCGCGCAGTACCAGAAGCCTTACTATCCCAACGTCACGATGGGTTGGGACGCGTCACCCCGGACGACACAGTCCGATCCGTTCGAGCCCGTCGGCTATCCGTTTATGGCGATGATGTCCAACAACACGCCGCAGGAGTTCGAGACTGCGCTGCGCCAGGCGAAAGCGTTCCTCGACGAAGGCCGCACCGATCCGAAGATCGTCTCGATCAACGCGTGGAACGAGTGGACAGAAGGCAGCTACCTCGAACCGGACACGGTCCACGGGATGGCGTATCTCGAAGCGATTCGCCGCGTGTTTGGAAAGTAGTCCGGGTGGCCCGGACAGCCTCGTATGAGGCTGTCTGGGCGCCGCAGGCGCAGGAGGTAACATCATTGGCGCTACATGTCCCGGCTTGCTGCGCCGCTGTGAGCTGTCTGGAACCGCAACATCGTCGGGCTTACGACGCGCAGGATGTTACCTCTTGTGCCTTCGGCACCCAGACAACAAGTTGTCTGGGCCACCCCGCAGGACACCCGCACTACGACTTGGCCGCGAATAAGCTGCCGGTCAGAAAGTTCTTCAGCAGCTTCGTGCCTTCCGTTGTAAGGAAGCTCTCTGGATGGAACTGCACGCCCTCGAGCGGCCACTCTACGTGGCGAATACCCATCACTTCATTCTTGTCCTGCGTACGCGAGACCACCTTTAAGAACGGCGGCAGCGTCTCTTCGCGCACGATCAGCGAGTGATAGCGTGTCGCTTCGAAGGGGTTGCTCAGTCCCTCGTACACGCCCTTGCCGTCATGCGTAATCAGCGAAGTTTTTCCGTGCATCAGGCGGTCAGCGCGGTTGACCGTCGCGCCGAACGCGGCGCCGATGGATTGATGCCCGAGACATACGCCGAGCAGCGGCAATTTTCCCGCGAAGGTTTTGATGGTTTCGACGGAGACGCCAGCCTCGTTGGGCGTGCATGGCCCAGGGGAAATAATGATCTTCTCGGGCTTGAGCTTCTTGATCTCGTCGATCGTGATCTTGTCGTTGCGCACGACCTTCAGGTCCGCGCCGAGCGCGCCGAGCGTCTGGACGAGGTTGTACGTGAACGAATCGTAGTTATCGATGACGAGAATCACGCAAACATATTACCCCTCCCGACAGAAAACACAAAGGCACCAAGACACGAAGAGGTTGGGATGTCTGACGAATCGCGCCTTCAAGTCATCCCAAATGCTTTCTGTCTTCGTGCCTTAGTGCCTTTGTGCCTTTGTGTTGGCTGTTGGGAGGGAGGACTACGCCGTAGCCATCTGCTCCTCGAACACGGCGTCGCTGACCATGGGGAAGTCTTTGCCGCACAGCGGTTCGTTCAGCTTCGAGTTCTCGTCGTTCGTGACGACGTGCCGCCAGCCGCTGAAGGTCGTGCCGTCGGGCATATAAAGGATCGCGAACGCTTCGCGCATGCTGTCGCTCTTGTTGGGACCGGCGTAGTGGAAGGTCAGGCCGTTGTGGAACGTGACCGAGCCGGCTTTCATCGGGCAGGTCGCGGGCTTGATGCCTTTCAGGCGCGGCTCGAGTTCGAAAATGTCCTGCGGGTTGCCGAGATTGATCGGCGGAATCTTGTCGTACTGATGCGTGCCCGGCAGGAAACTCATGCAACCGTTGCGCGTATCGACGTCCTTCAGCGCGATCCAGATGCTGAGCTGATCTTTCTTCTCTCGGTGCGGCCAGTAGTGCGTGTCCTGGTGCCAGGGGGTGCGCGCGCCGACTTCGGGTTCTTTGAAAAGCGCCTGGTCGTGCCAGATGCGCATCGGCCTGCCGGCCAGGCGCGCCGCCAGGTTGCCGAAGCGGCGGCACAGTGAGAAGGGCTTCACCGCCGCGTGCCGCTGCCACAGGTTCACCTTCTGGATGAAGAGCGCTTCGTACGACGAGCGCGTTTTGTTCGCCTGGTTGTCCGGGATGCCTTCGTCTTTCACCGCCGCCGCGACGGCTTCACGCAGCGCGGCAAGCGCCTCGCCCGTCACCACGTCATTGAGTTGAATGAATCCATTCTTTCGATAGAAGTCGATCTGCTCCTGCGTCAGCGGATAGTCTTGATCGATCTGCTCGGGGTGGCTCATGACGTGGGCGGCTCCTTGTATGATTCCCGGTTTTGTTCTATGCTTCGCTGTTCAAGGTACCCCTCTAAGGCGACCGCAGGCTTGCACGAATGTGGGATAAACTTGAATGAATCCGGGAAACATGGAGGCCCGACGCGTTAGCGAGGGGGAAAACAGGGCCCGACGCGTTAGCGAGGGGGAAAACAGTGCCCGACGCGTCAGCGAGGGGAATCGCGAAAGCGCGTCGTCCAGTGCTCCCTCGCTGACGCGTCGGGCTTCCAAACTCGTCGCCGGGTACACCATCAGCCAGACTCACGTTCAGCTCTCGGCGGCGCGACCGGTGCGCGTTCAGGAGCTTCCCGTCCCCGGTAACGTCAGCCCTCACGATCACGACTATTACGAAATCTGCCTGATCCGCCGCGGCACGGGGACGCATCTGACCGAAGACGCCGAACGTCCGATGCGTCCGGGAACGATCACAATCATTCCGCCGCGAAAGGTCCACTCGATCGTCGACGTTCACGGCATGGAAGTGACCAACATCTATTACCTGCCCGAATGGCTGCTCACCGACCTTCGCACGCTCTGGGAGACCGATGGTCTCGTTCCACTGTTTCTCGCCGAGAGCCTCTTCCGCCGGCCTGAACAGACGACCGTTCCACAGTTCAATCTTGAAGACGGCGCGCTCGCTGCCTGCATGAAGGAACTCGCAGATACGCACACGGAATGGCAGCGGCCGAGTCCCTCGATCGCGTTCATGAAGTCGAGTTTTCTGAAGTTCCTGATCCTCGTCAGCCGCGCGTATGCGGCGCAGCAGTCGCGAGAACTCGGCTTCTCTTTTCGGCGCGAGATCTGGCAGGCACTGGACGAAGTCGAGAAATGCCTCGCCGAAAGCCGGCCGCTGAAAGTCGCGGCGTTGGCGAAGTCGCTGCATCTCTCCACCGATCACGCAAGCAAGCTTTTCAAAGACGCCACGGGGCTTTCGCCGCAGGAGTATTACCAGCGCCGCCGCATCCAGCAGGCCTGCCGCCTGCTGCTCAACCCGGCGCAAAGCATTACCGACGTCGGTTTGGCGTTGGGCTATTCGGACACTGCTCATCTCAGCCGGCTGTTCACGCGCCACGTGGGCATGTCGCCGCGGCAGTATCGCAAGGTGTACCTCGGCAGCCGATCGTGATACATGACGGTGCCCATTACAGGCGCGTGCTACTGGTTGCTTCGCCTCTGGCTGGTGCGTGGGAGTCATGGGAAGAATGGGAATGACGAGACTTCATGGAGTCGAGTGGATTGCGTTTTCGAGAACCCCCATTTCCTCTTCGTGTCTTCGTGCCTTGGTGTCTTTGTGTTGGCTGTGAGCAGGAGTGACGTCCGCTCGCGCGGATTTGCGCCGGACTTGCCGCCGCTTTAGACTCGCGCTTCATGGCCACTCCTAAACAGATCTCCATCGTCGCGGTCGGCGCGCACGTCGACGACCACTGGTACGGTATGGGCGGCACGCTGCTCAAGGCGGCTCGTAAAGGCCACCGCGTGACTGTGATCCAGGCCGTGACCACGTACTGCTCGTGGCCCGTCGTGAAAGACCGCGAAACCGAGATCAAACCGCATGTGGAACGCATCTCGCAGGAGACGGGTGTCCGCGTCGTCCCGCTGGGCTACGACTATCTGCGGCTCGTCAACGGGCCGGACCTCAGCGCGCGGCTAGCGGAAGCGATCACCGCGGCCGAACCGGACATCCTTTTCTGCCCGTGGGAAGAGGACTCCAATCAGGATCACGCAGCACTAGGAACGGCAGCACGGGTCGCGGGGATGCATGCGCCCTGTTTCCTACCGGCGGACCGGAAGGTGAAACTGCCGCGCCAGATTTTCCAATACGCGCTCGACGCAAACGCCCGCAACTTCCGGCCGGACGCGTTCGTCAACACGAGCGATGTGCTCTTCGACATGCTGCAACTCAACAACGTTTTCGACGAGATCTACTCTAAGTCGCCGCTCTGGCCGAATGCCTTGCGGCGCGCGACGATCACCGATCACCACGGCAACGACCGTACGATCACTGTGAACGCTCAATCGGAGTACATCCACGCGCGTTCGGTTGTGCGCGGTCTGCAGTGCGGCGCGCGGTACGCCGAAGGCTTCGCAGCCTATAAAGGCGCGCCAGCGGATGCGGATCTGCTTGCGCAGATCTAAAGAACGTCGTCTGAATTTTTGAACGATTTGGTCAAACGAAAGTCGGACGTCGGTGTAACAAACGTTAGGAAAGCTTCTAAGGAAGCGTTTCTTTTTGGCGTCGGAGATGTATCGTTACATCGAAGTGCGCACATTGCGAGGGACTCACGTCATGTTCACATCTAAAGTCTTGCTCTTGCTCGGATTGATCTCGCTACTTGCCTGCAGTGTTTCGGGCGCGGAACCCGCCGCTCCCTCCCCCGCTCCAACGCCCGCTGCGGGCGAGCCCGCCAAGATCGAGATCAATGATTCGAAAGTCATTCACGAGGTCTGGGATGACTTCCACGGAATCAATCTTTGCGCGCTTTGGAACGACACTTCCGACCACCCGGAGACGGTGAAGGCGTTCTCGCAGATGGGCTCCAAGATCCTA
>Ga0196964_10001726_pt1 | contig 10840 bp, 12 predicted proteins | sample S1_10metaG_FD_148615 | JGI IMG/M metagenome (GOLD analysis project Ga0196964, IMG submission 148615) | Soil microbial communities from Anza Borrego desert, Southern California, United States - S1_10 | ecosystem: Environmental > Terrestrial > Soil > Desert | place: USA: California | collected... | reverse complement strand
TGCCTTGACCGTGTCCATGGCGGAGACGTACTCGGTAAGGAACGCTTGGTTTCGGGCGCCGGAGAGGAACTGGCGATTGATACGCCTGCGCAAAACCGGTGTCAGCGCAAGCGAGAGCAGCGCAAGCAGGCCGATCGCACCGGCGGCGATGAGCGTGAGCGGCACGCTGTACCAGAGCATGATGGCAAGAAAGACCATCACGAACGGCAGGTCGATCGCCACGCTCGCCGCCGCACCGGTCAGGAAGTCGCGGATCGTCTCGACGCCGTGCAGCCGCGCGACCAGGGTGCCCGTCGGTCGCTGCTCGAAGTAGCGCGGCGGCAGGCGCAGAAGGTGCTCGAACACACGCGCGCCGAGCGCGGCATCGATGCGATTCCCGGCATGGAGGAGCAGGTATTGCCGGATGTAGCCGAGAGCGGCGTTGAAGAGAACCAGCGCGGCCAGCGCAACCACGATGACGGCAAGCGTGCTCTGTGCCTGATGGACGACCACCTTGTCGATGACGACCTGCGTGCAAAGCGGCACGGCGAGCGCGATGAGTTGCATCACCAGCGAGGCCGCAAGCACGTCCCGCCACGTCGCCCGATGCCGCAGCAGCTCGGGCACGAACCACGACAGGCCGAACTTCGGCGTCACGTCCGACTCGCCGCGTGGCTCCGCAGCCCGGCTTACCGCGAGCGAGACGCGCCCATCGTATTCCGTGGCGAAGGCCTCGCGCGACAGACGCCGCGCTTCCTGGCCGCGTTCGGCGACCAGCACGCTCGCCTCGTCAGCGCTCAGAACGAGCGCGATTCGCGTGACGCCTTGTTCCTCTTTTCGTCTGACGGTGATGGCCGGCGCGCCCGCGGGCGGGTTCTGATCGATTCTCAAGCCAAGCGCAACCGCTGCCGCCGGAAGGCTGCCAAGCGAAAGCGGCGGCGGAAACTGCTGGCGAAACAAGCGCGCATCGAATGCGACGCGCAGCAGCCCGCACAGGCTGGCAAATGCCCACGCGACATCGGCCGCATCGATCGGCCCGTCTGCAAAGCGGGCTCGCACCCTGACCCCTCCCCCCGAAGGAGATTCAGGATAAGCGCAGCCCTCATGTCAGGCAATTTCTACGCGCCTGTCGAGGGCCCGCCACAGCGCCGCGGCCGAGCGCTACACCGAATGAAAACAATGCTTTAAATCACGGCGGCGGGATTGAAAGGCAATACGGGCTGTGAACAATCGTGAGCGCATGAACGGGCCCGAGTACTCCATCAGCAAGCCGGCGCCGGGCATCGTGCTCGCGCGGCTCTCAGGTCCGGGCGTGATGGCACTCGGCAGCGCGCCGCTGCGCGAGCTGACACGCCAGGTTGAAAAAAGCGAGCGCGTGGAGCTCTTCATCGATGCGAGCGGCCTGCACGGCAGCTCGGTGGAGGCGAGCGACGCGTGGGCCCTTTGGTTCTCGCGCCACCGCACGCGCCTCAAGCAGGTAAACCTGCTGCCCGGCTCGGGCTCGCTGCACGTCAGCCAGGAGTTCTTGCGCCGCTTCGCAGACACGAGCGGCGTACTGCGCATCTACCTCGACCGGGCGGCGTACGACGCAGCGTACTCCACCGCGGTGCTGCAGGCGCGCCGGCGCGTCATCGCCATCCTCGACTGGATGGGCGGTCCGCAGCGTAACGCTAGGGCTTAGCTTTGCCTTCGAGGACCAAGTCGACCGCGCGCAGGAACACCTGCCGCGGCGGCGGCTCCTCGCCGGAAAGCCAGCGCTGCAGGTCCGCAAGCGGCACGCGCAGGTGCTTCGCCAGCTGCTGATCGCCCCCGAGGAGGTCGCGCGCATGCCGCAGCGTGCTCGAATAGACCGAGTCGTCCGCCACGTTGTTGTGATTCGTATCGCGAATTGCCACGCGAGAGATTGCCAAGAAGCGCGGTGCCCGCGCTAGTCGCAAAAAAGTCTATTTTTTGTAGTGGGCCGCTTTGGATTCGAACCAAGCCCGAAAGCGCCGAGTCCGTTACTGAGATTCAGCGTCGGCGAGATTTTCAAGCCAGAGAGCGAGGACCTGCAGATCGAGCGCGCGCGCGACTTGCTCCGGGTCGCTGAAAGCTCCGATGATCCGCCGCACCGGTGGCGGAAAAACACGAATAACCGTGGGCGCCGCGATCACGTCGTCGCGCTTCGCGACCTCCGGACGCAGCTTCAGGTCGATCACTTCGAGCTCGTATGCGCCGGCCAGGTATTTTTCCAGCGCAGCGGTCAGCTGGCGCTCCAGGCGCGCCGATCCCATGACTCCGCCGACGAAGAACAAACGAAAGCTGGCTTTGGGCTTGCTCAAGTGCGAAGAAGACTACCGCAGGCACGGCGCAAGAGAAAGCAAGAGGCCATAGGAGGTTTGGAGATGGGCCGGGTTGGACTCGAACCAACGACCAAGGGATTATGAGTCCCCTGCTCTAACCGACTGAGCTACCGGCCCATCGGTGCTGCGGGAAGTTTACTGCTGCTTAAGAACCCGCCGTATCGCGTCGGCGAGCACGTTCTTGCTGTAGGGCTTGGTGACGTAGCCGTCAGCGCCAAGCGCGAGACCTTTCTTGATGTCCTCGGCATCGTCCTTGGCGGTCAGCATGACGACGGGCAATAGTGCAAGAATCTTGTGATGGCGCAGCTGACCGAGGATGTTGAAACCGTTACCGTCGGGCAGCTCAACGTCGAGCAGGAGAATGTCCGGCGCGCCGTGACTGCGCAGCGACGAAAGCAGCGTGCGAGCGGAGTTGGCGGCCCGCACCTTGTAGCCTGCGAGCGTGATGCGCAGATCAGCGAGAGACAGCTGGTCGGGGTCGTCCTCGACCACCAGCACGATGGTGTGCGCCGGCTTCTTGATCGACGGAGACCGGTTCTGCAGTCGCTCGGGCGACAGATAGATGCCAGTCTTCTGCAGCGACGCTCCGGCGCTGCTCGCGTCCCGATCGAGTCGTTTCACGTCTTCAGCCAGGAGCTTCGGCTCGGCGAACAGCGGCTGCGCGAAATCCAAGTCATGGAAGTCCGTCTCGGGCCTGGATTCGAGCCAGCCCATCTCCTCCAGCTCCCCGAGCCAGTCGCCCAGCAGCTTGTCCGGGAACTGGCGCAGGCAGCCGCGCACGACATCCTCGTGCGTTTCGGCGTCGATGAAGGCGAGGATGCGGCGGTAGTCCGCCGGCACGGAGACGTCGCGCGTGGCGAGCGCCGCGTCGCCCGCGGCGGTTCGCCGGTAGATCTTGCCGACGGCTAGCCTTCCTGGTCGAGGAAGCTTTTCAGTCTCTCCGAGCGCGACGGGTGGCGAAGCTTGCGCAACGCCTTGGCCTCGATCTGGCGGATGCGCTCGCGCGTGACATCGAACTGCTTGCCGACTTCCTCGAGAGTATGGTCGGTCGACATCTCGATGCCGAAGCGCATGCGCAGGACCTTGGCCTCGCGCGGCGTGAGCGTGTCCAGCACCTCTTTCGTGACGTCGCGCAGGCTGGCATACGTGGCCGCGTCGGACGGCGCCATGGTGGACTGGTCCTCGATGAAATCGCCAAGGTGCGAGTCGTCGTCGTCGCCGATCGGCGTCTCCATCGAGATCGGCTCCTTGGAGATCTTGAGGATCTTGCGGATCTTCTCTTCCGGCATCTCCATGCGCTGGGCGAGCGTCGCCGGATCAGGCTCCTGCCCCGTTTCCTGCAGGATCTGCCGGCTGATGCGGTTCATCTTGTTGATCGTCTCGATCATGTGCACCGGGATTCGGATGGTGCGCGCCTGGTCGGCGATCGAGCGCGTGATGGCCTGGCGGATCCACCACGTGGCGTAGGTCGAGAATTTGTAGCCGCGACGGTATTCGAACTTGTCTACCGCCTTCATCAAGCCAATGTTCCCCTCCTGGATGAGGTCGAGGAACTGCAGGCCGCGGTTGGTGTACTTCTTCGCGATCGAGATCACGAGGCGCAGGTTCGCCTCGGTCATCTCGCGCTTGGCGCGGCGCGCCTTCGCCTCGCCGGTCGACATCTGCTTGTTGATCTCCTTCAGGTCCTTGATCGGAATGCCGATCTTCTGCTGCACCGTCTGGATCTTTCCCAGCAGCTCGAGCACCGACGGCTCGATGCGGGCCAGCGACTCGCTCCACGGATGGGCGGCGTTGATGTCGTTCGTGAGCCAGCGCTTCGAGCCTTCCGTGCCAGCGAAGATCTTGATGAAGTGCTGCCGCGGCATCTGCGCCTTGTCGACCGCGAGGTCGTGGATGGCGCGCTCGTAGCGACGCACCTCGTCGACGAGCCCGCGCACGCTGTCGGAAAGCCGCTCGACCGTGCGCGCGGTGAAGCGGATGGTCATCAGCTCGTTCGAGATCTGGTCGCGTACGCGCAGGTAGTCCTTGTCCTTGGAGCCTTTGTTCTCGAGCGCCTTGAGGAGCTTGTCGTAGAGCCGGCGGATGCGCGCGAACTTCTCGAGCGCCTCGCCGCGGAGCGCGAGCAGGCTCGCCGACTGCGCTTTCTCGGCGGCCTCCTCGTCCTCGGCTTCTTCCTCTTCCTCGATCTCGGCTTCGTCATCCTCGTTGGACGCCTCGGCCTTCTTCGGGTCGAAGTCGTCCTTAGCATTCGGGTCGATCAGGCCGTCGACCACCTCGTCGATGCGCAGCTCATCCTTCTCGACCTTGTCGGCGAGCTCCAGGATCTCGTGCACCGTGGTCGGGCAGGCGCTGATCGCCTGGATCATGTGGCGCAGGCCTTCCTCGATGCGCTTGGCGATCTCGATCTCGCCTTCGCGCGTGAGGAGCTCGACCGAGCCCATCTCGCGCATGTACATGCGCACCGGGTCGGTGGTGCGGCCGAATTCGGAGTCGACCGTGGAAAGTGCGGCCTCGGCCTGCTCTTCCACGTCCTCGTCGGGCTGCGCGACCGGCGCTGCGTCGGAAGCGATGAGCAGCGTTTCCTGATCGGGCGCCTGGTCGTAGACCTGGATGCCCATGTCGCCGAACGTGGAGATGATCGCCTCGATCTGCTCGGCATCGACCAGGTCCTCGGGCAGGTGGTCGTTGATCTCGGCATAGGTGAGGAAGCCGCGCTCCTTGCCGAGCTTGATGAGGTTCTTCAGCCGGTTGCGGCGGGTCTCCGCATCCTCCTTCGGCATCTCCGCAGGGATGAGCCATTCGCTCGAGCGGCGACCGCGGCCGCGGCCCTTGCCGCCTTTGCCCTTGCCTGCCTCCGCGACCTTCGCCTCGAGGAGCTCGAGCGCTTGCTTCGCGCCGACCTTGATCTTCGCTTTCTTCGGATCCTCGGGCTTCGGTGCGGGAGCCTTCGCCGCGACGGCCTTAGGCGCGATGAGCTTCTTCGCCGACTTGGCGGGCGCCTTGGCGCGCAGCGGTTTCTGCTTCAGTGCCTTGACGGGACGAGCGCTCGCCTTGGCCTTGAGGCGCTTGACCATGCTGGATTTCTTTTTGGCCGCCCGGACTTGCTTGACCGGCCGCTTCGCCTTCACTTTTCGCTTGCTTTGCGCCATTTCGCCCCCGCGAGCCCCTGATTCACCGCGAATCCGGGAAAACCTGAGATTGTACCAAAAGCCTCAACATTCAAGGAGTTCGGTGTATTCCCTGCCAGATTGCCTGACTGCAAGAACCCCGCCAGGCAACCCCGTTAGCCGCGGGACTCCGCGCGCAGCCGGTTCTTGAGCGATTCCTTCTCGCTGATCATTCGCCCGTAGCGCAGGTGCTCCTCCTTGGACAGCTTGCCTTGGCTAAGTTTTACCCCCAGCGCCTTGATTTCCTCATCCATGTGGTTGATCTCGAGCTTCCACATGGCGTGCTGGACCAGCTTGGCAACGTCCGACTCCGCATCCTTGATCTCCAGCGCCTGCGCCTGGGCCGCAAAGAGGAGCTCCGCATGCGGGGTGTTCTGAAAATGCTCGACCAGCATGGCGCCGGATCGGTCGCTGTCCCCGGATTGAAGGTACCGCTCGGCCAACGCCTTCAGCGCCCGGGATTCAGGGAGCGCCTCATCGATATGGTCGAACGCCAGGTCGGCGATCAGGCCGGGATACGCGACCACCCAGGTGAGGATCTTCCATTCGACGGAGGACGGGGGCTTGAAGGGCTTCCGGGCCGGCGCCGGCCGCGCGTAGACCGGACGCTCGTCCTCGGACCGTAGCGCACGCGCCGCTTCGTCCTCGGTAAGGCCGCCCAGCCGGGCGACCTCTTTCCTCACCTGAAGCTTGAGGGTCGGGGCGGCGATCCTCTCCACCAGCGGCTTCGCGCTCGCGATGAAGCGCGAGCGTCCTTCCGCCGTCGCAAGGTCGGACTGGGAACGCAACTCACCGAGCAGGAATTCCGAGAGAACGGTCGCGCTTCCGACGAGCTGCTCGAAAGCCGCCTTGCCGTATTTCCGCACGAAGGTGTCCGGGTCTTCGCCTTCTGGCAGGAAGAGAAATTTCACCGGCTTGCTGTCCGTGGCGAGCGGCAGGCTTACCTCGAGCGCCCGCCAGGCTGCCTTGCGCCCCGCGGCATCGCCGTCGAAGCAGAACACAAGCTCGTCGGCGAGCTTCATTAGCTTGTTCACGTGCGCGGGCGTGGTCGCGGTGCCGAGCGTCGCGACGGCATAGCCGACCTCGTACTGCGCCAGCGCGACCACGTCCATGTAGCCCTCAACGACGAGCACCCGGCCTGCCGCCCGGATGGCGTCGCGCGCCTGCACGAGCCCATAGACTTCGCGCCCCTTCTCGAAAAGAGGCGTCTCCGGAGAATTCAGGTACTTCGGCTCGCCGTCCCCCATCACGCGGCCGCCGAAGCCGATGACCGCGCCCCGGGCATTGAAGATGGGGAACATCACCCGGTCTCGGAAGCGGTCGTAGCGCTTGCCTTCTTCGTTCTGGATGACTAGGCCGGTTTCCACCAGCGCCGGGCTTGAATATTCCTCGAAGACCTTCTGCAGCCCCTGCCAGTCGTCCGGCGCGTAGCCGATGCGGAAGCGCGCCGCGATCTCTCCCGTAAGGCCGCGCCGCTTCAGGTACTCGATCGCCTGCGGCGCCTTCTTGAGCTCGGCGCGATAGAAGGCCATCGCCTTTTCCATCACCGCGTAGAGGTCCGGCGCGCGCTCCTCGCGCGCGATTTCCTCTCGGGTCTTCGGCCGCTGCTCCGGGACCTGCATTCCCACCGAGGAGGCAAGGTCCTTGATGGCATCCACATATCCCATGCCGCCGTAAGCCATCATGAAGCCGATGACGTTGCCGTGCACGCCGCAACCGAAGCAGTGATAGAACTGCTTGGTCGGGCTGACGGTGAACGACGGGGTTTTCTCGTTATGGAAAGGGCAGCGGCCGAGGTAGTTGGCGCCGCCTTTCTTCAGCTGGACGTAGCGCGACACCACGTCCACGATGTCCACCCGATTGAGGAGATCCTGCTTGAATGAATCGGGGATCACACCCCGATTCTCACGGAGAAAGCTTCTTCTTGACTAGGGCGGACACGCTCGACATGTCGGCCTTGCCGGCCAGGCGGGATTTGAGCGCCGCCATGACCTTGCCCATGTCTTTCGCGCCGGTTGCGCCGGTCTCGGCGACCACGGCGTCGATTTCCTTCTGGATCTCCGCCTCGCCCATCTGCGCGGGCAGGTAGGCGGAAAGGACGTCGAGCTCCGATTTCTCCCTCGCGGCGAGGTCGGCGCGGCCGCCCTTCTCGAACTGGGCGATCGACTCGCGGCGCTGCTTGATCATCTTCTCGAGCACCGAGAGCACCTCGGCGTCGGACAGGTCCTTGCGCTCGTCCACTTCGCGCTGCTTGATGGCAGCCAGGATGAGGCGCACCGTCGACAGGCGAGCGGCGTCCTTCGCCCGCATGGCGGCCTTCATGTCCTCGGAGATTTTTTCTTTTAGGCTCAGTACAGCTTCTGCGGAAGCATCTGGCTGCGCAGACGCTTGTGGTGCCGCTTCACCGCCGCCGCCAGCTTGCGCTTGCGCTCCGCGGTCGGCTTCTCGTAGAACTCGCGCGAGCGAAGCTCGGTGAGAAGCCCGGTTTTCTCCACGGTGCGCTTGAAGCGGCGCATCGCCACTTCGAACGGCTCGTTTTCCTTGACTCGTACGGTCGGCATCCAGCCCTCAGTTGACTTCGGGTAACCCAACTTCGAAAGGGGGCGAATTGTATCAGAATGGGTCGATGCTGATCCTGGGTATCGAGACCTCGTGCGACGAGACCGGCGTGGCGCTTTATGACGGTCGCCTGCTCGCCCACGCCGTGCATTCCCAGGTCGCCATGCACGAGGACTATGGGGGGGTGGTGCCGGAGCTTGCCTCCCGTGACCACATCCGCCGGCTCATTCCATTGACGAGAAAAATACTGCAGGACGCCGGGAGAACCCTGGAACAGCTGCGCGGCATCGCATACACCGAGGGCCCGGGCCTCGCCGGGGCCCTTCTGGTGGGTGCTTCCTTCGCCCACGCGCTTGCCGCATCGCTCGGGATTCCCGCGATCGGCATCCATCACCTGGAGGGGCACCTGCTCTCGCCGCTCCTTTCCGCCCGGGCGCCTGCGTTTCCGTTCGTCGCCCTCCTGGTCTCGGGCGGGCATACCCAGCTCATGCGGGTTGACGGGGTAGGCCGCTACCGGCTGCTGGGCGAGACCCAGGACGACGCCGCGGGTGAAGCTTTCGACAAGACTGCGAAGCTGCTGGGCCTCGGCTATCCGGGCGGGCCTGCCGTCTCGGCGCTTGCTGAGCGCGGCCGGCCGGGGCGGCACAAGCTCCCGAGACCGATGCTCGCGAGCGGTGACCTGGACTTCAGCTTCTCCGGCCTGAAGACCGCGGTGCTCACGGTCCTCAAGAACGAGAACCCGGACCCTGCGGACCTTGCCCGCGCCTTCGTCGATGCGATGGTGGAAGTGCTGGTGGCCAAGTGCGTGCGCGCACTTGAGCAGGAAAACCTCGACCGGCTGGTTGTCGCGGGCGGGGTCGGCGCCAACCGGCAGTTGCGCGCGGCGCTGAATTCGCACCCTCGATTGGAGGTTTTTTACCCCGAGCCGGAGCTCTGCACGGATAACGGCGCGATGATCGCGCTCGCCGCGTCGCTGCGGTTCCAGCACGCGGCGGCGCCCGGCGGCTTTACTGTGAAGCCGCGTTGGGATCTGGCGGCGTAGCTTTCTTCGCGCCGATGCGCGACTCGGTGCCCGCCAGCAGGCGGTGGATGTTCTCCCGGTGCCGCATCACGAGCAGCAAGGCGATCGCGAGGACGAAGACCACGCGCTCATCGATGCCGAAAAGCCAGAATGCGTAGACCGGCGCAAACACCGCCGCGACCAGCGCCGCCAGTGACGAGTAGCGAAAGAAGAAGGCGATGATCAGCCAGGTGGCGATGGTGGCGAGGCCCAGCCAGGCATTGAGCCCGAGCAGCACACCCGCCGCGGTCGCCACGCCCTTGCCGCCCTTGAAGCGGTGGAACAGGGGATAGAGGTGGCCGACGAACACGGCGAAGCCGCACAGCGCCGCCTCGTCCACGAGGACGCCGCCCAGCCACACGGCGAGCCATCCTTTCCCGCCGTCGCCGAGGAGCACGAGCAGCGCGGCGGCCTTTTTTCCCGTACGCAGGACGTTCGTGGCACCCGGATTTCCCGAGCCGTAGCTCCGCGGGTCCGGAAGCGCCATGAGGCGGCTTACCACGATGGCGAAGGACACCGAGCCCAGGAGATATGCGCCGACGATGGCGAGCAGGCTCTGCATCGGGGCGGATTCTATAGAATCGACTGCATGGATGCCGTGCTCATCCGCGACCTGCGCGTCGACGCGCTCATCGGCATCCACCGGCGCGAGCGGCACGTGAAGCAGACGCTTTCGATCGACCTGGACATCGGCCTGCCGAGCGACGCGGTGTTCAAGAGCGACAAGGTCGCCGACACCGTCGACTACGAGCAGGTCGCGCTGCGCATCGGTGCCCTCGCCGCGAGCGGGCATTTCCGGCTGGTGGAAACCTTCGCCGATCGCATCGCGCAGCTGGTGCTGCGCGACTTCGGCGCGCCGTGGGTCAAGGTGAGCGCCGCCAAGATCGGCATCCTGCCGAACGCCAAGTTCGTCGGCGTCACTATAGAGCGGCGTCGATAAGCACCGGTTTTAGAAGCTCAACGATTAGTTCAGGTTTTACTTTCACCAAGAAGCCCCGTCGTCCGCCGTTGATGTAGATTTCCGGCAGATCCAGGATCGAGCGCTCCATGTACACGGGCATTGGCTTGCGTGTGCCGAATGGAGACGTGCCGCCGACCTGGTAGCCCGAATGGCGCTGCGCATCCTCGGGCTTGCAAGGCTCGACGGACTTCCTGCCCGCCTGTCGCGCCAGGTTCTTGGTCGACACCTTCCGGTCGCCGTGCATCAGCACGATGAGCGGCTTCTTCGCCTCGTCCTGCATGACAAGCGTCTTCACCACCTGCGCGGCCGGAACGCCCAGCTCGCCGGCGCCGCGCTCGGCACCGCCATGCTCGACGTACTCGTACTCGTGCTCGGTGTACGAGACGCCCTTGGCTTTCAGAAAAACTGTTGCCTGCGTGTCAGCCACGGGGATGATGCTTGGCGTGGAGCTGCTTCAGCCGCTCCCTCGCCACATGCGTGTAGATCTGCGTCGTCGAGATGTCGGCGTGGCCAAGAAGGAGCTGCACGACGCGCAGGTCGGCGCCGTGGTTGATGAGATGCGTGGCGAAGGCGTGGCGCAGCACATGCGGCGAGAGCTTCTTTCCAGGAATCGCGCGCGCGCCGTAGCGGCGAATGAGGTACCAGAAGGCCTGCCGGGTCATGGCCTCTCCACGCGAAGTGATGAAGAGGGAGTGCGACGCGGACTTCCTCTCCTTCAAGTACTTCGATATCCACTCCACCGCTTCGTCGCCGAGCGGCACGAGCCGCTCCT
>Ga0196964_10001725_pt1 | contig 10840 bp, 8 predicted proteins | sample S1_10metaG_FD_148615 | JGI IMG/M metagenome (GOLD analysis project Ga0196964, IMG submission 148615) | Soil microbial communities from Anza Borrego desert, Southern California, United States - S1_10 | ecosystem: Environmental > Terrestrial > Soil > Desert | place: USA: California | collected... | reverse complement strand
CCGCGCCCAGCACGACCTCGCGGCCCACCCGCACGCCCTGCATGACCATCGACAGCGGGCCGATCAGGGTGTCGTCGCCCACCGACGCGCCGCCGCCGATGAAGGCGCCCGGCGCCACGGTGACGTTCGCGCCGACCACGGCGTCATGGCCGATCATGGCCGAGACGTTGATCACCGAAAAGCCGCCCACGACCGCGTCGACCGCCACGACCGCGCCGTGGCCCACGAACACGCCGGGCGCCAGCCTCGCGCCCTCCGCGCAGATCGCCCGGGGCGACACCAGCGGCGGGGCGGGCAGGGCGTGGCGTACCAGCCAGGCGATCAGCTCGCGGCGAACCTGGACGGACCGGCGGCTGGTCGCGCCGACGCACAGGGCCACGGCGTCGTACCCGTCCCGCTCGGCCAGAAGATCGTCCAGATACCCGCGGTGGATATGGCCGAAGTAGCCCGCGTTCTCGGCGTAGCAGGCGGCGACCTCGTAGCCGTTCAGCCGGGCGACCTCGGCGACTTCCTTGGCGAAGCCGCCGCCGCCGATAAGCGCCAGAGTCGGCATGTACGATGGTTCTCCCGACCCCTACGACCGGGCCGCCCGGTGCGGCGCTCTCTTAGCAGATCGAGCCGCAGGCTCAACCGGACCGGCCGTCGCGGGCGAACCGGTGAAGGCGGGCATGGTGGCGTGGCCCGAGGCGGAGACGCCCTCGCGCCGGAACACCTTCAGCACGGTCAGGAATAAGATCTTCAGGTCGAGCAGGAAGCTGCGGTTGTCGACGTACCAGACGTCCAGCGCGAACTTCTCCTCCCAACCGAGCGCATTGCGGCCGTTGACTTGGGCCCAGCCGGTGAGGCCGGGGCGGACGTCGTGCCGCCGAGCCTGCTCGGGGCTGTAGAGGGGCAGGTACTCCATCAGCAGCGGCCGGGGGCCGACCAGGCTCATCTCGCCCTTCAGCACGTTCCAGAGTTCGGGCAGTTCGTCCAGGCTGAGCGCGCGCAGCGTCTTGCCGAACGGGGTCAGGCGGTCGGAGTCGGGCAGGGCGCGGCCCTGGCGGTCGATCGCGTCGCGCATGGTGCGGAACTTCAGGATCTCGAACGGCCGGCCGTGCAGGCCCGGCCGGACCTGGCGGAAAAGCACCGGCGAGCCCAGCCGCGAACGGACCAGCAGGGCGGTCAGCAGCAGCACCGGCGACAGCACGACCAGCCCGGCCGCAGAGGCGACGATGTCGAGGGCCCTTTTCAGCGGGGCTAGGCGGGGACGCCGGGTCAGGGTGTAAACGCCCTCCAGCGCCCGCACTAACGCGGCGGCGAGGTCTGCGCGGGCGAAGCGGTTTTCCGCCAGGGCGCGTGCGGCCTGGCCGCTGCGGCGCGCTTCGTTCCGATCGTCGGCGGCGGCGATAAGGGCCTCGGCGAAGGCTTCAGCGTCGCCGGGCGGCACGGCCCAGCCGGCGCCTTCTTCGGCGACGGTCCGGGCCAGCCAGCCGGGATAGTTGATCAGCACCGGCCGGCCCGCGGCCAGGTAGTCGAAGAACTTGTTGGGCGAGGTGCCGTCGTAGAAGGCCGGCACGTTCGCCAGCAGTTGCAGCCCCATGTCCGCGCCGCGCAGCAGGCCCGCCAGCTTCGACTTCGGCACGGAGTCGGCGAAGACGAGGGTCTGCAGGCCCTCGGCCTCGCCAACCAGGCGGGCCTTTTCCGATCCCGTGCCGATCAGCAGCAGCTTGACGTCGGCGCGGCCCCGCTCCTGCAACAACCGCGCGGCGGCTACCGCGGCGTCCAGGCCGTTGGCCTTGCCGTGGGCGCCGGCGAACACCGCGACGAAATCGTTCGCGCCGATCCGGCCGGGGAACAGATCGGCCGGGCGCACCTGCACAGCAGCGTCGAACAGCTCCAGATCGCAGCCGTTGGGAATCAGGTCGATGCGCTCGCGGGAATAACCGGTCCGGGCCACTCCGTCGCGGATGCCGGGCGCCAGGGCCACGACCCGGTCGGCGCAGGCGTAGGCGGCGCGTTCGAGCGCCGACATGGCGCCGAGCGCCAGCGGGTTCCTCATGCCCATCGCCCGCGGCAGCTCCGGCCACAGGTCGCGCACCTCGAACACGAACGGCTTGCCGCGCAGCAGCTTCGCCGCGATGCCGGGCAGGGCCGCGGTCAGGGGCGTGGAGGTGGCGAAGATCAGGTCGTATCGCTCGCTCAGGGCTACGCTGATCGCGCGCAGGGCGAAGACGAAGAACCGCCAGGCCCGCACCGCGATCGGGTCGGCGTTGGAGTAGCCCAGCGCGAACTCGATCACCCGGATTCCGTCGACCTGGCCTTCGCGCCGCCCGCGGACGAAGGCCCCGTCGAGCCCGGTCGCCGAGCGTTCCGCCGAGGCGCAGACCATGGTCACGTTGTGCCCGGCCGCGACCAGCGCCCGCGCCATCTCGTACGAGCGCGTTCCGCCCGCGCCCGACGGCGTTCCGAAATACTGGTGGGCGTAGAGGACGCGCATCAAACCCCCGGCCCGAGCGTGATGTCGGTGACGAACCGACCCGAGCGGGCGGCCACCCTATACTCCAGGACCGGGCAGGGCGTCGCCTCGCCGTATCGCCGCGACTCGCGGCCGTCGATAAGGCGCGCCGCCGCGAGCAGGCCGGGCGAGTCGACCTCCAGGGTCATGCCCGGGCCGACGAACGCGGCGCCTTCCATCCGCCACTCGCCGGGCGCGAGCCGCCATCGCAGGGTCGCGTGCTCCTGTGCGCCCTCGAAGGTGTCGGTGACTCGCCAGCGGTCGCCGGACGCCTCGACCTCGCGCCGGTGGAATCCGCCGTAGGCGTCGCGGTACTCGCCCGCCCAGCGCAGGCCGTCGGCCGACCGGATCGGCGCCTCGGTCCGCCCTGAAATCCAGTCGGCGTAGAGGAAGCGCGACAGGCGGGGCATGGCGTCCCGCTCGTCGAACTGCACGGTGTTGTGGCCGGCGATCCCGCCGAACTCGGCGTCCGCGCTCCGGTCGAAGTAGGACCAGCTCCCCCCGTCGCGCAGCAGGTTGCGCCCGTCGTCGGTCCACAGGTCGAAGTGCAGCGGGTCGGCCTGCGACGGGCGGAAGCGGTCGGACGGCACGCGCACGAAGGCGTAGGCGCCGCCCCCGTCCTCGCGCGGGTTCAGAAGCGTCAGGCCGAAGTCGCTGAACGAACGGGATTGTTTCGACGACAGCGCGGGATCAAGCGGGGACCCATCGAGGCCGAAGGCTTGTAGGGCCGCATCCCAAGGTCCGGGTGGAAAGGCACGGCGGTCCAGGAACAGGGCGGCGGCGAGCTGGACCGAACCCCGGTGGTCGCGGAACGGCCGGTCGTCCAGCCGGAACACCCGCGCGCCGTCGTTGGCGCCCAGGTTCGGCGCGTCGCCGGTCTCGACGTTGGTCAGGGCGGCCAGCCAGCGGGTCGCGGCGGCTGCGCGCTCGCGGAACGCCGGGCTGAACGGCTGAAGCGCCAGCCGCCGCCGCCAGAGCTCCGCCTGGCTGAGCATGTCCAGCGCCAGTCGGTGGTAGTTGGTCGAGTACTGGGAGAAGCCGCCGTCGGCGAAGAACAGCCGCCGGACCCGGTTCTCCAGCCAGCTCCGGCCCGCTCGCGCCCACCGCTCGGCATCCGGTTCGCCGTTCGCCGCCAGCCACGCCCCCGCGACGAACAGGGCCGCCGCCTCGCTGATTCCGTGATTGTTGTCCTGAGCCATGGCGTACAGGCGCGACTGCGCCACGCGCGTCAGGTGCGCCCGCACGAAGGTCAGCAGGGCCGGCTGCGGCGCGCGGTCCTGGTCGAGCAGGCGGGCGGCCAGCATCGCTTGCAGCAGCCGGATCGACGCCTCCTGGCCGCAGCGCCAGTTCGCGCCCTGGTAGGGCGGATAGACAAGGCTCCAGTCGGCGGCCCAGGCGTTCAGGGCGGCGACGAAGCGGGCGTCGCTGGTCGCTGCGGCGGCGCGGGCGAAGACCACCGCCCAGTCGAACCGCGACGCCTCCCAAACCCCTTTGATGTCGCCCAGCCGCGCGTCGTCGTCCGAAACCGCCCACCAGGGGCGGGAAGGGTCGTCGAGCGCGCCGGTGAACAGGTTGCGTCGCCAGTCGGGCGGCGCGCCGGTCTCGAACGTATGTCCGCCGAAGCCGGCGAGCCGCCCGGCGAGGAGGTCCTCCGCCTCGGCGACCGCATTGGTCGCAGGGGTCCGGGACGGCGGCGCGGCCTCCCGGAATAGCGCTCCGTCGGGCGGGGGAGCGGTCATGGCCAGGCGGCCGCTCTTCAGCGCCAGCCGGTAGGCCGCTACGGTCGCGACGTTGGCCAGCCCCAGACGCGGTACCAGGCGCGCGATCCTGATCGCCTTTCCGGCGTTCACCGGAGCCGCTCCATCGCCTCGGCGACCGCCGGCGCCCAGCGATCGGCCAGGAACGCCTCGCCGCTTCGCCGCGCGCCCGCAGCCAGCCGCGAGCGCAAGCCGGGGTCGACGATCCGACGCAGGGCCGCGGCCAGACCGGCGGCGTCGCCAGGTTCGAACAGCAGGCCGTTTTCACCGTCCGCGACGATTTCCGGGATTGCCCGCCAGCGGCTGGCGACCACCGGCGTGCCGCACAGGAAAGCCTCCACGATCACTCCGGGATAGCCTTCCTGAGGCGCCTGGCTGGGGCACACCACCACGTCAGCGGCGCGGATCAGGTCGATCACCCCCTGGTGCGGGACCGTGCCGACATAGGCCGCGCCCGCCGCGCGCAGGGCGTCCACCTGCGCCGGATCGACCGGGACTCCGCAGGCGATCAGGCGTACGGCGCTCCCCAGCGTCTTCGCAGCTTCGGCCAGGGCGGGGACGCCCTTCGCCGCCGTCATCTCTCCGACATAGGCCACCTTCAGCGCCTCGCCCGCACCGAACGGGTCGGGGGCGGCGGAGGCCGGGGGCGGCGGGTCGCGGAAGTTGGAGAGCTGCGCCACGGTTGCGCCCGGCCGGGCCTCGGCGGCGAAGCGGCATAGGTTTCGCGTCTCGAGAAACACCAGATCGGCCGACAGCAGCGCGGCGATCCTGCGCCGCAGCCGCTCGTCGCCTTGTTCCCACCACACGTCCAGATCGCCGCCGAAGTTGCGGATCACGCTCTTCTTTCCGAGCAGGCGCGCGGTCCGGGTGATCAGCGGCGCGGCCCTGAACACCGCCGGGCGGCTGAGCGACAGCAGCAGGACGCGCGCCCGCGCCAGATCGAGCAGGGCGCGCGCGAGGCGAAGGAACGCGGCAGGGCCGCCCCGCCGCAGGGCGTGGGTGTCCAGCACGTCCACGCGCCACCCCTGCGCCCGCAACAGCTCGTTCAGCGCCCGGAACGGAACGCTGGTGCCGTGGTCGGGCGGCGGGTTCGGCCCGATCGCCAGGATGCGCGGAGGCGACGCCATCGATCCCTACGGACGCCGGAATCCGTGCACGTAGGACAGCGCCAGCATCGGCAGCGGCCGTGTCGCCCCGTCCAAAGCGCGGACCAATCCGCCCGGCAATATCCGCCACAGGGGCGGCGGCACGGCCACCGCCGGCTTGCTGAAGGCGTGGGCGAAGCCGTTCGCCCCGAAACAGGCCGCGAGTTCAGCCTTGCTCAGGGTGTCGGGCCGCGGCTCCAGCACGCGCTTGAACAGGTTCCGGTTGTTGCCGTCCTGGATCACTACGACGCCGCCCGCCGCCGTGCGCCCGGCGAGCGCCTTAACCAGGCGAGAAGTCGGGAGCATCATATTGAACGCGAACAGGGAATAGGCTGCGTCGAAGGTCTCGCCGGGCGCTTCCAGCCAGTCGAAGGCGTCGGCGCAGACGACCTGGATCGACAAGGACCGGCCGGTGTCCGCCTCCAGCAGAGCCTTGCGTTCCTCCAACGCGTCCAGGGCGGCGCGGTCCAGATCCAGGGCCACGACATCGGCCCCGAGCAGGGCGAAGATGAAGCTCTGGGTCCCCAGGCCCGAGCCCAGGTCCAGCACCCGCCGCGGGCCGTTCGCCATGACCTCCGTCAGGCCGAAGCGCATCGCCTCGCGGAAATGCCGGTCGAAGAACGGCCGCTTGGCGGGGTCGAGCAAGCCCGCCTCGTAGTAGTAGGCGCGCAGCAGGCCCCGCGCGCCCTCGCTCAGGCGGGTGTCCTCCAGCTCGGACGAGATGCGGTCGAGCATCCAGTCCACCAGGGCGGCCGCGTCGGCGGGCGGTGCGGCGAGGCGCGGCTCAGACGCCAGGGCGGTGTTCGTGGACATGAGCGTGCGGCCTTACGGCGAAGGTTGAGAACAGGACGCGCGGCGGCGCGCCTTCGGTGAAGGGCAGGCGGAGCTGACCGTACTGGCCGAGCTTCATCGGCACGGGATCCTTGGCGAAGGTCGCCAGGCGGGTGACGTTCAGGGCGGCGTCGACCTGATACAGCGAGGCCTGGCGGGCGGTGTTGACCGTGCTGGGCTCGCAGGCCGTGGAGAACAGGGCCCCGCGGGGTCCGTCGCAGCCCCAGAAAACGCTCCCGTCCACCTCGGCGAGTTCCTCGATGCGGCCGGTCCGGCGGTCCCAGGCGCGCAGGCGGTTGGTCTCCAGCGGCGTGTCGGTGCCGAACAGCAGGTGCGTCGCGGTCGGGACCACGGCGATGGCGCGCGCCTCCTGCGAGCCCCACAGGAGGAGCTCCAAATCCTTCAGGTCGGCAGACAGACGATAGATCCGGCACTCGTGGTCGTCGTCGCCGGTGCAGATCAGGTAGCCCTCGTCGAACGGGTCCCAGATCACCGAATGGACGTGGCGCACGCCGCCCAGACGCAGCAACTCCTCCCAACGCTCGCCGTCGGAAGAGACCATCACCCGGACCGGGCGGCGCTCGGGGTTGGACTGGTATTCGCCGTAGAGCAGCAGCTCGCCCCGACGGCAGATGCGCAGCGGCCGCTTGCCGACCAGCGGCGACATGGCTCGCAGTCCGCCGGCGGCGTCGAACAGGCCCAGGCTGCGGTCGAAACAGGCCAGCCAGCCGTCGCGGTAGGGCAGGGCGTGGTGCACGCCCCGGCGGATCACCCGGTTGGCGAGCTCGACCCAGGGCCAGCCGCGGGTGGAGGAGGGGACCTCGAACCGGTTCAGGAGCGCGTCGTCGGCCATGGCGTAGGCCGCCACCTCGCCGCCGCGCGAGACCAGGTAGCGGGCTTGGTCGGCGTAGTGCAGGTGGCCCGACGTCAGCCGTACGGGCCCGCCCTCGGGCGCCGGCGCCGCCATCACGCGCGGATCGGCCTCGATGCTTCTCAGCGGCTGCATGCGTTCACGCCCCCCGCGGCCAGCCCGAAGCCGACGGTCCCCAGGCGGCTTTGACCCGAGAGGGCGCCGCGCGTCAATGCGGCTCTCTGACGGCCGCCAGCACGGCGCCGGCCGCACTCCGCGCACGCCAGGCGGTCAGCAGGAACACCGCGGTCAGTGCGGCGGCCGCGCCTGCGCGCGCCAGCGCCGGAAGGTCGGATACGGCGAGCAGAGCCAAGACCGCGCCGAGCACGGCCGTGGGCCACCAGAGGCGCGCCAGGGGGCTTGCCGAGAGGGCCCTGGCGGGGCCCAGCAGGCTGACCGTGTTCGCGGTCGCCGACGCCGCCTGGCCCAGCAGCAGGGCCAGGGCCGCGCCGGCGGCTCCCCAGGGGCCGACCAGCAGCAGGCAGGCGCCGGCGCCGACGACGCCCAGCGCGACCGGGCCGAACACCACCTGGCGCGGCTTGCCGTCGGCGACCAGCACGATGCTGAAGAAGAAGCTGAGCAGGGTGGGACCCGCCGCCGCCGCCATGACCGCGAAGGCCGGGGCTGCCGCCGCGTACTTGGACCCGTAAATCAGGGCGACGATCTCGGGGGCGAACAGGGCCAGCGGCGTGGTCGCCGCGGCGGTCGCCAGGGCGAGCAGGCCCGCCAGGCGCACCGCGCCCGAGCCGCGCAGAGCCTCGGTTTCGACCAGCGCCTGGGTCAGCAGCGGCCGGAACCAGTCGAACACGCGCTGCAGCTGGCCCGGGATCTGGGCGGCGACGCCGAACAGGCCGAGCTCGGCCACGCCCCGCACCGCTACGACCGCGCCGTCGAACAGGCGCACCGCGAAGATGGCGGCGGCCTGCGCCCCTTGCAGGTGCAGGCCGTCGGTCAGGATCGCCCGCAGCGGTACTCCGGGCGAGGGCCGAAGCAGACCCGGCACCCGCACGACGACCCAACCGACCAGGACCAGGCGCGAGGCGGCGACGGCGTAGAGCTGCCACTCGACCCCCAGCCCCGCGGCGACGGCCGCGACGCTCAGCGCGAGGCGAAGGGTTTCCGCCGCGGCGACGGCGCCCGCCACCTGCCGCTTGCGGCCGCCGGTCAGCTGCGCGTTCTGAGCCGCGGTGAAGATCGCCTGCACGGCGCCTGCGGTCAGGCCCCCGGCGATCGCGGCCGCGGGCAGGTCCGGAACCGCACGCGCGAGCACGGCAAGAACGGCCAGGGCGGCGGCGAGCCAGAGCGCGGCGAGAGCGACCGCGGCGCGGAGCAGGGCCCCGGCCGCGCCGGTCCGTTCCGCCTCCGGCAAACCGGTCAGCACCTTCAAGGCGTTGGGGTTGGAAGCCGTCGCCGCCGCCACGGTCATGAACTGCATGAGCAGCAGGGCGAGGAAGTAGGCCCCGACTTCCGGCACGCTGTAAGCCCGTGCCACCAGGACGTTGACCAGGAACGACAACCCGATGGTCACGACGGACGCGCCCGCCCAGACGGACACGGTGGCGAAGCGTCGGAATAGCCGTGTCAGGGCGGCGAACACCTCAGCGCCCGTCCAGGACCCGGCGGTATTCGTCCAGGTGCGCCTCGGCGATCCGGGCGTCGGTCGGGGCGGCCTGGCGCAGCAGCGCCGCCGAAGCGGACACGCGGGCCGCTTCGGCCAGGACGGCGGCAGGGTCCGGCGTGCCCTTCTCCGGCGTGCGGACCAGGAAAGGCTCGAAGTCGTCCTGGTTGGGCATCGCGGCCGGAACGATGGTGACGCGGCCCTGCAGCGCCGCCTCGCGGATGATCAGCGGCGCCGCCTCGCGCCGGCTCAGCAGCACGCAGGCCAGGCTGCGGGCGTAAAGGTCGGCCAGCCGGTCGGACCCGCCCGGCACGAAGCCCAGGAACTCGGTCTCGGGCCCGGCCTCCTTGCGGCAGAGCTCGGCATAGGCTTCCTGGCCCGGAACCGGCGTCCCGCAGACTTTGAGCGGAACCTTCGCCGCCTTGGCCAAGGCTATGGCGCCGCGCAGGTTTTTACGCGGCTCGATCACGCCCACGTAGAGCAGGTGCTCGCCTGGATCGGACCGCACGGGCGGGAGAACGTCGGGAAAGCCCATGTTCGGGATCACCCGGATCCGCCGCGCCGCGCCGGGGAACAGCCGCTCCAGCCCGTCGGCCTCGGCGCGGATCATGGCGATCACGCCGTCGGCCGCCTCCAGCAAGCCGCGGGCCGACTTGAAGAAGCTGAACACGCCCGGCAACTTCATGCCCCGCCGGTAGAGCGCCAGCCGCTTCTCCGACTCGAACACGCTCATGAAGATGGGCGTGACCACGACCTTCTTGCCCTTGGCCTTGAACGCCTTGGCCACCGCCAACTGGCTGGGGTCGAGCGAAAAGACGTGCAGCACGTCCACGTCCGCCCAGTCCAGCGGGTCGAAGCCGCGGACGCGGACGTCGGGGAAGCGCGCGCGCAGGCCGGCTTCGGTGCGCAGGATCTGCTGGTGGACGCCGCCGCGGCTGAGGTGCGCGGCGGGGTAGGTCGAGGTCATGACGCTGAGTTCGGCCACGACGCTCCCCCGCTCTGCGGCCCTCTCTAGCGGCTCCGCCCCTGAGCGCGCAACGCGGCCTGTTCGCCGACCACGGTGGCGCGGCGTTCGGCGAAGGCGGTCAGGGCGGCGAGCCAGGCGGTGCGGATCGGGTCGGCGGCCAGGTGGTGCGGGCGGCGCGAGGGCAGGGGGTGGGCGACGCACGCGGCATACCCGGCGCAGGCGGCCTGATCGGCGTCGAGCACGAAGATCGGAGACTTGAACGACGGCTTGCGGGCCGGTTCCCGGATCGTCGCGATCGCCCGGCCCTGCGCGTCGAACCAGTTCCAGGTCCGGGGTTTCGGCCGCAGGTCGGGATTGGCCAGCGCCCAGGCCTGCGGCAGCGTCGCGCGGCCGGTCAGGTCGTAGTCGGGCCGCCGCCAGGGGACCTCGCCGTCGGCTTGAGTTCCGCCCAGGCCCAGGCTCGCCTTTTCGCGGGCCCGCGCGGCGAGGGGCTCGTTCAGGCGCGGGTCCCACAGCAGCAGTCCGTCGGCCGGAGCGCCGTCCTGCAGGGCGAGCAGGGCCGCGGGAGCGGCGGAGCCATGGGCGGCGATGGTCACCGCCTGGCCCGAGGCGGGGCGCACGACTTGTCGGATCAGCCGGTCCACCGCCTGAGCCCCGGCTTGAGGCGTCGGCGCCGGATCGAGCGCCCAGACGGCGAAGCCGCGCGCGTTGAGGTCGCGGGCGGTTTCAAAGAACACCTCCGCGGGCTCGTTCCAGCCCGCCAGCAGCACTACGTGAGCCTTCGGCGCGAGCGCCGGCGCGGCCACGCCGTAGCGGACCGGCCGGGCGCCGGGGACATCCACCGCTTCCCAGGCCCAGCCCTCCGGCGGATAGAAGCGCGGCGAGATCGACGGCGGGATGCGGCTGTCGAGCAGCGCCTCGTCCGCGTCGCGCCCGCAGGCGGCCGCGAGCAGCAGGATCGTCAGGGCGAACAGGCGGCGCACGGGCGCACGCTAACCCAGGCCGCGGCGGCGCGACACGGGGTTCGCTTGCCTTGCGCGGCCGGAAGTCCGATATCCGCCTCGGCGGCGAGAGTTTCGCGTACTCAGGGCACCGGCATGGTCACGGTCATCGAC
>Ga0196964_10001724_pt1 | contig 10860 bp, 14 predicted proteins | sample S1_10metaG_FD_148615 | JGI IMG/M metagenome (GOLD analysis project Ga0196964, IMG submission 148615) | Soil microbial communities from Anza Borrego desert, Southern California, United States - S1_10 | ecosystem: Environmental > Terrestrial > Soil > Desert | place: USA: California | collected... | reverse complement strand
TTATAATTTCATCGTCAGAAATGTATTTAATATGAGATCGTAAAGTTACATAAGGTGGAGAGCCACTAACAAAATCCGACAGTTTTAATGTTACCATCGGCCGATCATTATCAGGTTTATAGAGAGATGTAATATGACCATTGCTAATCAATAGCCATTTGACTTTTTCAGAATCTTCTTTGTCTTTATTGTAACTTAATGCGTAACTGGCAGCCTGTCCCCATGCTTCTTGAATAGATTTTTTAGGATCTTTTGTTTCAACTACAACTTTTGCTGATTTATCTTTTCTTAAAAGTAAGAAATCGGCTTCGACAGTAGATTTTTTGGAACCAGAAAAAGCAACCAGCGGAGATAATTGTTTCTTCGGAACAACCGCAATTTGCGGATAACCTAAGTCATTAAAGAGAGGAATCAGAAGCCTTGTCTCAACTTCTGCTTCTGATTTTATATCTCTAGCGTCCAGTTGAAATAGGGTGCTGTATGTCATAGTCATAGTATAAAGGTTTTACTTAAAAAGCACAATCCTGAATTTCTCAAACTACTTTTCTTAACGGATAGTCACCAAGAACAAAGGGACGGGTCAAACAACCCGTCCCTGCTTGATCCTGGAATCCCCAATGCAAGGCTAACGTCGCGTGGGTGCATCGTCGTCATAGGATTTGGCGGCCATGCCCACCGGGTGATAGCTCGGCTCGGAGCGTGCGGGCCGCGCCGGGTTGTTGGACGGCTGCTGGGGGCGGGCAACGGCCGCAGATGGGCGCGAGGCTCCAGGGTGGCGGTCCACCGCCGGGCGGGCGGGTGCCTGATCGAAACGGGAGGCAGGCCGCTCCTGCAGGGCGCGCTGTTTGGTGATCGTTGAGAACAGGCGCTCCCCGGCCATCGCGAATGTCCCAATCAACAGCAGCCGGATGATCCAGACCATGACAGCCACGAATACGGGGACGACCCGCGCCATGGTCTCCTGGCCAATGATGGCCGAGCCTTGTGGAGTGTGGCTGTTGATGGCAATCGCCACGCCCCACCATGTCAGACCAGCATTCATCGCCGCAGCCAGGATCCATGCGCCAAAGAGATACCAGACCTCGGCGGGTTCGTCACGGCCTTGCTCGGGGGTGAATAAACGCGCAATACCTGCAAAGTCGATGCCACAAAAGGCAATCGACAGGATGGTCGCCCAGCGTATGCCGGCGAAGGTCAGGTCTTTGCCGAGCAGGTCGGTAAGGGCATAATCGGTCGTGCTATAGTTGAAAACTTCGAAGGCAAGCAGTGCAACCAGTAAGATGAGCCCAAATGTTGCCCCGCGGGTCAAGCCTCTTTTTCGCAGAATCGCTAGGAATTGGATGGGATAGTTTCTATTCATTATTAATCTCCTTCAGGCGGGGAAAGCAGAAATCTAGAACACAAATATAGAACAAATATTCTATTTCGTCAAGAGGCAGGTTTGGAGATGTTTTCCAGCGTGAGTACCTGTTGACAACAGACCAAAAGGGTTTTATACTATCAATTAATAGAACGTATGTTCAAAAGGAGAATGTATTATGGATTTTCTTAATGTCAACTTCCTGGCCATCCTCGCCATCGCCATCATCCAAATGGGACTGGGCTTTTTGTGGTATGGCCCCTTGTTCAGCAAACCCTGGATGGCCCTCCAAGGCTGGACGAAGGAACGGATGCAGCAGGAAGAAGTCAACCCTGTGATCTACCTGGTGCCGTTTTTCGGAGCGTTGGTCTCGGCCTACGCGCTGGCGCTGCTAATCAATGCAACCCAGATGGGTACATTGTTCGGTGGAATCCACCTCGGCCTGCTGGTTGGCCTTGGATTTATCGTCCCGGCTTTTGCCTCCAACTACCTGTTCAGCAGCCGCCCGCTAAAACTCTTCCTGATCGACGCCGGTTACTACCTTGTCTCACCGGTGATTGCTGGGGCAATCCTGGGATTGTGGCGTTAGGCAAGCAGTTGAAAATTTTTTAGAATTGATTGTCCCTGTTGGGGATCAACCCAACGGGTAGGCATTTTTCAACATCATCTGTTGTATATAAAAATTTTAGTTCTACAAAAGCTGGCCTTTGCTATAATCTTTGTACAACTCTTTGTTTAACCAGGAGGCCGCCATGAGCATTTTTATAAAACCGTCGGATGCCGAGCTGCGCCAACGCCTGACCCCCGAACAGTACAAAGTGACCCAGCACGAAGGCACCGAACCACCCTTTCACAACGAACATTGGAACAACAAACGTCCCGGCATCTACGTTGATGTCGTTTCGGGAGAACCCCTGTTCAGTTCTCTGGATAAATATGACAGCGGCACCGGCTGGCCGAGCTTTACCCAGCCTTTGGAGCCTGAAAACATCGTCGAGCGCACCGATCACAAGTTCTTTATGAACCGCACCGAAGTCCGCTCCAAAAACGCCGATTCGCACCTTGGACATGTCTTCGATGACGGTCCGGCCCCAACCGGTTTGCGTTACTGCATGAACTCTGCGGCCATGCGTTTCATCCCAGTGGAAGACCTCGAAAAAGAGGGCTATGGCCAGTTCCGGGCGCTCTTTGACGGTGAGCTTTCGCAGAATAAATAGCAGCGACTCAATGTTCGAAAACACGATAGCGATCCCTTAAACGGGTCGCTATTTTTATTTGGGAGTCTATAACCTTTTTTAAGTTGTGGATACGCAGAAAAATCTATAAAAAAATAATGGGGTGACAGAGATTGGATAACGAGTCATCTCTCGTTTATAATGCTTCCTGCTACGTGGCATATTATTTCTAATTTGTTTTACGAACAAAGGATTCGGTACGCAATCATGGCAGATCAATCCACGCTCCTATCCGATATTTCCCCTTACGTTTATGGCACCACGCGCCTTGGCGACGACAAGATTCCCTACGCCGAACGCATCAAAATCGCAAGCGCGGCCATGCAGACAGGTGCCTGGTTCCACACCAGCCACACCTATGGCAACGCCCTCGAAATCCTGCGGCTGGCCTTCGACCAGGAACGCGCCCGCGTCCCGAAGCTGATCGTCAAGCTCGGCTGGAACTCGATCAGCGAACTCAGGGGGACGATCAGCCAGAACATCGAACCGCTCGGAATTGAAAGCATCGAGCTTGGGCAGTTGTGCCTGAGTGGGCAGCTTGCCGAGGAATTTGCCAACGGCGGGGCATGTTACAAAGCCTTCGAAGCCATCAAGAAAGAAGGACTGGTGCGGCGTTTCGTGGTCGAAGTCTTCCCGTGGACATCGGAGGCGCCGTTGAAGGCGATCCGTGGCGGCTACACAGAAGGCATTGTGGACGGTTATATTTTCTACCTGAACCCCTTGCAGCGTTTTGCCTCCAACGAGTTGTGGGACTTGCTGGTCGAGCGCAATGAGCCGATCGTTGCCATGCGTACCGTTTCGGGTGGAGACATCTATCGCTTGCGCGACGTGCCCCGCGCCGCCTGGAAAGATTACCTGCAAAAGCGCGCCGTGGAGGTTGCGCCGATCTTCGAGCGTGCCGGCATCCAAAGCTGGGCGGAGTTCTGCGTCCGTTTTGCGCACAGCTTCCCACTTGTGCGCGCCACGGTTGGGGCCACGAGTCGTCTCGAAAACCTGAAAGAATTCCTGCGGGTTGCGGAACACATCGAGCCGGTCCCAGCCGAAATACGGAATGAGCTGGTCGCACTACACCGTCGCTGGTCTGCCGAGTTGGACGTACTGGCAGAACCGTGGTCGATGTAGGCTTCTCTCCGGCAAAAGGGATGGAAAATGGATAAGAATCTGCTTGGGTTTGTCTCCCTGGTTTTTGTGGTGGGGATAGGCTGTTCGTTTGCCACAGCTGTCACGAATTTTGCAGAAACGGAGATACCGCCCCAAGCCGCCGAGCCAACACTCGCTGAACCCACTGCGGCCTCGCCACAGGTCGAAGAAATCGTTATCCCCCATGCGACCATCACCTACTACGATATTTTTGGCTCGACCGAAAGCGAACTGCGCGCCCAACTGGATGTGCTGGGGCCGGTCGATTACCAGGGTTATAAGGGAGATGCAAATACCAAATGGTTCATTGGCTGGAACTGGCCCGGTTACGGCAGCAGTTCATGCGACTTGAGCCAGGCGAGCGTTTCATATGAAATTGAAGTGACCCTCCCGCGCTGGCAGCCGCCGGCGGAGGCCTCCCCGGCTTTGGTCGCCAAATGGGCGGCTTATATCCACGCCCTGGCCGAGCACGAAAAAGGACACGTTGACAACATCGTTAACAGCTACCCAACGGTCGCAGACGCCATTATGCAGGCCACCTGCGATACGGCCGATGCAGCCGCCAGCGCCGCACTCGATCCCATCCGGCAGCGAGACGCCGATTACGATAACGAAACCAGTCACGGGGCCACGCAAGGTGCGCGCTTTCCCTAAGGCAGCGTTTCCCCCCTTGACGCTGCCTCTTGCCGAAAATATGATAAAAAAAAAGAACTGCGGAGATTATGATGCGCGTCGAAGCTGATCTGCTGCGCCAGGCAATGCGCTTTTGGTCCACAGGAGTTGCCATTGTGACCGCTGCGCACATGGACGTTCAGCATGGAATGACCGTTACATCTTTTACGTCCTTGTCCCTAACCCCAGCACAGGTGCTTATCTCGTTGGCCCAAAACACGCGAACGCACGACCTCGTAGCCCGCTCGCGCAGCTTTGGCATCAGTATCCTTTCGGCCAGCCAGCAAGAAATTTCTGACCGTTTTGCCGGGCGCGTCGCTGACGAGCACAACCGCCTGACCGGGCTGGAAACTTTTATCATGCAAACCGGTTCACCCATGGTCGCCGGCGGCCTGGCATACCTGGACTGCCATGTCGTCACCACGCTTGGGTCGGGCACGCACACGATCTTTATCGGTGAGGTGCTTGCCACCCGGAACGTTGATGAGGGGGCGCCCCTGGTCTATTTCAACCGGGAATACAGAAAGTTGGAATAAACTACTATACGCCTTGATCAATGGCATGCACATCTTCCACCGGTGTTTCTTCCAAAAACGTCATCTGGGGGAGAATGGCATCAGGGCTTTCCCGATATGCTTTTGTATGGGTTTTCTGGATGAATTGTTTTGCCTGTTCAAGGTCATGGGGGAAAACAGGATTAGAACCTCTTCGGAATTGTTCGCATTGTGCCATAAATGCTCCACATGCAAGCCATGTTCAACAGCGTCCAACTCAAGCACTTTCTTGATGTCTTCCACCTTTACCCCTTGCAAACTTGCCAGGATATGGCCATGTGTTTGCTCCTTAGAAAATATCGGCAGGCCTTATCACCGTACCCCGACCGGGCTGAGATGCTCATGGAACCAGTCGCGTGCAAGCCGGGACACATATTCGAGCGTTCCTGGCTCTTCGAACAGGTGCGTTGCCCCAGGCACAATTACCAACTTCTTTTCTACTTCCATCTGCATCTGCGCCAGGGCATCCCTGTTCAAATCGATCACAATTTCATCTTCCTCCCCCACCACTAACAAGGTTGCTGCCCGCACGTTTGAGAGCAAAGGGATGGCCAGATCAGGCCGGCCACCGCGCGAGACCACTGTATCCACTCCGTCCGGAAGCTCAGCCGCAGCGACAAGGGCAGCCGCCGCCCCGGTACTGGAACCAAACAACCCAATCCTCATCCCGCGCGCGTAGGGCTGCATTCCCAGCCAGTGCAGCGCCCCAATCGTCCGCCGCGCGAGCAGGTCAATGTCGAACCTTAATTGGTGTGTTTGTTGGTCGATGCTCTCTTCTTCCGGGGTTAGCAGATCAAACAACAGGGTGGCCAAACCGCCTTCCTGGAGCGTCATCGCCACATATTGATTTCGTGGACTGTGATGACTGCTGCCGCTGCCATGCACAAAAACCACAATGCCTTTTGCCTCAGCTGGAATACAGGCAATTCCATCCAAAAATACGCCAGTACTGAAAATCTGAACGTACCGGGTTTCGGTACAGGGGTTATTCATACAAGGCCTCCTTTGAGCGATGGTTCACCAATGTTGTGCTTGGCTGGCGCTCTTTTCAAGCAGGTTTTGCACTTCCTTGTCGGTAATCTGCGTGAAGTCTTCGTACCACATGCCAACACCATGGAACAGTTTGGGCGTTACAGCACAGACGACTTCATCGGCGACCGCTTCGAATTCTTTACAAATGTCGGACGCCGCAACCGGTACCGCAACGACAATCCGGTGTGGCCTGCGGGTGCGCAGCCCGCTCACAGCAGCGCGCATACTTGCCCCTGTAGCCAGGCCGTCGTCGACCAGGATCACGCTCCGGCCACGGACATCGAGCGGGGGATGGTCGCCGCGATACGCCTGTTCCCGGCGTTTTAATTCCTGTAGCTCTCTCTGTGTGACCATTTCGAGAACATCATTGGAAATATTGAGTTCGTGGACGATCTCGTCATTCAGTACACGTATACCGCCGGAAGAAATTGCGCCAAGCGCAAGCTCTTCGTGGCCGGGCATTCCTAGCTTGCGAACGATAAATACGTCCAACGGGGCATTCAGCGCAAGCGCAATTTCGTAACCGACCAGCACTCCACCGCGCGGCAACCCCAACACGACCACCTCTGGCTGGTTCTGGTAGGCTGTCAGTTTCTCAGCAAGGATTCTGCCTGCATGTTTACGATCTTTAAAGAGTGCCATTTTTGCCTGGTTTGTGCGATCACATTGATATGTTCTTTATGTTGTTAACGAGCAAACACATCAGAACGTACGGGTTATGCGATGCAATCACGAAATGAATTTCTTATCCGCTGCGACGCTCAAACCGTTGGAGTCGTGCTATCATAGTTTTAAATTCACTTCGTAATAATAGGCATGAACGATCTACTCACAGAGTCTGAAAAGCGGACCCTGCTCCAACTGGCACGCGAGGCACTCGAACACGGCGTGCGCCGCCAGCTTCCGCCGCGCCTCGACCAGGACCTACTCACCCCGACGCTCCGTTCCAAGGGAGCCTCCTTCGTTACCCTGACGAAGGATGGCCAACTGCGCGGCTGCATCGGCGCGCTGGAGCCTTACCAGTCCCTGGCCGAGGACGTGCGCGAACACGCCGCCGACGCCGCCCTGCAGGATTACCGCTTCCTGCCCGTCCGGCCAGAGGAACTGCCAGAGATCGAGATCGAAGTCTCCCGGCTGACTCCTGCGAGGCCGTTGGACTACACCTCGCCCGAGGACTTGCTCGAGAAGCTGACCCCCGGCCTCGACGGCGTGATCCTGCGTAACGGCATCCGCCGGGCCACCTTCCTGCCGCAAGTTTGGGAGAAACTCCCCGATAAGGCCGGTTTTCTCGATCATTTATGCGTTAAGCTGGGCGAACCACCCGACCTGTGGTGGCACAAACATCTTGACGTCTTGGTATATCAAGTGGAAGAATTTCACGAATAGGAGAGTAGAAAAATGAACTACCGTCACCTTGGCCGTACAGGCCTGAAAGTCAGCGAACTCTCGTTTGGGTCATGGGTCACCTTCCACCACCAGGTGGACGTGGATGCGGCAAAAGAATGTATGGCTGCCGCCTACGATGCAGGGGTCAACTTTTTTGATAACGCCGAAGTGTATGCCAAAGGCAAATCGGAAGAAGTTATGGGAGAGGCTCTCAAACAACTGGCGTGGCGGCGCTCGAGTTATCTGGTCTCCACCAAATTCTATTGGGGAATAAACGAAGGCATTAACGAACAGAACACCCTCAACCGTAAACGCCTGCTCGAAGGCATCCACGGCTCGCTTCAACGCCTGCAACTCGACTACGTCGACCTGATCTACTGCCATCGTCCCGACCCGACGACGCCCATCGAGGAGACCGTCTGGGCCATGCACAATATTGTCGAGCAGGGCAAGGCCATCTACTGGGGCACGTCCGAATGGTCAGCAGGCGAAATCAGCGCAGCCATCGAAATCGCCGAACGCCACCACCTGCATAAACCGGTCACCGAACAACCCCAATACAACATGCTCAACCGTGAACGTGTTGAGAAGGAATACACGCGTCTCTTCAAAGACTACAGGTATGGCGCCACCACTTGGTCGCCGCTGGCAGGGGGGCTGCTGACCGGCAAATACAACAACGGCATCCCCGTCAATAGCCGGGCAGCACTCAAGGGCTACGAATGGATGTATGACCACGTCACCAATACAGAGTCTCTTGCCAAGGTTAAGACATTACAATCCATTGCCGAAGAGATCGGGTGCACCCCCGCACAACTCGCGCTGGCCTGGTGCCTGAAAAACCCCAACGTCAGTACGGTCATCACCGGCGCCAGCCGCGCCGAGCAGGTGCACGAAAACCTGAAAACAATCGATGTGGTCGAAAAACTGACTTCTGATGTAATGGTACAGATCGAAACAGCCCTCAATAACAAACCCCGCGTTGAGGGAGATTAATTACTTTCCCTCCCCGTCCATAAATGTATTTCTTGTACCAGCCTCGCTAGCGGACGGGGAGGGCTAGGAAGGGGGCCGAGTCACCTTTGTTGGCACGTCCCTGTCCAATTGATACACACTTAAAAACCGTGCAGATTAACGATCATCTCCACCCGTTTACTAACATCCGGCTCAACCGAAGTCGCCGCATCGTCGAAGTGCGGCGCTTCATTATGTGTCAGCGCGGCAAAAACGGCGCGGATGCCGTTGGCGACATTCTTCGGGTCGTAGCCGCCCTCCAGCACAAACACGATCCTGCCTTCGCAGAAGGTTTCGGCCAACTCTTTCAGCGCTTTCGCAAGCGCAAAATAACCCGCGGCAGTCTGCGCCAGCCCGGCCAACGGGTCGGACCAGTGGGCATCGAACCCAGCGGAGACGAAGATCATGCCCGGTTTGAAGTGTTCGATGAAGGGCCAGTAGATTCGCTCAACCACCAGCGCAAAACCCCGTTCGCCGGTGCCAGCCGGCAGAGGCACGTTGACAATGCGCCCCCTGGCGTGTGGCGCATCCTCGGCGCGGCCTGTACCAGGATATATGCCCTCCTGTTGGCTGGAGAGAAACCCAAAGCGCTCGTCCTGCCAGGCCGCGGCCTGCGTGCCGTTGCCATGGTGAACATCGAAATCGACCACCGCCACCCGTTCCAGCCCAAGCGCCAGCGCTTCGCGCGCAGCGATGGCGACGTTATTGAACAGGCAAAAGCCCATGGCCCGCTCAGGTTCGGCGTGGTGGCCCGGGGGGCGGGCAATCGCAAAGGCATTCGCCGCATCCCCTCGCAGCACGGCGCGCGTCAGGGTGGTGGCCGCCCCCGCAGCCAGGAGGGAGTCGCGGAACGAAGTGGGGGTGACGTAGGTTGGGGCGTAGTCGATGATGGCCGGGCCCACATCGCTCGAATTCCTGACCCGCTCGATCATCTTCGGGGTGTGCACACGCCCGATCTCGTCCGGCGTTGCTTCCCCAGCCAGGAGCGATTCGATACCCGGGATGACCTTTAAATCCAACAGATCCAGCCGCCCTGGCCGTTCCGGGTGGCCGGGGAACTCGTGCCCCGGCGAGGGGACAAACGTGTAAAACGTGGACATGCGGCAATTTTACTTCTTTAAGCGGCTACCCGGTACGTCGCGAGACGTACCGGGTAGCCTATTTAGAGGGACGCCACCAATCCGGTCACATGGGGGGGACATGCGAAACAGATCGGTGGTAACACTTGCAATACCAGTAAAGGGGGGAGCAAGTGTTATGTCGTTAATATACACCCCTTTCGTCAAATTTACGTTAGGAACATCTTAGAATTTTGAAAGGTTATCGCGCCCCTCGCGGAAGAGCCTGGCCCACTCTTCCACTTCATTGGCGCTCATGCCCTTGGGCTCCCGCGGCGGCTCCTGGCGCAAGGTTTCGATCACATCGTTGGCAAATTCGTCCGAAGAAAGCGGCTTCGCGCCCAAGGCCCGGGCATTAACCTGCACACGGTGGTCCGACGAAACGACCGTCCAGTTCCTTGCAGCCTTGCCCAACTTTTTAAGCCGCAGGCGGATTGCTTCATCAGCGCTAAGCGGCTTGCGGACGAAATGCGCCGTCACCAGACCGATACGCCGGGACTCGGGTTGGGCAGGCTGCGCATTGTCGAAATATACTTCCACCTGCGTCTTGCGCGCCAGGCGGCAAAACTCGTTCAGCTTGTTGACCAACTCGATCTCATCGTCGAAAGCATCAAGCCGCAAACCAACTTTGGGGATCAAGTTATGTCCGTCAATGAGATAAGGCATAGACCCATCACTCTCAGATATAACATTTTACCCCTTCGGGCGTTATAATCATAACGGAATGTCCATCCTGGCACAAACCGGAGAAAAACTATGCCAAAAAATTCTTCTTCTCGTAGTATCGTCCCCGCTTCAGGCGGGATGCTCAGAGACGTGGTCTTACGCAGCAAGCTCATCCTGCGGTTGATGGGAGACCGGCGCGTAAGCTTGTGGCTCAAGCTCATCCCCATCGGCACCTTGATCTACTGGCTCTCGCCTGTAGACGCGATTGCGGGCATCCCCGGCCTCTCTGCGCTCGATGACATTGCCGTGTTGGGAGTCGGTATGTACACCTTCATCGAGATGTGCCCGCCCGACGTGGTGCGTGAGATTCGTGAAGACCTGTACAGTATTGAGGGCGACGACGACGGAGAGATCATCGACGGCGAAACGAGCGACGTCAACGACACAAAATAGGAGACGATCATGCCCACGCTTCGGATAGGCGCTCGCGGCGCAGCCCTGCGCCTGCTTACCGTTATCCCAACCTTGATCCTGGCTGTGGCTGCTTGCAGCGCCCCCGGCGGCGCGACGCCCCCGTCCATTCCCCCGACGGACACGCTCTCGCAGGAGGCTCCCACACCCGCCCCAACCCTGCCTCCAGACAGCGCACCGACGAATACCCCCGAACCCGCGGCCACCCTGAC
>Ga0196964_10001723_pt1 | contig 10862 bp, 10 predicted proteins | sample S1_10metaG_FD_148615 | JGI IMG/M metagenome (GOLD analysis project Ga0196964, IMG submission 148615) | Soil microbial communities from Anza Borrego desert, Southern California, United States - S1_10 | ecosystem: Environmental > Terrestrial > Soil > Desert | place: USA: California | collected... | reverse complement strand
ACTTATGTGCGACAAAGGTCTGGATTTCCTCCACGTGCGTGATTTCCTCCGATTACGGCGTTACAGGTGGCATATTTTCTCTCTGAAGATGCAGCCTCTTGTCATCTATCATGCCACGTATCAGCAACGCTGTTGAGTTGTCAAGGCTTAGTCGGGCTTGCTGCCTTGTAGGCATATGCTTCTTATCCGCTTGGTATGGTTACTGGCTAGACGTGCCACGTTGCCGTCACAGGAGTAAGGTAGAGGGGGTTGTTAGCCCACACAGGGTAGGCGATCGCACTACGGACTTAACGCCACTTGGTATTCACCCCCCTATGGTGAGCCAAAGATTCAGTATGGCAATTATCAAGAATGCCGTAGAATACATGGGGTAACTAGGACTTTTGAGAGGAACATGGGCGTGGGAAACAACTTTTACTCCTTGTCTTCCCGCGAGTTAGAGGATAAAAATATATGAAAATTCTGTTAATTGAAGACGAACAACCCCTGCGTGAAGACATTCTTGAAACCCTAGAATGTATGTATTTCGATGTAATTGGAGCCGAAAACGGTTTAGTAGGCGTGCAGCTAGCACTTCAGCATAAACCTGATTTAATTATTTGCGACATTATGATGCCGAAACTTGACGGCTATGATGTATTAAAAACCCTGCGACAAAATCCAGAAACCTCCCATATCCCTTTCATTTTCCTCAGTGCCAAAACTGAAAAAGCAGATATCCAAAAAGGTAGAGATTTAGGAGCCAACGATTATCTCACAAAACCTTTTACTATCGCCCAATTGAGCCAAGCCATATCTGCTCAACTGTTAAAACGCGAAAAAATTGAATGAAGAAGAAGTCAGAAGTCAGAATCAATTAGTAGGGATCTTAAACCTCTTTATTTCTTCGCCAGTCGTACAGAATTTATGCTGAATTCTGCTTTCTAACTTCTGAATTCTTCTTCGTAATTTCACCTTCCCTATCTTTTCAGATATTGTGATGCCACTTCATTGAGATTGTTCATTGCTGCCACTACCTGCCCAATGGCTACAGCTTGCTGATTAGCATTCAGCGAAATTCGCTGAGAGTTTAAAGTAATATTGTTGACAGCATCCACAACACTTTCAACGGTTCTTTTCCCTTCTTCTGTCACCATTACTGTAGAATTAGTAGCATTCTGAATATCCCTAACCAAAGTATTAATCCGCTCTGCTGACTTCTTGCTTTGGTCGGCTAGTTTACGGATTTCACTGGCTACTACACCAAACCCTTTGCCATGTTCCCCAGCCCTAGCTGCCTCAACAGCAGCATTAAGCGCCAGCATATTGGTTTGATTAGCTAAATCACTAACCAGTATTGAAATCGTACCAATTTGACGGTTTTGGTCACTTAAACGTAATATTTCTTGAGCGAGTTGACCTACTTTTTCTCTTAGGCTAGATTCCCCGTTCATAGCTAAATTATCTGTACCGCCCTCTACCAGGGATAATACCTGTTTAGCCCCGGCAGCAGCAGCTTCAGCTTGTTCAGCAGAAATCCTAGAAGAAGCACTTAATTCATCCATTGTGGTAGTAGCTTGCTGCACTGAAATCGCCTGTTGCTCAAGTGCTAACTGCAATTCTCTGGTTCTGGTGGCTATCTCCTCAGCCATGATATTAAATGAGTGAGCAAGACGCCCTAGTTCGTCTTGTCTACTGTCTTCAAGGGAAATATTGTAATCTCCTTCAGCAATTTTGTTAGTTGCATCTATCAGTTGTTTTAATGGTGCAGCAACTTGCTTGTTTAAAACTAAAAATACCGCTGCTATCAACGTTAAGAGGACACCAACGCCCATTAAGACGTTAAATCCCGCTACATCCATTGCTTGTTTCGTCAATAAAGATTTTGGGAAAACTGTCACGAAGTACCAGTCTGGTCCCTCAATCTTTGTAACTGCTAAGTACTCGCCACCTTGGGCGTTATCGATGATAACTTTACCTGCTGGAGCATTCTTTACTAATTGATAGATATTTTTCAGCTCTGTTTCATCAGAATCAAGGATATGGAATACACCCTTTTTTTGCTGAATTTTATCCATTAACTTTGGGTGGGCTATCAATCGACCATCTTCTCGAAAAAGTAGGTTATACCCACCCTCAATATGCTTATTAACTGTTCGTTGCATCAAGTCATTGAGCATTACATCTTGCCCAATGGTGGCAATGTGTCTGCCGTTGAGATCTACAGGTGTTACACAGGACACCAGCCAGACTTTGCTAACTTCGTCATAGTAAAGACCTGTACAAACAGGTTTTCTCTCTGGATTGTGCTTTGTATCCGCAACAAAGTAATATTCTTCATTGGGTATATAGAGATTAGCAGAAGCATCTTGAACCCAGGTAGGAAATTCAGGCCAATAGACCACCATGATGTTTTCAGGGGTCATAACGTAAAGATCTTGAAAACGATTATGCCATGCAGGTCCGTAGGATTTTACCAGCTCATATAAATCGAGTACATGACGGCGAATATCAGCATTGATAGTTACTGACTTGCCAATGTACACTCCTACCTGGCGTCTACCATCAAATCCTTCCGGGCGATTCCGAGTGACTCCATCTTTACCTTTGGAAAATAACTTGTCGAATTGAACTTTTGGATCTACCTTATTCGGTTGTTGATATTTACGTAAGATTTCTTGCTTGACGATTGCTTCATTATCTTCTGCAAGACTAAATATAGCTTTTTCTCGTTCAACTCGTTCAATTACATAATCTTTTAGTTGCTCTAATTTCTGAGCTTTCAAAGTAGAAAGCAGCTGGACATAATTCAACACAGTAGCGCCAGCAACTACAATAGCAACACTTATGGTTATTTGTAAAAGTGTTTTTTGAGTAAGAGATCCTGTTGTTTTAGGTTGGGAAGATCGCTCAGTAATATTTTGTTTGGAAAGCATATAGCCAATTATCAAGAAACGAAAGGTTGCCTACCACTGCTGGCTCCAGCATTTAGACCAACTTAAAGCCAAATACCTTGAAATAAAAGTAAAGTGCTGCTTGTTGCAGCTTCGCTACTTTTATCCTAACTCCTGCCCCAGAAATGCAAAAACGCTAGAGTACCCATATATGTACGCTAGCGCCACACCAAGACAACACTAAATATTTAAGTGGAAGCGATCGCCTATTTATTCCCGATCTTCCAGAGTTGGAGGTTGCTCCAACAGCATAGATGTAGTTTCGTCGATACCGATCGCACCCTCAAAATTGGTACGGCTGATTTTAGTACCTGTTAAATCCACACCCCTTAAAATACTCGCCGTCAAAACAGCGCCACTCAAGTCAGCCCGACGCAAATTAGCACCTGTCAGATTAGCACTATCCATTTGCGCCTCACTCAAATCGGCATCTCTGAGATCGGCTAAATACAACTCACTTCCATTCAGATTGGCACCGCTGAGGTTTGCACCATTCAGGTTAGCAACGTGTAGATAAGCACCATCCATTTTGGCTTGACTCAGATCAGCACCACTCAGGTCAACCCCAACCAGATTAACACCCTCCAAGTGGGCACGGCTCAAGTTAGCTGCACTTAGATCCGCCCGACTCAAGTCGGCACCTCCCAAGTAAGCCCCTCGCAGATCCGCATCACTCAAGTTGGCTGCTCTCAAATCAACGCCAACCATGTCGGCATCCCTCAGCTTAGCGCCCCTCAAGCTGGCATTACTCATATTGGCATCCGCCAAGCTAGTACGATTCATGTTGACGCCGCTCATGTCAGCACCTTGGAGATTAGTACCGCTTAAATTCGCACCTCTTAAGTCTGCGCGAGCCAGATTTGCATTACTCAGGTCAAAATTAACCAAATTTGCATCTGTTAGGTCACATTCATTACATTGTTTAGTTTCTAACAGTTGCCTCACCTGATCGGGATTTGCAGCTTTGACCGGCATTGCCAAACCCATGATGCTTAGTAGCGCTAGGATAGCTAGGATGCGTGGTTTCATATGATTTTACCTTTGCTAGCGATCGCTCGTCTTTCAGCTTTGACTCGGCCTTAACACAGAATCTTACTAATTTTCTGCATATCCCTAACTCATCACTTCCCTCTAAGGTCGCACTTCGGGTTGTTAGCTATGATTGTTTCGCCGCAAAATCTATACCTCAAGAGAGAGCCACTTCGGATAAGCAAAAGAATTTTTTGCTTGTAAATTTGGCCCCCGATAAGTTTTAAATAACACTTGAGCGGTTTGCTGAAGCTTATCCATCAGCGTCGCTTCTTCGCCAAACGCTTCAAACGCTAGACTCCACCAGTCATTACCGCGAATATTCAGCTGGGTTATTTCTACAGCACAGCTTTTATGGATAGGTTGATTGACTGGAAGCAGCGTTATTGAGGTGCCGGGGAATATATTATACATACGCTGAAAGCGACGTTTCTTGACACTGATCCACGATCCTTGCCCGACAACAGCTTCCGGTGTCATATTATCTGTGGTTGGGTCTTCACAAAACCACTTGATCCACTTTTCCGCCTTGCCTTCGTATAGGTTCCCAAGCTGTAGGACACCCAATTCTGCTTTACGCCACTTCACCTCCAGACGCCCCTGTCGCAGTTTGATGTTGAGATATTCACACATGGGCGTTGTGTAGAGATACACGTCTTCGCGATCGTCTGGCTTCCCCAATCGCTCACCCGGACAATCTACACTGAACCAGTGTTCCACATCTCCCGGTATTGTGCCGCGATCGAACCAGCGCATCTCCATACTTGTTAACATCGCTTGCTCCTGCAACCAACACAGCATTCCTTAGAACATATCCGAAAAGCCCTGCTCATTAACTAAATATCTGTATTTATCTGTGGTTAATAATCCCTACACCTCATTTGGCGAATATGTTCTTAGTATCCAACAAAACATGATATAGTACCTTAGTTTTAATTTTCCCCAGTGCCTTATCTCTCGCGTATTTTCGTTTATCCGATAAAATCTCTAGACGGTGTTGCTCTCACCAAGGCAAAAGTTCTCAAAAGTGGTGCATTAGAGCATGACCGAGAGTTGGCGATTTTTGATGAAAGTGGTCAATTTCTCAACGGCAAGCGTAACCCCAAATTCCATTTATTGCGAACCACATTTGACTTCAATTCTGGTACAGTCTGCGTACAAGTCCAGGGAACAGAGCAAATACAAGTTTTTCACATTGATGAGGAACGTACTGGGTTAGAAGCTTGGTTGAGTGACTATTTTGGCTTGCAGGTGCAGTTGCAACAAAACACACTAACTGGCTTTCCTGACGACACCGAAGCTTCTGGACCAACCGTTATCAGCACTGGGACACTGGAAACAGTCGCGTCCTGGTTTCCGGGGCTAGAAGTTGATTTAAACCCTGCTACAGATGAGATGCGAAGACGCCTGCGAGCCAATATTGAAATAGAAGGCGTACCCGCTTTTTGGGAAGACCAGTTATTTGCTGAACAACAAACCGAATTTGTTCAGTTTCAGGTGGGATCTGTATTATTTGAAGGCATCAATCCTTGCCAGCGTTGTGTGGTGCCAACACGAGACTCGCTTACTGGTAAAGTTTATCCTGAGTTTCAAAAGATATTTTTAAAGAAGCGGAAAGAAACATTACCTGAGTGGGCACCTTTGTCTCGCTTCAATCATTTTTTTCGGCTGAGTGTTAATACGAGAATACCGGAATCTGAAGCAGGTAAAATTTTACAAGTTGGAGATGAAGTTAAAATTTATGGCGTCAGCAGCAGAAAATAAAGACCAACAGCATCCCCAGGAAAGAAGCGATCGCGAAATCGTTAATAATTTAAAACAGGGTAGCCGAGATGATGATAACAATCTCGCGGAACTCGCCCGACTCAGAATTCGCTATTGCGGTTTTCCAGGTGCCAGGGACATTCAGCGAGATTTGGATAATATTCTGCGCCAGTGGCAGTTAACGGAAGCAGAACTATTTGAGAAGACACGTCAGCTTCATGCCACAGGTTTTTATAAAGTTCGCAGCAAGGGGCAAAATCAAGAAGATTGGAGTTAATATCATGTTCGATTAATTACTTTTTTCAGTAATTAACGTGTGATTGGTACAGAGTAATCCGCTGATTTTGTGGTCGGCAAGTTTATTTTAGGGCTAGGAGCGACTTTAGGAGAAATTTCAGCTTTTTTCTCAGCATAGGTTAGTTTTCGCTGGTATTGAGCGAGCAGTTTTGCGACGCGATCGTAGTTGCGACTAGACTTGGGGATGGCTTTCAACGAGTTAATCGCCTCTTTCCATTGGCTGGCAACTAATAGCCAATCATCTCTACAAGTGGCAGATTCGCTGAGGGTGACAGCAGCGATCGCCTTATCAAGCGCGAGTGAGTACAACTCACTTTCGGTAGACAATTGATTTACCCGCGACGACGCTGCTGGCTGGGATGGGAGTTCCGGTGGATTGGCGACGCTGAGGGCAGGCGAGGTTGGAACGGCAGGAAGTGATTGACTGGAAGTGCTGACACTATTTTTGCTACTACAGGCAACACTGGCCAACGTCAGGGTGCCGGATAGAACAATTAGGATGCCAGAACCTAGAGAAGGTTTCCACATATCTACTTGGCGATCTCAGGATGAGTAGGTGACTGAGGCAATTCCTCAACTGCTGGGGTTGGGGACGTTTGCGGTTGAGGCTGTAACTGCTGCTGAGTGGGATTCGCTACGCGATCCCTTCGAGAATCGCCACTTACCGGAACTGATTGTACGTCAGGAACAACAGGCTGGTAAACCTGTACAGTTTCTTGGTTTGCTATATTTGTAGGGCGACTTTTAATAGCTGCATTGTTTACCTGGGCACTGAGCGGTTCGAGAACTTGAGCCATTTGAATTTGCTCCTGTAGCTGTTCCGTCGAAGAAACCAGCTTGCCGAGACCATTGACCAGATTCTTGAGATTGCTCCGAAAAGCTGGGTCTCCGGTTAGATCGTCTAGGTCAGAAGTAATTTTTTGAGTATTTTCAAATGTTGCCCGTGCCGAGTCTAAGGTTTGTTGCAATACCAACACAGTCTTTGGATCGTTGAGTCTAGCGGAGGCATCACGCAAGTTTGCAGATGCCTGCGTGGCATTGGCGGACGCCTGGGCCGCATTAGCAGATAGGATTTCTAAGTTTTGCAACAATTTTCCTGAGTTAACCCTATTGAGGGTTGGTATGAGGCTGTTTACAGTAGTACGCAGCTGATTGCCGGTTTGACTGAAGTTGTTGAGCGTGCCGACTAGAGATGTTCGGTTCTCTACCACTAGGCTATTGAGAGAGGTGGCAAGCTGACTGTATTGGGCCGCAGTTCGGCTTAATTGAACGGCTGTACCACCGAATTGATCCGCTGTATTACCGAATTTATTCGCTGTCTGATTAGCCGAGATAGCGACGGAATTGGCTGTAGCTGAGAGGGTGTTTAGCTGTTGCTTGATTGAGGCAGGTAAAGTGGAAAAACTGCGACTGAGTTGGGCTAGCTCACCTGCTGCAATAGCTGTGTTTCTAGTAGCAGCGTTGAGGTTGGCAACGAAAGCTGGATCGGTATAGACACTGGCAAAGCGGATAGTGCTGCGAAGCAGTTCATCGACGCTGACACCAATCTGACCTTGGAGACGCGCTTTATGGCAAACAATCAGGCTGGGGTTGCACCTCGGATCGAGAGGTGTGGCGATTTTCGTGCCTTCTGGCAGTGGCTTTTGAGGCGTCATATCTATAAAGGTTTCGCCGATTAGTCCCGATTGATTAGCTTCTATTAAGACATCACGAGGTATTACTAGGTCAGATGGTGTAAGTTCTATGGTGACAGCTACGCCATTAGGACCCGGAGCGATCGCCGTAATTTTTCCAACATTAACACCGCGATAGCGAACTGTTGCCCCACTCTGCATCCCAGCAACATTGGCAAAGTCAACGGTTGCCTTGAAGGTGCGGTTCCCAGGATTGAAACCACGCAGCCATAGGATAAGACCACCAAACAAAGCTAGTCCCAGCAGGATTAACAACCCAACTGAACCTTCTCGAACTGTTCGCGATCGCATACTTTCACCTCCCGGTACTAGCTACTAGCTATTAGCTGTTAGCTGTCAGTCCTCAATTATCACCCTTGAATTCCCCCACCTCTTTTCCTTGCTAACAAAAATTCTTCCTATTTAACCTTTCCCCAAAAGAAAGCTTGCTTTAATATACGTGCAAGCGCTCTATTTTTTCATGGGGAACCCAGGAGGGTGCGGGGGGATGAACAGGGAGTTAAAGTACGGGCTAGATATAAAAATTTAAATTAATAATTGCTAAACACCAATAGCTGCTTTCAAATAGCTTAACCGACAGCTTGGATTGGTCCAGTGACACTGCCACTAAAGAATTGTCGAGCCAGGGAATTATTTGTGGTATCTATCTCACTCACCTTGCCCTGCCACTGCACCTTACCCTGGTAGAGAAATACAAGTCGGTCAGTGGTGCGGCGAATAGTGCTGTCTTGGTGCGTCACCATCACATAGGTACTACAGCCTCCTTCAGCACGCTGCAAATCGCGGACTAAATTTTCTATCACGGTAGATGCGATCGGGTCAAGTCCGGCGGTAGGTTCATCGTATAGTAAAACTTCTGGCGTGTCTTTAGGATTGTCTGGATTAGACATGATAGCACGGGCAAAACTCACCCGTTTACGCATACCGCCGGATAGCTGCGCCGGGAAGCGATCGCTTACCCCAGGCAACCCAACCATTTCTAGTTTTTGCTCCACCAGTTCCCGAATTTTATGGCGTGGCAGTTTTGAATGCTCAAACAGCATAAAGCCGACATTCTCTTCCACCGTCAAAGAGTCGAATAAAGCCGCCTGCTGAAACACCATACCAATGAAAATCGGGTCTTGGGCATCTTCAATTAACCCCTCTCGCAGCTGTCCCTGCACATAAATCTCACCAGCATCAGGTGCCAGCAAACCCGCCATAATACGCAGAATCGTTGATTTACCAGTTCCAGAAGGACCAATAATGCCTATTGCCTCACCCCGGTAAATCGTGAGATCAACGCGGTCGAGGATGACACTATCACCAAAAGACTTGGAAACTCCCTTCAGTTCAATCAGCGGCTCAGGCATAATCCAGTTGCTTACTTATCGTTAGGACTGAGGCGGCGAGGGTAAGACAAGGCTAAGACAGAAAAAAGTATGCAGAAGAAACCTGATTATCAGCTACCCTCTGCGTACCTTTGTGTAAACCTCTGCATCCTCTGCGTTAAATAAAACGACTAAACGGTATAGTTACCGGACCCCTTGGCGAACTCCGTTAGCTGTAGCCGCCACATTCTCTGGTGCGGTTTCTAGTCCAAATACGCGACTGAAGGTTTTTTCCACCTTGTACCCTGAATCAATCGACTCTAGCGGATCTTTACGCAGTCGGTGACGTAGGCACAAAGTTATCACGCGACGGATATCATCTACAGTAACTTCGTTGCGTCCTTCAAAAGCTGCTATAGCTTTGGCTGCACGGTTGGTAACGATGTCACCCCGCAAACCATCTACATCAAGCTCCGAACAAACTTCGGAAATTTTCACCCGCAAATCATAGTCACTCGTGACAGAAGGCAGACGTTCTTGAGCCGCTACAATCTGCTTTTGCAACTCTTCTTGCTGAGGTTGGTATTTTTCGAGAAATTGCTGGGGATTTTGGTCAAATTCAGCTCTTTGCTCAACAATCTGCACCCGCAGGGCTGGTTCTTTGACGGTGCGGATTTCTGCGTGCATTCCAAAGCGATCGAGCAGTTGGGGTCGCAGTTCTCCTTCTTCGGGGTTGCCAGAACCTACAAGAACGAAGCGGGCGGGGTGGCGAATGGAAATGCCTTCCCGTTCGACTGTGTTCCAGCCGCTTGCAGCTGAGTCTAGTAGTACGTCTACTAAGTGGTCGTCGAGTAGGTTGACTTCATCGACATAAAGGATGCCACGATTTGCTTTTGCCAGAAGTCCCGGTTCAAAGGCTTTGACGCCTTCAGATAAGGCTTTTTCAATGTCAATGGTGCCGCATACTCTGTCTTCTGTGGCACCTAATGGCAAGTCAACCATTGGGACTTTTTTCTTAACGGCTGGCAATGGTTCCTGCTGTTCCACCACTTGCTGCCTAAGTTCATCACTCATCAAGTCGGTGTCAGTGGGATGGCTGTTGAATGGGTCATTGACAACAACGTCAATTTCTGGTAATAAATCAGCCAGTGCGCGGATGGTGGTGGATTTCCCGGTGCCGCGATCGCCCATAATCATGACCCCGCCGATAAAAGGGTCAATGACATTCAGCAGCAAGGCTAGTTTCATCTCTTCCTGACCGACGATGGCTGTAAAAGGAAAAACCACTCGGCGTCTAGGGGGCGCAACGGCAGTCGGACTCACTTTGATTACCTATATTAAGAATCTTTGATTGCTGCTTTTCATTTTGCCACATGGCGTCAGCAGTGCTGACGCTTGGGTGGGTGCGATCGCATATTATCTCGAAGAGGCGATCATATCTTTCACCAAAACTATGAAAACCGACAGCATCTTTTATCAACTATTTCAGACATTACCAGGCGTCTTCTTTGACCTCATTGGTCAATCTTCAGTTGATGTCAGCGCTTATACGTTTCAGTCGATTGAAATTAAAGAAGTAGCCAAACGTATTGATGGGGTGTTTATACCTGCTAGTGGCAGTAGTCAACCGATTTACTTTGTTGAGGTACAGTTTCAACCTGACGCCAAATTTTATTATCGATTTATTACCGAAATTTTTCTATACCTGGGTCAAAATCAACCTCAAAGAGATTGGCGTGCAGTAGCGGTATTCCGTCGCCGGAGTATTGACCAAGGAGTACCAATAGAATATCAGTGTTTGCTGGCAACTCGGCAAGTTCAGTGGGTGTATTTAG
>Ga0196964_10001722_pt1 | contig 10869 bp, 9 predicted proteins | sample S1_10metaG_FD_148615 | JGI IMG/M metagenome (GOLD analysis project Ga0196964, IMG submission 148615) | Soil microbial communities from Anza Borrego desert, Southern California, United States - S1_10 | ecosystem: Environmental > Terrestrial > Soil > Desert | place: USA: California | collected... | reverse complement strand
GGGCGCTGGCGTCGCGGCGGATGATGCGATGGATCAAGCGGCCGATCGTGTGGCTGGACCTGTTCGTGCTGGCGACCCTGCTGTTCCCGGCCTGGCTGTTCAACCTGGGCTTCCTGCGGGTGCTGCGCATCTGGACGCTGTTCCACAGCGAGTTCTTCTGGAACACGGTCGGGCGCAAGTACGACGACACCCGCTGGGAGGAGGTGGTCAAGGCCGGCGCGACCCTGGTCACCTTCGTCTTCGTCGCCACCGGCTTCGTCTACACCAGCTTCGCCCTGCGCCACGACGGCATCGAGGGCTACATCGACGCGCTCTATTTCACCGTCACCTCGCTGACCACCACCGGCTACGGCGACATCCTGCTCCCCGGCACCTGGGGGCGGATCCTGTCGATCATCATCATGCTGACCGGCGTGACCCTGTTCCTGCGGCTGGCGCAGGCGGTGATGCGGGGCAACAAGGTGCGCTGGCCGTGTCCCACCTGCGGTCTGCAGCGCCACGACCTGGACGCGGTCCACTGCAAGGCGTGCGGTACGACCCTGTGCATCCCCAACGACGAGTGACAGGGCGGCCCCGGCCCCCGTATGTTGTCGTTCAAATAAGAACGACCACCCCGGGAAACGCACCATGCGCAGCCTTCTGGCCGCCCTCCTCCTGCTGAGCGCCACACCTCTGATGTCTCAAGCCCAGACCGCGGCGCCCGCCGCCGCCGACGATCCGTACCTGTGGCTGGAGGAGGTCGAGAGCGAGCGCGCCCTGGCCTGGGTCAAGGACCGCAACGCCAGGTCGCTGGGCGTGCTGCAATCCGACCCGCGCTACGCCGACCTGCACGCCAAGGCCCTGGCCATCGTGGAGAGCCGCGACCGCATTCCGGCGCCGGGCTTCACCCACGCCGGCATGATCGACAACTTCTGGCAGGACCCGACCCACGTGCGCGGGGTCTGGCGCCGTACGACGCTCGACAGCTACCGCACCGCCGATCCGAAGTGGGAGACGATCCTCGACTTCGACGCCCTGTCCAAGGCCGAGGGCGCCAACTGGGTCTACAAGGGCGCCAACTGCCTGGCCCCGGCCGAGGCGCGCTGCCTGGTCAGCCTGTCGAACGGCGGCAAGGACGCGGTGCAGGTGCGCGAGTACGACACGGTAGCGCGCAAGTTCGTCGACGGCGGCTTCGTCCTGCCGGAGTCCAAGGGCGGCTCGACCTGGATCGACCAGGACACCCTGCTGATCGCGCGCGACTTCGGCCCGGGCACCCTGACCGACAGCGGCTATCCGATGATCGTCAAGCGGCTGAAGCGCGGCCAATCGATCGACCAGGCGCAGGAGGTGTTCCGCGGCCTGAAGACCGACGTGTCGGCCGGCGCCTTCGGCCTGCGCGACGCGGACGGAAAGCTGCTGGCGGTGCTGCTGACGCGCGGCGTCGACTTCTACAACAGCGAGTACAGCCTGCTGACCGACAAGGGGCCGGTGCGGATCGGCTTCCCGGCGAAGATCTCCACCCAGGCGGTGATCCACGGCCAGCTGGTGGCGACGCTGGAGCAGGACTGGAACGGCTTCGAGCTGGGCGACCTGGTGGCCTTCGACATCGCGAAGCTGAAGGCGGACCCGGTCGAGCCGGAGGCGGAGCTGATCCTGCGACCGGGCCCGCGGGAGTCGATCGAGAGCGTCACCGCCACCCGCGACCGCCTGGTCGTTGCCCTGTACGAGAACGTCAAGGGCGCGGCCTACGCCTACAGTCACGGGCCGAGAGGCTGGACCCGGACCAAGCTCGACCTGCCGGCCAACTCCAGCGTCGGCCTGGGCTCGGCGTCGGAGCGCGACGACAAGGTGTTCGTCACCGTCAGCAACTACCTGAGCCCCCAGACCCTGTACCTGGCCGACGCGGCGACCGGGAAGATCGAGGCGGTCAAGAGCCTGCCGCCCAAGTTCGACGCCTCCACCCACGTGGTCGAGCAGTTCGAGGCGAGGTCGAAGGACGGGACCAATATCCCTTACTTCCTGGTGCGGCCGAAGGCCGCCAAGGCGGACGGCTCCAACCCGACCCTGCTCTACGGCTACGGCGGCTACCAGAGCTCCCTGTTGCCCGGCTACTCGGGGACCATGGGCAAGCTGTGGCTGGAGCGCGGCGGCTCCTACGTCGTCGCCAACACCCGCGGCGGCGGCGAATTCGGCCCCGGCTGGCACCAGGCGGCGCTGGGAAAGAACCGCCAGCGCGCGCACGAGGACTTCATCGCGGTCGCCCAGGACCTGATCGCCCGCAAGCACACCTCGCCGCGACGCCTCGGCATCATGGGCGGCAGCCAGGGCGGCCTGTTCGTGGGCGTGGCCTTCACCCAGCGTCCGGAGCTGTTCAACGCCGCGGTGGTGCAGGTGCCGCTGTTCGACATGCTGCGCTTCCACAAGCTGCTGGCCGGCGCCTCGTGGAAGGCCGAATACGGCGACCCGGACATCCCCGAGCAGCGCGCCTGGATCGCCGAGTACTCGCCCTACCAGGCGCTGGCGGCCGGCAAGAAGTACCCGGAGGTGTTCATCCACACCTCGACCAAGGACGACCGCGTCCACCCCGGCCACGCCCGCAAGGCCGCGGCCAAGCTCGACGCGCTCGGCTATCCGGTGCTGTTCTACGAGAACACCGACGGCGGCCACTCCGCGGCGGCCAATCTCAAGGAAACCGCCAAGCGGGTGGCGCTGGAGTACACCTACCTGACGCGCAAGCTGATGGATTGAGCTTTCGCAGGCGGCGTCGACCGTCGCCTGCGTCTTTCCGCCTACGGGGCGCCGCCCCCGCCCCTCACCCCGTAGGCGGGAGATGGGGAGATGACTTGGAGTGACCATGCGCCGTCTTTTGCTGCTCGCCGCCTCCGCCCTGACGCTCGCCGCCTGCGCGACGCGCTCCGCGGAAGACCCGAACGTCGGCTGCTGTCCCGACCTGACGACGCCCCCGCAGGCGGAAGCGTCGGCGCCGGCCGCGCCCGCCGAGGATCCGTTCCTGTGGCTGGAGGAGGTGCAGGGCGAGCGGGCGCTGGCCTGGGTCGCGGCGCAGAACGCCAAGAGCAAGGCGGCGCTGGAGGGCGATCCGCGCTACCGGACCTTCCTGAACGAGGCGCTGGCGATCTTCACCGCCACCGACCGGATCGCCGCGCCGGGCTTCCGCGCCGGCGGCATCGACAACTTCTGGCAGGACAAGACCCACACCCGCGGCCTGTGGCGGCGCACGACGCTGGACGGCTATTCCACCGCCTCGCCCAAGTGGGAGACGGTGCTGGACCTCGACGCGCTCGGCAAGGCGGAGGGGCGGCCGTGGGTTTGGAAGGGCGCCAATTGCCTGGATCCGGAAGAGCGCCTGTGCCTGGTCAATTTGTCGGACGGCGGCCAGGACGCGGTCGAGGTGCGCGAGTTCGACACCCGCTCAAGGAGCTTCGTCCAGGGCGGCTTCCGCATCCCCGAAGGCAAGCACCGGATCGACTGGGTGGACGAGAACACCCTGGCGGTGGCGACCGAGTTCACCAAGGGCGAGCTGACCACCTCGGGCTATCCCTACATCGTCAAGCTGCTGAAGCGCGGCCAGACGCTCGACCAGGCGACGGAGCTGTACCGCGGCTCGACCTCCGACGGCGGCTACGGCGTGCTGCCCGAGGCCCTGCACGACAAGGCGGGCAAGCTGCAGGGCGTGCTGATCGTGCGGCCGACCAACACCTTCGACGCCGAGCACCACCTGTCGGTCGACGGCCGCTCGGCCCCGGTGCGCGTGCCGCTGCCGGCCAAGGCCAGCTACCAGACCTTCGTCGACGGCCAGCTGGTGTTCACGCTGGAGGAGGCCTGGGGCGGGTTCCAGCAGGGCGCGCTGATCGCCTACGACCTCGACGCGCTGAAGCGCCCCGACGCCAATCCCGCCCCGGTGCTGATCTTCCAGCCGAACGCCCGCCAGGCGGTCGAGGGGGTCACGTCGACGAAGAACAAGCTGATCGTCCACCTGATGGAGGACGTGAAGGGGGCGGTGGACGTCTACGACCTGCAAGGCGGCGAGTGGACGGTCCGGCGCATGGACCTGCCGAAGAACGCCTCGATCAACCTGGGTTCCGCCTCAGGTTCGTCGGACCGGCTGTTCGCCTACGTGCAGGGCTTCCTGCAGCCGACCTCGCTGTGGCTGGCGGACGCGGAAAAGGGCACGGCGAAACAGGTGAAGGCCCTGCCGGCCCGCTTCGACGCCTCGACCCAGACGGTCGAGCAGTTCTGGGCCACCTCCAAGGACGGGACCAAGATCCCCTACTTCCTGGTGCGGTCCAAAACCGTGCCGATGGACGGCTCCACCCCGGTGCTGGTCTACGGCTACGGCGGTTTCCAGGTGTCCAAGCCGCCGGTCTACCTGCCCGAGGTCGGCAAGTTGTGGCTGGAGCGCGGCGGCGCCTATGTGATCGCCAACATCCGCGGCGGCGGCGAGTTCGGCCCGGCCTGGCACCAGTCGGTGCTGCGCGAGAACCGTCAGAAGTCGTTCGACGACTTCGCCGCGGTGCAGGAAGACCTGATCGCCCGCAAGATCAGTTCGTCGCGCCGGATCGGCATCTACGGCCGGTCGAACGGCGGGGTGCTGACCACCGCCGTCATGACCCAGCGGCCGGAGCTGATGAACGCGGTCGTGGTGGAAAGCCCGCTGGTTGACATGCTGCGCTACCACAAGCTGTCGGCCGGCGCGTCCTGGACCGGCGAGTACGGCGATCCGGACAACCCCGCCGACGCGGCCTTCATCGCCAAATATTCGGGCTACCAGAACCTGCGCGAGGGCGTGCGCTATCCCAAGGCGTACATCACCACCAACACCAAGGACGACCGCGTCCACCCCGGCCACGCGCGCAAGTACGCGGCCAAGCTGGAGGCCATGGGCGTACCCTACCTCTATTTCGAGGACACCGAGGGCGGCCACTCCTACGACGCGGACCCGACCAAGAACGCCGAGCGCTGGGCCCGGCACTACGTCTACCTGTCCCAGCAGCTGATGGACTGAGGCGGCGTCAGTGGCTCGCGTGCGGGGCGGGCGTTCTCGGATCGGCGACGACCGGGAACGCCGCCTCCACCGGGGCCGCGTTCGCGAAGGTCAGGGTGAGGCTCACCGTCTCCCCGGCCTTCAGCGGCCGCTTCAGCCCGGTCAGCATCAGGTGGTCACCGCCGGGATCCAGCGCCGCCGAGCTTCCGGCCGGGACGGTCAGGCTCTCGATCGGCGCCATGATCATCCGGCCGTTCTCGTGACGCATGGTGTGGATCGACACCGCCTCGGCGCAGTCGCAGGCGGCGGCGACCAGCCGGTCGTCCGAGGCGCCGCCGTTGGCGATCACCAGATAGCCGGCCGTGGCCGTGTTCTGGCCGAGCGTGGCGCGGACGCGCGGGTTCTGAAGCGTGATCCCGGCCGTGGGGGCCGCGGCGGCCTTGTCCGCCGGCGGGGCGGACGGGCGCTCCTGCGGGGCGGGAGAGCAGGCGGCGAGCGCCGCCAGGGCGAGCGCGGGGACGAAGAAACGCATCAGGCGCCGCCTTTCCAGAAGCCGACGATCCGCTTGGTCTCCTCCACCACCGGTTCGGCGATCTCGGACGCGCGCTGGGCGCCTTGCGCCAGCACCCGGTCGATCTCGGCCGGATCGGCCAGGTAGCCGCGCATGCGCCCCGACACCGGCGCCAGGGCGGAGACGGCGAGCTCGGCCAGCGCCGGCTTGAAGGCGCCGAAACCCTGGCCGCCGAACTCCTTCAGCACGGCTTCCGACGTCGTTCCGGCGAGGGCGGCGTAGATGCCGACCAGGTTCTTCGCCTCGGCCCGGCCCTCCAGCCCCTCGACCGTCTCCGGCAACGGGTTAGGGTCGGTGGTGGCCTTCTTGATCTTCCTGGCGATGGTGTCCGGGTCGTCGGTCAGGTTGATCCGCGACAGGTCGCTGGGGTCGGACTTGGACATCTTCGCCGAGCCGTCGCGCAGGGACATGATCCGCGCGCCGGGCCCCTGGATGAACGGCTCCGGCAGGGGGAAGAAGCCCGGCGCGTCGAAGTCGTTGTTGAACTTGGCGGCGATGTCGCGGGTCAACTCCAGGTGCTGCTTCTGGTCCTCGCCGACCGGCACCTTGGTGGCCTTGTAGACCAGGATGTCGGCGGCCTGGAGCACGGGGTAGGTGTACAGCCCGACCGACGCGCGCTCCTTGTGCTTGCCCGACTTCTCCTTGAACTGGGTCATGCGGTCGAGCCAGCCCAGGCGCGCCACGCAGTTGAAGATCCAGGCCAGCTCCGCGTGCGCCCTGACCGCCGACTGCGGAAAGATCGCGGCCTTGGCCGGATCGACGCCCGCGGCCAGGTAGGCGGCGGCGATCTCGCGGGTCTGGGCGGTCAGCTGGGCGGGGTCCTGCCACACGGTGATCGCGTGCAGGTCGACCACGCAGAAGAAGCAGGGGAGCTGGTCCTGCATGGCCACGAACTTCTTCAGCGCGCCGAGATAGTTGCCGAGGTGCAGCGCGCCGGACGGCTGCACGCCCGACAGCACGCGCTCGGGTCCGGAATAGGCGGGAGGAGGAGTGTCGGTCATGCGGCGGGGCTTACCCGGCGTCCGGTCCGCTCGACAAGGGTTCTTCCGACTTCGCCACCTTCGGCCGACGCAGCGACCGCTTGATCTCGCCCGGCGTCACCGCGCGGGTGGCGAACAACAGCGCCACATACAGCACCGCGCCGAGGAAGGAGGCGGCCAGCACCGCCAGCTCCTTGGGTCCGAAGCCGGGGAAGGTCAGCGGCGCGACCAGCGCCTCCAGGTCGGCGCGGAAGGTCTGGGCCGCCCACAGGGCCGCGCCCATGCCGAGGCTGCAGAACACGATCTTGCCGAGCCGCGCAGCCGTGCCGGCGGACGGCGTCCAGGTCCTGCGCCGGGCCAGGGTCCCGACCATCAGCAGCACGTTCAGCCAGGCCGCCGCGCTGGTGGCGACCGCCAGGCCCGGCACGCCGATCACCTGGAACAGGATCAGGCACAAGGTCAGGTTGGCGACCACCGACGCCAGCGCGAACCACATCGGCCCCTTGGTGTCCTGGCGGGCGAAGAAGGCGGGGGTGAACACCCGCGTCAGCACGAAGGCCGGCACCCCCCAACCGTAGTGGAACAGGGCGTCGGCGGTGGCGCGCGCGTCGAAGGTCCTGAACTCGCCGCGGGTGAACAGGCCGTCGATCAGGAAGAACGGCATGGCCAGCAGCGCCGCCGCGGCCGGCAGGGTCAGGGCCATCGAGAAGGCGACCGCGTCGTCCATCGCGCCTTGCGCGCCGGCCTTGTCACCCGAGTGGACCGCGCGCGACAGCGTCGGCAGCAGGGCCACGCCCACCGCCACGCCGACCAGCCCCAGCGGCAGCTGGTACAGCCGGTCCGCCGCGTTCAGCCACGAGCGCGCGCCGTCCACCTGGGACGACAGGGCCTGGGAGACGAACACGTTGATCTGGGTGGCGCTGGCGGCGATCGCGCCCGGCACCGCCAGCACGATCAGCTTGCGGATCTCGGGCGTCAGGCGGGGGCGGGAGAAGCGCACGCGCGCCCCGGCCCGGCGCACCGCCCAGACCAGCAGCGCCGCCTGGCCGATCCCGGCGGCGAGGATGCCCCAGGCCGCCGCCGTGGCCGCCGCTTCCGGCGTTTTCGTCGGCAGGATGGCGGCCAGCATGAACAGGTTGAGCAGGGTGGGCGCCAAGGCCGACACCGCGAACCGTCCGCGCGCGTTCAGAACGCCCGACAGCAGCGCCACGATGGTCATGGCCGGCAGGTAGGGCATGGCTATCTGCGTCAGGACCACCGCCAGCTTGAACTTGGCCGGATCGTCCATGTAGCCGGGGTTGATCAGCTGCATCAGCCACGGCATCGCCAGTTGCGCCGCGACGGTGATCACCACCGTGATCGTGGCCAGGGTCGCCAGGGCGTCCACCGCCACCCGGTCGGCCTCGGCCTCGCCCTTTTCGGCGAGCGTCCGAGAATAGGCGGGCACGAAGGCGGCGGCGAAGGCGCCCTCGGCGAAGATGCGGCGGAACAGGTTCGGGAAGCTCAGCGCGGTGTTGTACGCGTCCGCCGCGATGGTGGCGCTGGCGCCCATGTAGGCGCTGACCGCGATGTCGCGCGCCAGCCCCATGAAGCGGCTGATCATGGTCAGGCCGCCGAACACCAGCGAGGAGCGGATCATGCCCCCCTGGCGGGGGCGGGCTGAGGGTTCGGCTTTGCTCACGCCCCGGCTCTAGGTCGCGCCGCGACGCCCGGCAAGCGGCCACGGCGCCTCAGCCGCTTGACGCACGGGCGGGGTCGGCGAGGGTGGGGCCATGCACGACGCCTTCGACCCCGACCCGCGCATAGCCGCCGCCTCCGCCTTCCTGCTGGACCTGGAGCTTTGCCAGGTCCGACTGCAACTGGACGCCCGCTGGCCCTGGCTGGTGCTGCTGCCCCGGCGGACGGGCGTGACCGAGATCGAGCAGCTGTCGGTCGATGATCGCGCCCGCCTGATCGAGGAGGCGACCCGCGCCGCCGCCGCCGTGCGCGCCATGGGCGAGGCGCTGAACCGCCCGGTGGAGAAGATCAACATCGGCGCGCTCGGCAACGTCGTGCCGCAGTTGCACGTGCACGTGGTCGGCCGGCGATCCGACGATGCCGCCTGGCCCGGACCTGTGTGGGGCGCAGGCGTGGCGGAGGCCTACGAGGCGGAAGCGTTGGCCTGCGCAAAAGCTGCTGCGGAGCGCACCCTCAGGGCCGCGTCATGACCACAGAAAACGGGGCGGAGGCGCCCTCGTCCAGCGTTCCCCGCCAGCGCCCTCGGTCCGAACGCAGGCGAAGCACCGACTGCAGCGCCGCGCCCTGGGGGTAGAAGCGGATGGTCAGGTCGTCGCCTTCGCGCGCGACCGACGACGCCGCGCCGACGGCTCCCGGGCCGGGCCGCTTGCGCAGATCGCGCCAGGCCGCTTCCGCCGCGCCCGCTCCGTCGTCGGCGAACGCCACGACGTAGAGGGGAGAGCCGTCCTCGCGCGTCAGGGTCCACATCCCGTCCAGCGGCCCCAGCCGCGCCTGGGCGCGGGCGGCGGCGCTCTTCACCCCGGCCTCGTAGACCTGCTCGACCTCGGTCTTCGGCCCTTCGTAGGAGCGGCTGTAGCGCTCCACCGTCACCGCCGCGGCCGGCGGCGCCGACTCGGACGGCGTGGCGCCGGTCCAGCGGGGATAGGCCGGCATTTCGAACGGTCGCACCGGGGGCGGTTTGTAGGCGGGCGTGGGCGACACGGGCGCGGCCCCGACGTCGAGCGTCTGCACCGCCGCGGAGCCCGGGCCGGCGAACTCGCGGTCGCGCTTGCGTTCGGCCGCGTCGGCCGCGGCAATCGGATCGGGCTCTTCCTTCGCCCCCGGATCCTGGGGCGCGGCGAGGAGAGCCATGACGATGTAAACGGGCGTGAACACGGTTCAAAGTGCTAGGGCGGCGGAGGCGCGCATGCAACCGCCACCGGGCGTCGAAACTTTGACGCGCGCGTTGGACGGCTCGCGTTGACACCCTAGGTTCAGGGTCTAAAACGGCCGCGCGTCGGCGCGGTCACGCTCCGACCCCGAAAGGTCTTGCGAAACATGTCTCAAGCGAGCGCGGGCGCGACCGGGAAGGCCCGCAAGGGCGCCGCCAAGGGCGCCCCGCGGACGCTGGTGCGGCCCCTGTCTCCCCACGTGCAGGTGTGGCGCTGGCACGTCACCATGCTGGGCTCCATCCTGCACCGCGCGTCCGGGGTGGCGCTGTACGTCGGGACCGCGCTGGTGATCGCCTGGGCGGCGGCGGTGGCCATGGGGCCGGACACCTACGCCGAGTTCGTACGCTACGCCGGTCATCCGCTGGGGCTGCTGGTGTGGTTCGGCCTGAGCGGGGCGCTGTTCTACCACCTGGCCTCGGGCCTGCGGCACCTGCTGTGGGACCTGGGCGCGGGGCTGAAGCCCAAGACCGCCGACGCGCTCACCAACCTGTCGCTGTGGTTCGCGGTGATCGCCACCCTGGCGCTCTGGGGCTGGCTGCTGTTCTCCGGCGCGGTGCGCCTCAGCCTGACGATGACCCTATGACCAGCTACACCACCGAAAAGCGCCGGGTCGAAGGCTTAGGCAGCGCCAGGCACGGCGCGGGGACCTGGATCAAGGAGCGGGTCTCCTCGATCTTCCTGGTTCCGCTGACCGTCTGGGCGGTGTGTTCGGTGACCGAAGTCGCCGGCGAGGGTTATGCGGGCGCGCGCGCCTGGATGGAGCAGCCGCTGAACGCGGTCCTGCTGGCGCTGCTGGTGCTGGGCTCGATCTACCACATGCACCTGGGGATGCGGGTGATCGTCGAGGACTACATCCACAAGACCTTCAGCAAAGGCGCGCTGCTGATGATCAATCTGTTCGTCTGCCTGGGCCTGGCCGCGGCGGCGACCTTCGCGATCGCGGGCACGGCGATCACGGCCTTGGGGGCGTTCTGAGCATGGGGGCCTATCAGTTCGTCGACCACGTCTACGACGTGGTGGTGGTGGGCGCCGGCGGCTCGGGCCTGCGCGCGGCGCTCGGCTGCGCCCAGGCGGGGCTGAAGACCGCCTGCGTGACCAAGGTGTTCCCGACCCGCAGCCACACGGTGGCGGCCCAGGGCGGCATCTCCGCCTCGCTCGGCAACATGGGCGAGGACGACTGGCGCTGGCACATGTACGACACCGTCAAAGGGTCGGACTGGCTGGGCGACCAGGACTCCATCGAATACCTGTGCCGCAACGCGCCGGCCGCGGTGTACGAGCTCGAGCACTGGGGCGTGCCGTTCTCGCGCACCGACGACGGCAAGATCTACCAGCGCGCCTTCGGCGGCATGACCCGCAACTACGGCGAGGCGCCGGTCCAGCGCACCT
>Ga0196964_10001721_pt1 | contig 10883 bp, 7 predicted proteins | sample S1_10metaG_FD_148615 | JGI IMG/M metagenome (GOLD analysis project Ga0196964, IMG submission 148615) | Soil microbial communities from Anza Borrego desert, Southern California, United States - S1_10 | ecosystem: Environmental > Terrestrial > Soil > Desert | place: USA: California | collected... | reverse complement strand
CGGCAGTTACAAAGTCGTCGAAGTCGGCACCACAATTCTTGTGGTAGGGTTCACCGGGATGACTGTCGCCTGCGTGGCGTTTCTGCCGGAAGGATCAATAACTGCAGCTGATCTTTCATACGGCCTCTCGTTTCAGATTCCCGAAGGCGCCATCGTCGCGGCGTTCGCGATGTTTGGAATTACCGGCGTGGGCGCCGCGGAGCTCATCGTTTACCCGTACTGGTGTATCGAAAAAGGTTACGCGCGCTACGTCGGCGTGCGCAACGAAGGCGAAGCGTGGCTGGATCGTGCGCGCGGATGGCTGCGCGTGATGCAGCTCGACGCATGGGTCAGCATGCTTGTTTACACCGTCGCGACACTGTCCTTTTATGCCCTTGGCGCGGCGACGCTGCACAAGCACACCTCTGGCACGGGCCTGCCGGGAAGCGTGAGCGCCATGCTGGACCTGCTTGAAAAAATGTATGAGCCCATGCTGGGCAAGCGCATGGCCAGCGTCTTCATCTCGGCAGGCGCTCTTGCGGTGCTGTATTCAACACTGTTCGCGTCCACAGCCGCCAACAGCCGCGCCTTGGCCGATTTTCTGCAGGTCAACGGTTACGTGAAATTCCTGCAGCCGCATCACCGACAGGATTGGATTCGCCGCTTTGTGATTCTCTTTCCGCTGCTGGATCTGCTCATTTTTCTGTTCTTCAAGAATCCCGTTCTGCTCGTCACCATCGGTGCCTTTGGCCAGGCGCTCACGCTGCCCATGGTCGCGATCGGCGCCATTTATTTGCGCTACCGCCGCACAGACCAGCGCCTGCGGCCGGGGATGATCTGGGATCTTCTGCTCTTCGCCTCGCTGTCCGGATTCCTGGTCTCCGCCGCGTTCGGGCTGAAAGATGCCTGGGATAAAGTTTCAAAGTAGCCGTAATCAAAAATCCTGCGTAACAGCACGGCTTGCTGAATCATTGTTCAATAAACCGCTGCGAGGTGCTGTGTGATGGTGCGTATCGTCGTCTGGCTGGCCGGCATTGTTTTCCTTTTGAATGTTCCGGCTGCGAGTGAAGAAAAGATCACGAAAGATGAGAAAGGCCGCACCCGCTGCGCGCCACCGCTGGTTGATGAAAAGTTCAGGAATCCATGGCCCGCCGAGTGGCTTGAAAGCTATTACGACCGCTGCCACCACGCGATTGAAACAAAAGGGAGGGCGATTAAGAAACCGGGAGGCGGGACGTTCGGGGAAAATGAGAAGTCGTATTATCCCGAAGCGATGTTCGCATTTCTCGCCGGCAATCGCGACATTGCGCTGAAAGCATTGCAGGAAGGCGACAATCAGGTTAGAGATCACGCACACACCAATGGCGTGGATTTCTACTGGTGCTTTACGTTGAAGGGACAGATCCGCAAGTATTTTTACTTTGGGCAGTATCTGGATCCTGCCTACAAGCAGAAGATGTTCGATGGCGCAAAAATCTGGACGGAAGCCGAACCGCTCCGCCGGCCGCATCCGGTTTACGGCAAAGGCAATCCGCCGCCGGGTGAAGCGTGGGGGCCTGAAGCGAAGGGAAGCTGGGTGGATGTGCGCAGCACCGACAATTTGCGCGCGATGCGCGATACATCCGTGTATCTGATGGCTGAAGAGACCGGCAATGAGCAGACACGGCTCCTCTATAAGGAGAAACTGAAGACTTACGTCGTCGCGCTTTATCACACGGGCATGACAGAATGGGATTCCTCGAACTACCACGGCCATACGCTCTGCCCGTACCACAATCTCTATGATTTCGCCAGGGATCCGGAAGTAAAAGCACTTGCCAAGGCCGCGCTCGACATTCTCTACACCGCCGGCGCATACAAATATTTCCGCGGCGCGTTTGGCGGGCCGAACCTGCGTGACTATGGCGGTCTCGGCCTTCCCTTTGGATCGAACGTAACGCATCCGCTCGCGCTGATGTTCGGCGATACACCGGTTTCAGATCCGGCTCCGGACCGGGATGATCTCTATCACATCACCAGCGCGTACCTGCCTCCCGAAGCAGTCGTGAACCTAGGGCAGAAGAAAATTGGCAAGCCTGTCGAAATGTTCTCAAGCAAGCCGCCGTACAAAGCCTGGAAGCCGGGAGACGTCTTTGCGCCAAGATACTTCGAGACTCAGTTTTTCGGACATTCGTTTATGCTCGGATCCTGCGTCTCCGCGAACACGCCGCAGGAGTGGGACGGAAATGCCTTCCGGCTCATTGCGTTTAACGGCGCGCGCGGCGCCGACATCTTTGCGGCGAACACAGCGCCGCTGGCGGGGAAGGGTTCCAAGAAAGACGGTGATCAGATCGGGCAATACAGAAATCTGATTATCTGGTTGAGCAATATCGTTGAGGCGAAGAAGACATACTATTTCGTCGTGCCGAAGTCGGCTCAGAGTGAAATCGAAGACGGCATCTGGTTTTTCAAGTACGAAAGGACCTGGCTGGCTGTGCGGCCGCTGAATCTTGGCGCGTATACGGAAGTCACTCCCGTTGCCAGGGACAAAAAGGGAAACGACGTTGCCAGCGCGCGTTTCAAGCTCGAGCGCTTTCTTGAAGCATCAATCAGTGGCGCTGGCTTCGCCGGCTTTGCGCTCGAGGTCGGCGAACAGGAAAGCCACGGCGACTACGCAGCATTCAAAACCGCGGTGAAATCAAAAAGCAAGCTCGACGCATCCAAGTTGAGCTCCGGTGAAGTGACGCTTAGCGGCGCCGACGGAAAAACACTCGCCTTCAAGCACAACACTGAAAACGATCTTCCGATTCTCGCCCGCGACGGTGCGGCCGTGGACTGGACCAAACGATGGGACCTCTACAAACCCGCCGATGGCGCCGGCCCCGTCTCCCTTGGCTGGCAGCAGGGCACGCTGCGCGTTGAAGCGGGCGGAAAGGTCTTCACGAGCACGGTGACTGCGGAAGGCAGAGTGCCTTTGGAAAAGTGAAGCAGTGTTCAGCGTCAAGGACCTAGGGTCTTATATCCAGGGTCCAAAAAACAATGCTTTTTCCTAAACGCAAAACCCTCGGCACTGGTAGCGCCTGACGCCTGTACCTAATCGCTGCGCGTGATCCGCTCGGTCTGCTTGCGGTATTTCAGCGGCGTGCAGGAAAACGCGCGGCGGAAGGTCGCGTGAAAATGTGACAGATCGTGAAAGCCGCTGCGCAGCGCCACCTCAGGGATAGAAAAGTGCGTGTGCCGCAGCAGTCCCGCCGCGGTCCGCAGCCGTGCTTCCTGAAGCAGCGCCACGAAGGATTTTCCACACGCCTGCTTCACCGCATGGCCGGCGCGGCTCTCACTCAGGTGCAGCCGCCGCGCCAGCTCGGCAAGCGTCACCGGCTTGGTGTGGCGGTCGTAAATGTATTCAAGGATGATTGCCCGGCGGCTCAGGCCGCTGCTGAGCCCCTGCGCGTGGCGGCTTCCTGAATCACGCGCGAATGCGGCATCAACCTCCACGCGCCAGGCGCGCAGCCGGGCCGCAAGCTGCTGCAGCAGTTCTAAAACCGTCTGCGCTTGGTCATCGTTAATAGGCCGGGGCGCCAACTCTTTTGACCACGGCGGCTTTTTGAAGGGCGTCGGCTGATCGCGGCGCACGCGCGTCAGGCCGGCGCCCGGCAGGCGCGGGCCGGCAAAGAGAATCCATTCCAGCTTCTGGTTAAAGAAGACCGGCACGACACATTCGACCAGCCCGGCGTGGCAGATCTGCACACGGCCTGTGCGGCTCTCAGCGAGCTCCGCATGAACCTGCTCGGCATCGAAACGTATGCACGCTTTTTCATTGCCGCTGAGCTTTACCGCCCGGCAGGCCGGGCTGTGATGCTGAAAACGCTCAGGCGGCAGAAAAAACCACAATGATTTCATGCGGTCGTGAATGGAAACGCGCAGCCCCGTCACTGCTTCAAAGGCTGAGATCGCTGCTGCCGGCACTTGAGCGAAGTCGTCCATAGGTGCTGTGTTAGCGGAAAACCCCATGTTTTCAACTTAAGAGACGCTTACGTAAGACGTTCATCTGGTGTAGAAAGTGCAGTTGCTGGTGTTGAACTCTTCAGGAGAAATCATGCTGCGTCTTTCGTTTATCCTCTTCGTTGCGCTCGTCGTGTTGTGCGTAAATGCTGCCGAAGAAGCGACAACGTCGCCGAATCTGAAGTACTACTATCCCGTGCCGCCCGCCAATCCGCCGCAGACCATTGAGTGCGATCTGTGCGTGTACGGCGGGACGCCGGGCGGAGTCACTGCGGCGATTCAGATGAACCGCATGGGCAAAAAAGCCGTGCTGGTCTCATTCAACAAGTTTGTCGGGGGGCTCACCTCTGGCGGCTTGAGCGCCACGGATGTAGGCAATGGAAAGTCGATCGGCGGTATGGCGCGGGAGTTCTACGACCGCGCCGGAACCATATCGGGCTTCAAGCCCAGCAAAGCCGAAAAGCTCTTTCTGGATATGCTGAAAGAGGCGAGCGTCCCCATCTATTACGAGCACCGCCTGAAGTCTATCGTCAAGGAAGGCAACAAGATCGTCGAGCTTGAATTTGAGAACGGAAACAAGTTCCGAGCGAAGATGTTTGTCGATGCCACGTACGAAGGCGACCTGCTCGCCATGGCCAAGGTCTCGTACCATGTCGGGCGCGAAAGCAACGCCACGTACGGCGAGACGATCAACGGCATTCAGTTTCTAAAGGGCCACAATTTCAATTACCCGATCGATCCATACAAGAAGGAAGGCGATCCGAGCAGTGGATTGCTGTGGGGCATTTCGGCGGAGCCTCCTGGAAAGCCTGGCGAAGGCGACAAGAAAATTCAGGCTTATAACTTCCGCATGTACCTGAGCAACAAGGAAGACCGCCTGCCATTTCCCAAGCCAAACGGCTACGAGCCGGAACGCTACGCGTTGCTGCTGCGCTACCTGAAAGCCGCGAAGGATCTTAATGAGTGGTCGTTCACCTATAAGAACGGACCGTTCCAGCTTCAGAACGGCGACTGCAACAACGCCGGCGGTTTCTCGACGGACAACATCGGCCGCAATTACGAATGGCCGGAAGCCGATTACGCGACGCGCGAGAAAATATTCCAGGATCACGTCACCTATCAGCAGGGCCTGATGTATTTCATGGCCAATGATCCGAGCGTTCCGGAACTGCTTCAGAGCAAAGTAAAAAAGTACGGGCTCGCTGCGGGGGAATTCACTGAGACGGGTGGTTGGCCGCACCAGCTGTACATACGCGAGGGCCGGCGCATGATTTCCGATTACGTCATGACCGAGCACAACTGTCGCGGGAAAGTCCTCGCCGAGGACTCCGTCGGCATGGCCAGCTACACCATGGATTCACACCACTGCCAGCGCGTGATCGTCGACGGCAAAGTGAAGAATGAAGGCAACGTCGAAGTCGGCGTGAAGCAGCCGTTTCCGATTTCCTTCCGCTCGATTGTGCCGAAAGAATCCGAGTGCGCCAACCTGGCTGTGCCAGTCTGTCTCTCGTCAACGCACATTTCATACGGCTCAATCCGCATGGAGCCGGTTTTCATGATCCTGGGGCAGTCGGCAGGCACCGCCGCGGCGATGGCCATTGACGCGGGCAGCGCGATCCAGAAAGTGGAGTATCCGAAACTGAAGGAAAAGCTTCTGGCGGGCAAGCAGGTTCTGGAGTGGACTGCCGGTGAAAAAACGAAGTAAAAGCTCTTTTCTTGATGCCGCGTAGCGGATAAAAGCTTACTCTTCATTCTGAAAGGAGACCACACATGGCACAGAAGAAACACACCGGTTGGGAACGCAAGAAGGCACGCCTCACACAGGAACGCCTCGCCCGCCAGGCCGCCAAGCCGAAGTCGAAGTAACCGACCTATCGCAGCCGCAGATGTACGCGGATGAACACGGATGCACAGTCCGCGTTTGTCCGCGTCCATCTGCGGTTCTATTTCATCTGCACGTCATTCACGCGCTGCTCACTTTAATTGCGTCCTTATCGTTTCCTGCGCGCGTCAGCATCGTTGTGACATCATCGGCAAATGCTTCAGCAGTTGAATTCAGCACCGCCGGTTCAGCGTACGCAATGGTCAGGAACAATTCGTCGTGAAACGAGATCGCGCCCAGCCACAGGCACGTGCCGACAAGATGAATTCCAGTGGTGGCGTAAAGTTCCTCCAGCCGCAGCGGCCCGTAGCTTTCAGGAATAGGATAGCGCCCGCGGTTTGACACATGCGCCGTATTCATCCGTCCGCCATTGAGTGCCGCCATCTTGCGAATCATCGTCTCATCCGCGCGCAGCCACTGCGCCAGCAGAATGCTGTCATGCGGCTCGCGCGCGGAAATCGAGGCGTCCAGCCGCGCCTTTGCCTCCCGCGCAACGCTCCAGAAGTGCGAGTCTGGCGAGATCAGAAAACGCATGCCGACGTCCGAGATGAGGCAGCCGGTCGCCTTCTCAACCGCTTCGCCACACGCGCTCCGCAGATTCACGCTGGAATGACACGACAGCCGTTTCGCGCCGCCGCCGCCGATGCGCGCATACGCGCCAAAAAGCGCCGCCGCGCATAGCGTTCCGTGCACCGTCGTCTGCTCCGAACGGCAGCGTGCTGCGAGCGGACGCAGCACTTCCGATCCCAGCTTGCGCAGCAGAAAACGGGTTCCGCGTTCGCTTGAAGTGTCGCCATCGACGATCAATTTCGCCGGCAGGCAGCGCTGCTTCAGAGAATTCCATAGGAAGCCGAGCTTGCGTGAAAGTGTCAGCCTGCTTGCGGCAAGTTCTTCAAGCGGCCGCACGATCCCTTCGCGCAGCGTCGCATCGGGTGTTTTCCCTTCGAGCAGCTCCGCGCAAAGCGCAAGCAGCTCATCGAGAAGATGCATGCACGAGAGGCCGTCAATGATCGCGTGATGGAACGACGCAACGATCTCGTGCCGATCGCCGCCGCGCAGCAGCGTCACGCGCCACAGCGGACCGCTCGAGTCAAAGGGTCTGTGCAGTTCCCCGTGTGCGACTTCCAGTGCGGACTCCGGCGACAGCCGCTCCAGTACCTGAAGCGCAATGCGCGGCGGAGACATGCGAACAAACGCAGGCGCTCTGCCCTCGTCGATGCGCGTTTGCAGAATCATGTGGCGCTGCTGAAGGCACGTCAGCGCTGCCTGCAGAATTTCGGGCGTCAGCGGCCCGCGTACGCGGGCCAGATTTACGTCGATCAGCGCGCCGCAGCCATGGAGGACGTGAAAAAGCTTTTCGATGACACCCAGGTTTCGGCGAACCGGAGTGTCCATCGCGTCAGTTGCCTGTTTCGAGCAGAATGTACAGCGGCGATTCGCTGACGGGCACAGCGATGGACTCGCCGTGCGCCTTGATCTCGACCTTCGGCGCATCGCCGGGCGCAAGCGGCATCTGTTCGGCCGAAACAAGCTTCAGCTTCTCCAGCGGCAGAGTGATCTCGGCTTTGCGATCGCTGCCAGTGGGGGACCAGACGGCCCAGATGCGCTTTTTGGCATCCGTGCCGTGCGTGAATTCATACGCATAAACGTCGCCTTCTTTCTCCTGAAGCACGCGGCTGAAACGGTAATCGCCCATGAGTTTGTGCATGTGCGAGACGGCGTAATACGAGGGCTTGGGTTGAAAGTTACGCGTCAAACCCGCCGCGCCATGTATCTGCGGCTCGTCTTTATCGTTGAAGAAAAAAATGTACGCGCGGTCGATGGGCATCTTCGCAAAGACCATAAAGGAGCGGCAGAGATACTGCGCCTGCTGCGTGTCGGTGACGCCAACCCACTTGGCAAATTCGTTTTTCGGGTTGTTTGGCTTGGTCGAACAATCCCAGCCGAATTCGGTAATCCAGATCGGCTTGCCTTTGGCTTTTTCGTCGCGCCAGGCAATCGCCTCGTTCACCTCCTTCAGGTATCTAATCTTTGGATCTTCCGGAAATGAGCGGCGCCAGGTTGGCCAGCCTTCGACTTCAGCGTAGACATGGATATTGATGACGTCGAACAAATCGTGCAAACCATCGAAACAGGTGAGGCTCTTGGCGTAGCGGTGGCTCTTTCCCGGGACCGCCGCGCACGTCGCGATGGTCATCTTCGGATCGCCTTCACGTACGCCGCGCGCCATGTTTTCAAAGAGCGTGCGGTATTTCGCGTCGTCGTACTCGCCCGGTTCATTGCCGATTTCCACAGAGGTAACGAGCTTTTCGGCGCCGGAGGGCCCGAAGAATTTAGCGAAGGAAAGCCCGTACTGCTTCGCGTCGGCCGCGAGGTTCTTCCATTTATCATGCTTGATCGGGTCGAACATGAGGCACACGTTGATGTTGAAGCCGTGCTTCTGCCAGCTTCCGTAAACGTGTTTCCACTCCACGCGGTTGTGTGCGAAAGGGAAGGTCGTCGCACGCGAAGTATCATCGCCGAAATCCCAATCGATCGGATGGTAATCGCGGACGAGCGCGCACGTCGGCCGGTAGAGCTCGGGCTTAAATACGACGGTATGCCCATTGATGCCCATGAACTCTTTGAAAAGCGGCTTGGTCTGTTCGCCGCCGGAAAGAAGCCCGGTCAAAAGCAGTCCCAGCAGAAAAGTAACTACGATGCGATGCATTATGGCCTCCAGGTAACTTGATATTACTACACCGCACAAGCACTTTCGTTGAAACACAGGTGTTCGGACTTGTCAGAATGGCACGCGGTCCGATAATGCGGCTCTTAATTCAACGGGACGCCCGTCGCCAGTGAACGTTCGCCGGACTGAGGCTTTGAGATGTTTCGCGCGCACCAGAAGCAGTTGCTTGAAATCGTAAAGCAAATGAAGAGAGGTGCCGGCCGCTGGAATAAGATCATCGCTCACGTAACGCCCGGCGGAGGAAAAAGCGCGCTTCCGGTCATCGCCGCCGCCGAACTGATTCCCGGCATCGCACAGAAAATCTGCTGGGTCGTTCCGCGCGTGGCGCTGCAGCAGCAGGCGGAAGAAGCCTTCCTCGATCCTAATTTCCGGCGGCTGCTCGGCCATAAGCATCTGATCCGCGTCAGCACGAACGAGCCCAATCCGGCGCGCGGGCTGAGCGGCTATGCGACCAGCTACGCCGCGCTGACAATCGATAAGCAGAAGCTCAACGCCGCCGAATTCTCCCGTTTCCGCTACATCCTGGTGCTCGATGAGCCGCATCATCTGGCGGAAGAATCATCCGGCATGAATGCCGTCAAGCCGCTGATCGAGAAAGCCGCTCTGACGCTTTTCATGAGCGGAACGCTGGAGCGCGGCCGCAAGGAACGCATCGCCTTTCTGCCGTATTTCACGCAGGGCGACGCGCTCGAGATCAGCCTGCGGGATTCCTCTTCGACAAAAATCATCACGTACTCCCGGCCCGATGGCCTGGCTGAGCGCGCCATTATTCCGTTGCGTTGCACGTATTTGGATGCGAAGGCCAAATGGAAAGACCGCAAAGGCAATCTGAAAGAAGTCTCGAGCCTGCGCGAATTCAAGAAGCTCGCCAAGGAAGCGCTGATGACCGCTCTGGCCACCGAGTACGCGTATGAGCTGCTCGACACGGCCATGGCCGATTGGCTGCAGATCAAAAAGAGCAATCCGCGCAGCAAGCTTCTGATCGTCGCCGCGACGCAGAAACTTGCCAAGCTCTATGCACAGCATGTTGAGCGTAAGCATGGACGCGAAGTCGGCATCGCGACGATGGACGAAGGCTCCGGCGCGCTCAAGGCGATTCACCGTTTCAAGCGCATGGGCACCGACAAGACGGACATCCTCGCCACGGTCGCGATGGCGTACGAAGGACTGGACGTCAAGCCCATCACCCACATCGCCTGCCTCACGCGCATCCGCAGCAAGCCATGGATCGAGCAAATGATTGCGCGCGCGACGCGCTTCGATCCCGAGGCCGGCCCCTGGGAGCGCCAGGAAGCGCACGTCTTCATGCCCGACGACATGATGATGCACACCATCATCGATGCGATCACCAGAGAGCAGGCTCCGTTTGCGAAGAAGAAATACGATTTCGAAGGCGGCGAGGGTGGGGGAGCGCGCGATCTGTTCGGCGACCTGATCCCCGTGGGTTCCGGCGCCTTCGGCAAGCGCAGCAAACGCGTGGACAACATCCCCGTGAGCTCCGCGCCGGCGGAAATGGAACTGACCCCCAGCCAGAAAGAAGCGATGCTGCGCGACACGATCGAGAACACCGTCCGTGACTACGCCGTGCGAAAACGCTTATCGTTCAAGCTGGTGAACATGAAAATCCTGCGCCGCTTCGGCAAAGCCCGCTCCGCGATGAACCTCAACGAACTTCATGAAGTGAGCGTGTGGGTGCACCGGAATCTGCGGTGACTGACGGACGAACGGAACACGACTTCACCACAGAGACACAGAGGGCACAGAGGTTCGCAGAGGAAGGACTTTGTTTGAAGTTGCCGAGCGGTTAATTGGCTTTATGTGTTGGTAGCACGGTGGCTTCAAAGTGTGCCACTGGTGGCTTGCCACCAGTGCCGACCGCGGGTCGGGCTCCGGCATGTGAAGGAGGTTCGTTCTGCGCGTGCCCTCTCGAAGTGGCGTCGAATCTAAGGCCCGAAGGGCCGAACTATACCAGCCCAGGGTGAAGTGAGCGCAGCGAACGAAGCCCTGGGTCAACGCGGCCTCGAAATACTGGAGCGCTGAAAGCGCGAACTAAAGACTCGGTAAAGCATCTTTACGTTCTTGCATGAATTCTCTTTCGACGTTCAAGCAAGATAAAAACGAGAGTTAGAATCAGCGCGCATAAGGCAAAATCTGCGACTAACCAGGACCAAGAGAACTGCTCGAAATTTCCTTCAGATGGAAGCTTCATGTCTGAAAAGTAGATGGTAGTCACGCTCTTGACATAGTATTCGCACGGAAACCCCTTCGAAACGTACGAAGATTTAAGATCCTGGGAGGTAGTTTCCTTTT
>Ga0196964_10001720_pt1 | contig 10885 bp, 4 predicted proteins | sample S1_10metaG_FD_148615 | JGI IMG/M metagenome (GOLD analysis project Ga0196964, IMG submission 148615) | Soil microbial communities from Anza Borrego desert, Southern California, United States - S1_10 | ecosystem: Environmental > Terrestrial > Soil > Desert | place: USA: California | collected... | reverse complement strand
GAGGAACTCAAGCTGCCCGGCGTTGAGCTCGGCAAGCTCCTTGCCCGTCGCCTCTTTCAAAGCCTCGTTTAGCTTCTTGCCTTTGGCGAAAAGTTTGAGTGCCTTGATGTGCGCATCGAATCCAAAGTTTTTGTCGATGTATTCAATGACATAGCGGCCGTGAACGTAGGCCATCAGCGGGTTGATACGGAAATACTCGTTCATCGTATCAATGTTTTTGAGGCGGCCCTTGGCGATCGCATCAATCATCATTCGGTCGGACTGAATGCGGCTGTCGTCTTCGACGAAGGTCGACATGGCCTCGGTGTACCAGCGCGGCACACGGAACTCGGAAAGCTGCAGCGCCATGACATGGGCGAATTCGTGTTCGAGAACCTTGCGCCAGTTGAACGGCGGGTGGTTGCCGTTGCTGCCCTTGCCTTCGCGCGGCGAAACGACCGTGCAGAGCTTTCCGAAGCATACGCCGAGCGCGCCGAGATTCGGGAGCCCGACGGTGCGCGCAGCCTGATCCTGGAAGTTGTAACAAAGTTCGATGGTTAGCGGGCCTTCGGGTTCATAGCCGAATTTTTTGACCTGCGCTTCGTACGCCGCTTCAGCCCACTCTTCAAGGTAGGGGCGCACGATGGCTGCGTCCTTATTGTGGAATTTCAAGATGAAATGCTTCGTGCGTGATTCGACGTAGACCGGCTTGACCTCCTGCTCTTTGTCGCCGAGCAGTTTGTCGAGCGACACGAGCATGTTCTTGGCCCAGACGTTGAACTTGTTCTTTCCGAACGCCTTCAGCAGAAGCTCCTTACCCTTCTCTTCGCCGTGTGCGCCCTGTCGCGAGGTGTTCATGCCCAGGCCGTAGTAGCCACGCCAGTAATCCGGATCGGCCTTGATCGCTTTCTCGTAATAAGCCGGCGCAGTGTTGAAGCCCCGCTTGTTCTCCATCAATTCGCCGATTTCGCAGTAAAAGTCAGCGCACTTCGGATTCATTGCAAGTACGCGCTTTTCGACCTCGGCAGCCTTTTCCGGCTGCGCCAGATCGAGATGGTAGAACGCGAGCATGGCCAGGGCACGAAAATCATTCGGGTTCACGGAAAGGGCCGCATCGATGTGCTTTTTCGCATCGTCGTAACGGTCTTCTTCCAAGTGCACCGCCGCGCTCAGCAGGTTGGACTCGACATGATTGGGATTGACCGAAAGCGCTTCCTTCAGCAGCTTCTCGACGTCGTCGAGCTTATGCATCGTCTGCAGGATGATGTCGGCCTGCCCGGCAAGCGCGTCGGGATATTTCGGACGCATCTTCGCAACAGTTCCGTAACGTTCGCTGGCAAATGCGAAGTGGTACTTGGCGTGCGCGAGCCGCGCGGACCAGAGAAACACTTCTGGAATCATCAGGCCGCGGTCGGTGCAGAGTTCCTCCGCGAGCAGGAAACCGGTCTCGAACGCATCCTTGGGATTTTCGTCCTGAAAGCCGAGGCCGATGTAGGCCAGTTCAAGCGGATCTTTCACCTGGTCGGAGTTGTAGTACTTCGCATTCTTCTGGTAGAGATCGAAAAAGTAATCGGCCGTTTTCTTCAGGCCGGACGAATCGCTCAGGAGCCGGTAAATGTTTGAGCGCAGTGCCCAGGCACGCAGGTTGTCGGGCTTCTCACTGATGAGTGCGTCAAATATATCCCGCGCCTTCACGTACTCGCCGGTTTCAACGAGCAGCTCGGCCTTCAGCGAGCGCAAGACGGGGTCTTTCTCCTCTGACTTCAACAAGCCGTCGCAGAGTTCATGAGCCTCTTTTAGCTTCCCAACGATGCGGAGCGCTTCAATCAGTACGAGCGTGGCGTCGCGCTTCTTGGCTCCTTCCAGATTCGGCAGCGCCTTGCGCAGCATCTCTTCCGCTTCGGCGTACTTGCCGGCGGCGATATTCTCACGACCCCATGCGACGGCGTCGTCCGTGTCGGCGGCTAAAAGCGGAACACTCAGCGAGCAGATCAGTGCCAGCACGAGAGACATTGGGAACAGGACGGTCGGGCGGGATGCGTTGTTCATTGGGGACCACTCCGGCGCACTGCTGGATAAGAATACGCCACTCGCAAGGCAAACGCCATCGCTTACTGTTTTTTCCAACACCTGAAGGTTAGACGCCGTAACGGACAGATTGATCAAGGTAAAATGGAAACGATACGCATGCTGGAAGCTTTCAGACAAATAAAGAACCCCGGTTTCCCGGGGTTCTGGTCGGACAGAGCCCTTTGACGGGGGCTTACTTTTCTTTGCGGTCTTTGTCGATGCGCTGAGCGCGGATCAGGTCGATCACGTTCTTGTTCGCGCGCGACACCTGGCCGAAGGATTCGGCCGCGATGTCCTTGATTTCCTGATCAGCGTCGGCCTGCAGCTTGACATACACGTCTTCCATTCCGTCGATCTTCACGCGGCCCAGAGCGCGCACAGCGTTGCGGCGCAGTTCGACGGCATTGTTGGCGTCCAGAGCCACAGCCTTAAGCTTGTCGGCGGCGGCATCCTTCTTCGAACCGCCTTCGACACGGCCCAGGAAGATCGCAGCCGGGTTGCGCACGTCATCCTTGCGGTTGACCAGCGCATCGATGCAATGGCTGACCGCATCTTCGAGGACCAGGTGCGTGTCGCGCGGATCGACCGAAGCCAGAGCCGTGGCGCAAGCAACCGCGGTCTCGTGTGCTTTGCGCTTGGGAACCGATTCAGTGGCGCGCTTGGCGATCACGGCTTCCACCATCGTCTTGGTCGTGTTGCTGTCAGCTTCGCGTTCGACCAGTGGCAGATCGCTGCTGAAGCGGGACTGGATCGATGTGCGATCAGCCTGATTGTGCAGGATGCCGATGGGCAGGTAGCGCGTGCGGACGTCGGCGCGGAGCTCTTCGAGCGTCTGATCCGCATTCAGGTCGCGGCGCAGGCTTTCGGAGACGATGGCGATGTCCTTCGGCGGGAAGGAGCGCGCCTGAACGACCGCATCGCGGCCGCTGATCGCAGCCGTCACGCCGTAACCGAGCGCTTCGAGCTTGCTGCGCAGGGCGTTGGCCGTGTTGTGATTTTCTTCAACCAGCAGGATCTGCACAGCCTTGTTCTCGCTCACGCCGCGGCCGAGGATGCCGGCGACTTTCTCACTGCCGATCCAGCGGTTCGGGAAGCGGTCAATCGAAGCCAGCGCCAGGGCGCAGGCGTACTGAATTCCCTCTTCGGAGCTATCCAGACCGTTGACCAGGCCCGAGGTCGAAACCGCCGGGGGCGGCGTCATTTCAGGGGCCGGAGCCGGAGCTTCGGTAACGGGCGCCGGAGCGTCCTTCTTGCCCTTGGCCTTCGGATCGGGGTTGGAGAGCGGAATGGCGACCACGTCTACCGAGGCTTCCTTCAGGGTTACGTGAATGACGCCCGCTTCCGTCTTGACCGTGACCGGCGTGCCGGCGCTGCGGACCGAGACGGCTTCCTTGCCAGGCACAGCGTTCAGCACGATTTCAGGAGGCGAGGTCAACAGGTCGCCGCGCGGATCGAGAGCGGCCAGTTCCTTTGCCAGGAACGCACCGACGCCGGGCAGTTTCGGATGGCCCGGGTACTTGCGGACGTCGGCGTGAACCTTGTTGAGAGCGGCGTTGACGTTCTCCTTGCCAACGGCGGCGACCAGGCGGCGCGCGTCGACAAGCTTCTTATCCCAGGCTTCGACTTCCTTCTTTTCTTCGGCCGAGAAGCTGTGCTGCGCCGGCTGTTCGTTGACGATGTCGAGCAGTTCCTTGATTTCGGCGGACTGGGCAGCAATCACCGATGCCCACAGCGGCGCGAAGCCGGCGTGTTCGGCACTGACCGCCATGCCCTTGAGCACGTTCTCTTCGGCCATCTGTTCATTCCAGGCCCACAGCGGATACTGCACGGCGATAAGATCGCCGGCTTCGTTGAGGTGCCAGATCGTGCCGTCGACGTCTTCGCCTTCTTCAGCAACACCGGCGCGGTCCAGGTAGTAACGGTTGGCCAGATCGTAATAGTAGTCGGCGGCGCTCTTCAACTGCGCGGCGTCCATGCCGCTGATGCGGGCCAACGTGCGGGAGGCGTAGTTCTTCACGGCAGGCGTTTCGGCCGGATCTTCCACGCGGGCCTTCAGAGCGGGAATGGCGCGCGGATCGAGCGGCTGAATATCGGCCAGAACCAGCACGGCGTTCTCGCGCATCAGCACTTCTTTGTGGCTGAGCAGTTCAATGACCGGCAGAACAGCGCGGGCGCCCATGCGAGCGATCGCGATGCGGGCGTATGTGCGGTAGTTTTCGTGAGTGGCATCCTTGAGGTAATTGGCGAGCACCGGCACCGAATAGTGGCTCAGTTCGCCGAATTCGCGGTAGAGCAGTGCGCGCTCATCTTCCGTCGTGGTGTCTTCAACCAGGCGGGCGGCCATCTTGGCCATCCGTTCCTTGTCGGCCATCTTCTTAACCTGGTACTGGCGGTAATACTGCCAGATATAGGTGGGCTCGTTGCCCATGCGCACGTCGGCCATCATCTTGGCCATCACCTTCGTGCCGGCCTCATCGACCAGTCGCGCCGCCAGCTCCTTGCGGGGATCCAGCGCCAGAACTTCTTTCAGCTTGCGCTGCGCTTCGGCGTAGCGGCCCTGCTGGTACAGGTCCACGCCCTCGCGAAACAGCTTCTCGATCCGGGCTGTTTTGTCCGACTCTTCCGCTCGGGCCGTCGAGCATGTGCCAGCGCAGACAGCGATAAGGCTCACTGTCATCAGCACTCGAAGCCAAGACCCGCTTGTGCGACCGATCATTCTAAGTCCTCCAGGGGCGCTCACGCCCAATTCCCCACCCACAAGGACGCCTCTTTAAAGGCTTTCATCCAATTTCCGACTACAGCGTTATACTCTTCACAGACTCTGCAGGTGCCAGCAACCCTAGCATCTCTACAAGAGACTCTGTAAATCGGCTTCAAATCCAGAATTAACAGGGGATGCTACCGGCGTGACCTAGGCTGTCAAGGTTGAAAAAAACCCAACAATGGCCTGACTTAACCACTTGTGCATCGAAAACGGCCTCAACTTTTCAATTTTCGCTGGTCCCCGACCCTTACAGTAAGCCCTTTCCGGTCAAAAAGCTCGACCAGCGGCACCGCATACTTGCGCGTCATTCCCAGATGCTGCCGGATCTCTGAGGTGGTATTTTCGGGCTTTGTTTTAAACAGGGCCAGCGTGTCGTTTTTGGCCTTTTCATATGCTGTGGCGTGAAACACGACATCGGGAGCGGCGTCGACGACTTTTCCGGTCTCCAGCAGATAGCGCATGATCTCTTTGAAAAGCTTGGGGGCGATTTTTAGTTGGGCTTCGATCTCTGCGGGTGATGGCGGCGCCAATCCGCCGTTCTTGTAAGCCGCCTCAACTTGCTCGGCCTGCTGCGCCAGCGCGCCTTCCAGCTTGCGTTCGCGGCCCGGAGGAGCAACGGTATTCGATTCCACATTCAGCAGATTTTTGCGACGAGCCACATCCAGCAGATCATCAAAGTAGTCCCCAATCTCATCCCCGAGCTTCAGGCAAAGCCGCCGACGCAGTTCAGGCCGTTCGACCGAGCCTAGTGCCGGATGCTCCTTTAAGTAATCGAATGTGCAGCTCACCAGCGTTTTCAGGAAAGTGTCAAGTGTTGCCGGCGCGAGATATACCGCCTCTGCTTTCAAAGCGACCGCACGAGTTTTCTTCTCGAGCTTGCGCAGCAGATCGGCCACCTGCGTCTGCAGTCTTCCCGTTTCGCTGCATAGATCCGCCAGTGTTTTCGGCAGTTCAGCTGATGCGAGCAGATGTGCGAGGAAATCTTCAGCGTTGTCGAGCGACTTCAATCGCTGCTCCAGCTCATTCAGCACCGCTGGGTCGTTGCGTTTGCGCTTTGTTTGAGCCGCGTCGACAATGCGGCCTCCTCCGAGCGTCACCATCGGCGTCTGATGACGCAGGATGTAATGGTCTCCTGGCGCGAGCACCGTCGGATCTTCCAGCAGAATCTGAATCCAGCCGCTGCTTCCCGGTGCCATCTGGTCGCCATCAAGCAGCAGGACTTTGCCCTGGATTTCGGCGGTGCCAGAATGAAAGCGCACCGGCGCGCGATGCTTGAGCGGCCAGGGCGTTCCAGGTAGATGTGTGAGCTGCGCGGTGAACAGTGTGCCTGGGCGGAAGATTCCAGGCGTCGCGGCGACCATTCCGCGGACGACTTCTTTTTTGTCGATGTCCGGTCCGTGCAGATTGACCGCGGTCGAATGCCCAGCCTGTCCCTGCGAGATCACCATCTTGTATGCGTGCAGTCCCTTCACGCGTCCCTGGTAACCGGGTGGCAGAACTTCGAGAGTATCGCCGATAGCCACGTGGCCTGAAAGAGGCACGCCGGTGACAACGGTTCCGAATCCTTCCTTCGCGAACACGCGTTGAATCGGCATGCGGAAGGGGCCTTCGCTGGCGCGGCGTCCGAGCTTGGACAGCGCGCGTTCCAGCTCTTTTTTCAGAACATCGATACCTTCGCCGGTCTTGCTTGAGACACCGATGATCGGCTTGCCGGCGAGCACGGTTCCGTCTTCAAGCTGCTTGATGTCCTCTTGCACGAGTTCCAGATAGTCCGGCTCGACGAGATCTTTCTTCGTGATCACAGTCAGGCCATCCCGCACGCCAAGCAATTGAACGATTTGCAGGTGCTCGCGCGTCTGCGCCATCACCCCGTCATCGGCCGCGATGACCATGACAACAAAATCGATTCCGCTTGCGCCCGCGACCATGTTTTTGATGAAGCGTTCATGTCCGGGGACATCAATGATTCCAACGCGCAGGCCATTGCTGAGCTGCAGCGGCGCGAAGCCGAGATCAATGGTGATGCCGCGATCCTGCTCTTCCTTCAGGCGGTCGGGATGAATTCCCGTGAGCGCCTGGACGAGCGACGATTTGCCGTGATCGATGTGGCCGGCCGTGCCAAGTACGACGTTAAAGATTTGCTCGCTCATTGAAGATTCCTGCACCTGTCTAATGCATAATGCATGATGCATAACATGGAATCGCCGATCGCAAGTTTTTTACGCATTATGCATCACTTGCATGCATCAAGCATTACTCTTGACTTCGCTTCGTAAAAGGCCGACACTTATTCCATGCGTCGCTCTCTCATGGCCCTGGCTCTCCTGACCGCCTGCGCTACGGCACGCGCGGAGCTCATTGAAGACGAGCCTATTCGCCCCAAGCCGAGACTCGATGCCGAACGCCCGACGAAACCTGTCGAACGGCTGCCGCTGGTAATCGATGAGCCGGACTTCAAGGCAACCGTCGTCTTCCCCGAGCAGCCCGCGCCCAATTTCGACACTGACGGCACTGGAAAGGACAAAAAACGCGTCCGCATCTCGCGCACAAACTGGGGCCTGCCGCAGGAAGATGGAGTCGATTTTAGCGCCGCACCTCCGGACGCGGCGTTACTCGACCTTCCTGAGCAAACTAAAGAAGAGATCTCTCCATTACTGGCAAAGGCGATCGCAAGAGACAAGGCTGGCCGCAAAGCAAAAGATTCGATCGCCATCTACCAGGAAGTCGTCAGCGCAGAACCTGAAAATGCACCCGCGTTATACCGGCTAGGGCTGGCGTTCGCGCGCGCCGGCGATGTGCGCTCGGGCGCTGAGGTGCTCGAGAAGGCGCTGAATCTGCAGCCGCGCAATCCCAAGTATCAGTGTGATTTCGGCCTCGTCGCGCTGCAGGCCGGCTGGCTTGAAAAAGCCGTTACCGCCACGCAGTGGGCCGCTGCCGCCGTGCCTGCGAACGCGCGCTTCCAGAGCGCACTCGGCGATTGCCTGCTCGCAACCGGCCGCGTAAGCGCCGCCGCGGATGCCTACGACCGTGCCTGGAAGCTGGAGCCCGACAACGCCGAGTACATTCACAATCTCGCGCTTGCCCATCTCCACGGCAAGGCCTTCAAGAAAGCAATTGAGATCTGCAACGAAGCTATCCGCCTGCGGCCCAATCACGCGCCGTATTATTGCACGCGCGGCCTGGCCAACGAGAACAACCGCAACCAGAAAGATGCGATACCCGATTACCAGATTGCGGTGAAGCTCGACAAGAACTTCGCCTATGGCCATTACCTGCTGGCCAGCGTCTATAGCGATCCCGACGATCCGACGTTCACCAGCGCCTACGAAGCCGTCGAGCACGCGAGCAAAGCTGTGACGCTCACCAACGGCCGCAACGCCCAATATCTGATGGGCCTTGCCCGCGCCCTGCGCGTTGCCCGGCAATACGACAAAGCCCTCGACGCCGCCCGCCGCGCCGTCTCGCTCGAGCCGCGCGACGACTATAAGAAAGAACTCATGATTTATGAGAAGCTGCGCGGCGAGAGCATCCGGTAATCAAACTCCTTCGACACAAAGATACGAAGAACCAAAACAACAACACAAAGATAATTGCGGCGGAAGCGACGTTAGTTCAGTCCGCGAAGCGGACGGTAGCATAGTAGCCCAGGTCGCCAGATCTGGGAACGAGCGCAATTCGTGGTGCGTAAGCCCCGGAACGGGGCGGCAGAGGGATCAACACCCACTCGCGAATCGAAAATCCGCGTTACATCTCAGCTCGCTACGGCGGCGGCGTTGACGCTTTGCAGGACTTCGTCGCGGTACTTGCCCATCGCACGAAGCTTGCGGTAGCGCTGCTCAAGAAGCTGGCTGAGCGGCATTGCCTGAAGGTCACGCAGGTTCTGCAGAATCGTTGAGCGCAGAATGCGAGCGGCGGCGGCGGGGTTGCGGTGCGCGCCGCCGAGCGGCTCCGGAACAAAACCGTCCATTACGCCCAGCCTGATCAGTTCGGGCGCGGTGATCTTCAGCGCTTCGGCCGCGTCCGCTTTGCGCTCGGCGTCCTTCCAGAGAATTGAGGCGCAGCCTTCGGGGCTGATCACGCTGAAATAGGCAAACTCCTGGATCAATAGCCTGTCGCCAACGCCAATGCCCAGCGCGCCGCCCGATCCGCCCTCGCCGATGACGATGCAGACGATCGGCACTTTCAGGCCCGACATGATCATCAGGTTGTACGCGATCGCCTGCGACTGTCCGCGCTCTTCGGCACCCACGTCGGGCGCGGCGCCCTTGGTGTCGATCAACGCAACGATGGGAAGCTGCATCTTTTCAGCGAGGCGCATCTTCAGCAGCGCCTTGCGATAGCCTTCAGGCTGTGGCGAGCCGAAATTGCACGCCGAGCGCTCCTGAACGTCGCGGCCTTTGTGCTGGCCGACGAGAAGGAATTTCTGGCCATCCATCTGGGCCAGTCCGGTCAGCATCGCCCGATCGTCGCCGAAGGCGCGGTCGCCATGCAGCTCGATGAAATCTTCGCACATCAGTTCGATGTAGTCGGCCGTCTGCGGACGATGAACATGGCGCGCGACCTGCACGCGATCCCAGGCGCTGAGCTTCGAAAAGGTTTCACGCAGAAATTTTTCGCGCTCGGCGACCTGCACGGCGATGTCGGCGCTTAAATCCATGTTGTTCTGCTTGGAAAGGTCTTCGAGCTTGCAGATTCGCTCGTCGTAAGCCTTCAACGGCTGCTCAAAGGGAAGGTAATGCGTGGATAAGGGTCGTGTTGCCATTTGCCTCTCTCTAAAGCCCACCTAAAGGAAAGGACGAAAACGTATCCTATTAAGATTCCCGAACCGTCCAGGCCTTCAAAGCAAAAAAGCACCGTCGTTCAAGCACCCAAATGGGCTCCGATGCAGCAGTTGCAAGGTCGTGCCAGCGTGAGGTATCGGAGCGGTGTGACGACCTTAGCGGACGGCAGACAAAATGCAAGGGTTTTGTATCTGTAACGCAGGTATCTGCCTGCGCAAGGTTGGGCTTGATTGTCAAATGAGAAGACCAGCGGGTCGCGGTTCAAAACTTCACAAGGCGCGCGCAAAGAAAGCTATTCGACGACCGGAGGTTTCAAATATGTCGATCCCCCGCCCGGAATACCCCCGTCCGGACCTGGTCAGGCAGGACTGGCTGAACCTGAATGGCGAGTGGCAGTTCGCATTTGACGACCAAAATGAGGGCCTCCGCAGTGGCTGGATCAGCGGCCGCGACTTCGAACAGCGCATCACCGTCCCCTTCCCTTACCAGGCAAAACTGAGCGGCATTGGCAAGCGGGAGATTCATCACATCCTTTGGTACCGGCGAATTTTCTCGGTGCCGGACGGCTGGTACGGTCGGCGCATCCGGCTGAACTTCGGCGCGGTCGATTTTGAATGTTCCGTTTATGTGAATGGCAAGCTCGTTGGCACGCACCGCGGCGGCAACACGCCGTTCAGCTTTGACATCACCTGCTGCCTGAATCTGGACAATCGCAACGAACTGGTCCTTCGCGTTTACGATGACGAGCGGCTTTCGCAGCCGCGCGGCAAGCAGTACTGGATCGAGGAATCGGGCGGCATCTGGTACACGCGCAGCAGCGGAATCTGGCAGACGGTTTGGATCGAACCGGTCGGTACGCCCGCGATTGAACGGCTCCACGTTCAGAGCTGGAACGTGGACGGCCACGTTCAAGTCGATGCGCTCTTCGACGGTCCCGCCGACAACGTGCGCGTGCGTGCTGAAGCGTTCTTCGACGGCCGCAGCGTCGCCATAGCAGAAGGCTCTGCGTTGCACGAGAATCCGGCCGGCACACACTTCCGGACTGTGCGCCTCCAATTTCAGATTCCCTCACCGCGCTTATGGACGGTCGATAAGCCGGATCTGTATCAGCTCAAACTCACCGTCGTTTCAAACGGCGCGACGGTAGATGAAGTACAAAGTTATTTCGGCATCCGCAGCCTGCGCGTTGAACACGGAACGGTCCTGATGAATGGCAAAGCCATTTACCAGAGACTGATTCTCGACCAGGGCTACTGGCCTGACGGACTGATCACCGCTCCCAGCGCCGCGG
>Ga0196964_10001719_pt1 | contig 10890 bp, 15 predicted proteins | sample S1_10metaG_FD_148615 | JGI IMG/M metagenome (GOLD analysis project Ga0196964, IMG submission 148615) | Soil microbial communities from Anza Borrego desert, Southern California, United States - S1_10 | ecosystem: Environmental > Terrestrial > Soil > Desert | place: USA: California | collected... | reverse complement strand
CGCCCTCGACCGTCTCGGCGCGCATCTGGCCCGGCGTCCGCGCCCGGCGGCCCGGCGCCAGAGTCGCGCCGCCTGATCGAAGGCGGCCCGCGCCGAGCGGCGAGGCGATTCTTCAGCCTTCGGCGGTTTCTCAACGGTCGCCGCCGCCTCGAGCCCGCGGCGGCGCGCCCGCAAAAGGCGGAATATCCGGCCGAAAACAGGGGTTCGGTGACGGCTGCGGTTGCATATAGCAACGTTATCGCTGTTAACCCCGTTACCGCCATGTTCCGGGCACATCGCCGGAGCAGGCTTGGCCGTTGTTCTCCCGCCGGGAGAAAAGCGGGCTCGGCCACTTGACGCTCTGGTATGGGTTGTCCAAAGGAGCTTCGCGGCAGTCCTAGGAAGGCCGCTCCCGGGTTTCAAGGCCGCCAGGCCGAGAGCCCAACCGAGAGCGTTCGGACGGCGGCTGGGGAACAGCCGAGGTCCGAGCGTATTTGTTGATGTTGGGGTGGAGACGCTTCCGCGCGACGACCCTTGGTCCAACGTGTCAGACCAACCAGGAACTGGCGAAAGATGCTCGAACAGAAAAACATCCATCCCTTTGCCGCTCTGATGGGCGCCGCCGCGCTGCTCATGGCCGCGCCGGCCCTCGCACAGCCGGCCCCCGCCCCCGCCGATCCGGCCGCCGCTACGGCCGCTCCGGCCGCCGACGCCGCCGCCGCGCCGGCCGCTGCGGCCCCGGCCCCCGAAGAAGCCGCTCCGGCCGAGGAGCCGCCCACGGAGATCAAGCACGCCGGCAAGCTGACCGTCGCGCAGATGTTCATGGACGCCGACCCGGTCGTTAAGGTCGTCATGATCGGCCTGCTGCTGGCCTCGGTCTTCTCGTGGACCCTGCTGATCATCAAGCTGTTCGAGTTCGGCTCGCTGAACCGCGCTTCGGACCGCTTCCTCGAAGCCTTCCGCGGCGCCCGTTCGATCCAGGACATGCGCCGCATCGCGACCTCCGACGAGTTCGAGGGCAACCCGCTCGCCGACATGGCCGCCGCCGCCTCGGAAGAGGTGGAGATGTCCAAGCAGGCCGGGCTCAACGTCGCCGGCGAGCACCGCGACTCGACCATCAACCGCGCCGCCGCGGCGGTCGGGGCCGTGCAGGCCAACCTGGCCAAGCGCCTGTCGGGCGGTCAGACCTTCCTGGCCTCCGTCGGTTCGGGCGGTCCGTTCATCGGCCTGTTCGGCACCGTCTACGGGATCATGAACTCCTTCATCGGCATCGCGAACACCAACACGACCAACCTCGCGGTCGTGGCCCCCGGTATCGCCGAGGCGCTGCTCGCGACCGGTATCGGCCTGTTCGCCGCCATCCCGGCGGTTATCTTCTACAACTACTTCCAGACGCGCATCTCGGCCTACGGCACGCGTTCGGAAGGCTTCGTTGCGGAACTGATGAACGCCATCTCGCGGCAGCTCGACAAGGGAGCTTAAGCTAGATGGCCGCGAAGCTTGCCGGGCCCGGCGGCGGCTCCAAGTTCACGATCGAGCAGAACAGCGAGATCAACGTCACGCCGTTCGTGGACGTGATGCTGGTCCTCCTGATCATCTTCATGGTGGCCGCCCCTCTGGCCTCCGTGTCGGTGCCAATCAATCTGCCCCCGGCCGTGGCTCCGCCCGCCCAGAACCCGCCGAAGCCGGTGTACATCTCCATCCAGAAGGACGGCGATATCTTCATCGGCGACGGAAAGACCGACATCGGGAGCATGGGCGCGGACATCACTCGTCTGATCGGCGCTCGCGACCCCACCAAGGAACGGATCTTCATCCGCGCCGACAAGGAGACCCGCTACGGAAGCTTCATGGAGGTCATGAACACCCTCCAGGACAACGGCTTCTACAGCGTTGCGCTCGTCGGCGAGGATCAGGGACCAGCATCGTAAGGACGGGCGCAGGGAATGTCTGAAGAACACCACCGCGATCCGATCCTGGATCCCCCCCGTCGAAGGAAGAAAGGCCTCTCGACGGGTGCGTGGGTCGGCATCGGCATCTCGGCTGCACTGCACGTGCTGGCGGGTCTCTACCTGTACAACACGAAGTTCAAGCTGAGAGAAGTCGTCTACTCGGACGAGGCCGTGAAGGTCGACCTGGTCGAACCGCCGCCGCCTCCGCCGCCGCCTCCGCCGCCTCCGCCGCCGCCGCCGGACACGCCGCCCCCGCCCAAGCTGCAGGTGCGCGAGTCCGTCGTCCCGCCGCCGGACGTGACGCCTCCGCCTCCGCTCGTCATCGAGACGACGAAGAAGGAGGACCGGCGCGAGTACGAAGGTCCCCCGGTCATCGTGCCGGGACCGCCGCCGCCGCCCGCGCCTCCGGCGCCGCCGCGTCCGTCGGTGATCACCAACCCGCAGTGGGCCCGTCGTCCCGACGCGTCCGACATGGAGCGCTACTATCCGTCGCGCGCCCGGGAGCAAGAGATCGACGGCCGCGCGACGATCGAGTGCACGGTGCAGGACAACGGCTCGCTGAGCGGTTGCCGCGTTGTGTCGGAATCGCCTGCCGGGGCTGGCTTCGGCGAAGCCAGCGTCCGCCTCTCCTCGAGGTTCCGGATGCGACCCAAGACCGTCGACGGGGCGCCCGTCGGTGGGGCCACGGTCCGCATCCCGATCACCTGGCGCCTGGGCTAGGACGTCGGAACCATCGACTGAAACGCGCCGCCCCGGAGGGAGACCTCCGGGGCGGTTCGCATTTCGGGGTGCGGCTTATCGGCGGCGCGCTTGATCGCGCAAGGCGCCGCCGCTAGATAGTCGCCTCCGCGCACCCGATGCGCCGCCTTAGCTCAGCTGGTTAGAGCGCTAGATTGTGGATCTAGAGGTCCCCCGTTCGAGCCGGGGAGGCGGTACCATCCCACTTCGCGGCCTGCCTCGAACATGAACGGCGGACAACGGGCCCCTCAGGAACGGCTCAGTTTGCGCACGCCACAGTGGCTCCATCACGCCGCCCCTTGTTGGAGCCCATCATGAAGAAGACCCTCACCGCACTCCTGGCCCTCACGGCGCTCGCCGCCGCGGCGCCGGCCATGGCCCAGGACTACCGCGGCGAAGGCCGCGGCTATGATCGCGGCTACGATCGTAGCGACGACCGCGTCGACGACCGCTACGGCCGCAGCTGGGGCTCGGACCTGCGCGGACGGTACGAGCGCATCGAGGCCCGCATCCAGCGCGGCCTGCGCAACCGGACTCTCAGCTATCGCGAAGGCGACCGGCTGCGCCAGCAACTGCGCGAACTGCGCCATCTCGACCGCCGCTATCGCGTGACCGACGGCCGCCTGACCCGCTGGGAGCAGAACGACCTGGAGCAGCGCGCCGAGCGCCTGGAACGCCGGGTGCGCAGCGAACGCCGCGACGGCGACGACCGCCGCTACTAAAACCGCCGCCGAAGCCGGCGAGGAGGCGCGGCCCCGTGGGGCCGCGCCTTTTTCGCGCGCCGCGAACTAGCCGTGGAACCGGTTCAAGCTTGGCTGGTTGTCTCCGGGAGAGGGGATTCCCATGAGCGAAGCCGCCCGCTACCGGACCAAGGCCGCCGAGTGCTTGGCCATGGCCGACCGGAACCCGCACCGGGAAGAGCGGGAGAGCTTCCTGGAGATCGCGCGGCTGTTCCGGCAGCTGGCCGCCCATGCCGAACGGCGCGAAGGCAACGCCGGGCCGGTGCGACGGGCTGACCGGCGCAAGGCGCACTGACGCATCCCGCCGTCGCCCGGCGCGTTTGGACGGTGGAGGCGCACAGCATGACCCACAAGCACACCGGTCCGCAGATCGGCCACGGCACCTACGACCCGGAACGCATCCCCTCGGCCGAGCGCGACGTCTGGCGCACGGATTTCCACACGCCCGAAGGGCCGGACCCGGCCTTCGACCATCGCCCGACCGAGGGGCACGAACCCGTGTCGCCAGAGGATCCGGCGTCAAGGCCGCAGGATGCAAGCACATAGCGTCATAATCACCTTGACGCCAGGGAGCACGTATCGCTATACTTGCGGCCCAGCGAGAGGCGATTCATGTCCCCGCCCGGCGCCGCCGCCACGGCTGTTTCCGTAACCTTTCCAGAGCTCGTTCCCGACCTCGATCCGCGCAACCCCTCAGCGCGGGGCTACGACCCCGCCGGGCCGGCCTTCCTGGCCGCCGCCATGGCCGCCGCGGCGGACCCGGACCTGAAGCTGGCGTTCGAAGCCCAGCTACGGCGCGAAACCGCGCGGTTCCGCGCCTGGGCGCGCTCCGGATGCGGCGGCGTAGGCCGCAGCGACAGCGGCGCAGGGCCGTTCCGCTCGAGCCCGCCCGAGCGCCTGCTGGCCGAAGCCGCCGCCGCAGCGGCGCGGCGCCGGGCCTGGAGGGAGTCGCCGGACGGCGGCCGGCGCGCGGCGCTGACCGAGGCGGAGGCCGTCGCGGCCGCCCTTGCGGGCGCGCTCGGCGAGGCGCGCAGCGCCCGCTCGCGGCGCGACGGTTCGTTCGCCGACCGGGCCCGCGCGGCGGCCGCCCTGGCCAACCGGCTAGCCGCCTGCGCCGGCCGCCTGGCCGAAGTCGCCGAAGTCGCCGAAGCGTGAGCGGGCCCAGCGCCGCCGCCTTGCGCCAGCTCGCCGCCGCCGCCGAGCGCCTGGGAGCGGTCGCCCTTGCCGCGGGAGACTGGATCGGCAGCGAGCGCCACGACCGCCGCGCCGTGGATTTGGCTCTGGCGGCCGAGGCCCTGTCCGGCGCGCGGGAACGCTGCGCCGTCTTCGACCGTTTCATCCGCGAGATGCTCGCTCCGGCCATCGCGCCGAAGGGCCTGCGTCCCGAGGAGGAGGGCTGAAATGGCCACCAGCATTCTCGACACCGGCGAAGCCAATCTTCCGGCATCCGAAAAGCAGTTCGTGCGGGCGGTCATGATCCCGCAGCACATCCACCGCTCGCATCCGATGCACGTGCCCCCGGCGCTCACCGGGGCGGTGGTCGCCTTGGCCATCGCCGGCCTGACCGTCGCAGCCTTCGCGGTCTAGGTCTCCCTCGTCGCCTGTTGCTCACCGCCCGATCGGCGGCCGCCCGGCCGTTTCCTGGCCATGGCCGCCCGCACGGCTGCGTCCAGGGCGTCGATCCGGTAGGGCTTCAGCAACAGTCGCAGGCCGTCGGCGCTGGCTGCCGCCGCCGCTTCCGAGTAGCCGGTGGTCAACAGCACCGGCAGGGCCGGTTCGCGGCGACGGATCTCCTGGGCTAGGGCGCGGCCGTCCATCTCGCCCGGCATGACCATGTCCGAGAACACCAGGTCGAACCGCCTGCCGGCCTCGAGCAGGGCCAGGGCCGCCCGGGCGTTGGCCGCACGCTCGGTGCGATAGCCCAGCTGCTGCAACATCTCGCTGACCATGGTCGCGACGTGGTCGTCATCCTCCACCATCAGCACGCGTCCTTTCGAGCGCGAGAGGTCCGCCGTCGGCGCCGCGGGCTCGACCTCGCTCAGCGGCTTCTCCGAGCGGGGGAGGAGCAGGGTGATCACGGCGCCTTCGCCCGGCCTTCCGTCGAGCCGGATGTCGCCGCCGGAGGAGCGGGCGAAGCCGTAGACCTGACTGAGCCCCAGCCCGGTCCCCTTGCCCACCGACTTGGTCGTGAAGAACGGCTCGAAGGCTCGCGCCGCGGTGTCCTCGGACATCCCGGGACCGGTGTCGGAAATGGTGAGGCGGACGCGGTCCCCGGCCGCGGGGTCCAAATCGTCCCCCGCCAGGTTTTCGGCTGCAATCCTCAGCCGGCCGCCGTTTGGCATGGCGTCGCGTGAGTTCACCGCCATGTTGATCAGGGCGAGCTCGAACTCGTTGATGTCGATCTCGACCGGCCAGAGCCCTTCCGGCAGATCGAGTTCGACGGCGATGTCCTCGCGCAGCGAGCGCTCCAGCAGCACGCGCATGCCTTCGATCAGCCTCCGCAGGTCGACGACCTGGGGTTTCAGGGCCGAGCGGCGCGAGAAGGCGAGCAACTGGCTGGTGAGGGACGCGCCGCGCTCCATGGCCTGGCGGATGCCGGCCTTCAGCCGAGCGCGCCGGGCCGGATCGTCGGTCCGCTCCAGGAGATCGAGGCCGCTGGAGGCCGCCATCAGCAGGTTGTTGAAATCATGGGCCACGCCGCCGGTCAGCCGGCCCAGCGCCTCCAGCTTCTGGCTTTCGCGCAGGGCGGCCTCGGCCCGCTCGCGCTCCTCCATCTGTTGCTGCAGCCGCCGGTTCGTTTCCGACAGGTCGTTGGCCTGACGGCGCAGCTCCGCATTGGCCCTGCCGAGCGCGCCCTGCGAAATGGCCAGCACCGCCAGCACGACCGCGGCCATGCCGATCAGCACGCCTACCCCGGCGTACCGGCCGAGGCGACGGAGCGGCGGGTCGAGCACCATGCGGAGGTGGACGAACCCCAGCACCTCACCGCCCTCCCGCGAGACCGGCAGGGTCAGCACCAGGTGGTTGGCCTCGAAGACCGGATCCTGGCGCTGGACCGTCCGCGGCAGGGCGACGCCGGGCCGCGTCAGGCGCGCCGCCAGTCGCCCGTCGGGGCGGTAGACCGCCGCGGCGGCGATCTCGGGGTTGGCCCGCAGGGCGTCGACGGCCTCCTGGGCGGCCGCGTCGTCGTCGAAGGCCAGGGCGGCGGTCACCGTCTCGGCCAGGATCCGGGCCTGGACCACCGCCTCGCTCGCCTTCTGTTCCGCGTAGAGCCGCTCGTTGACCGCAGCCATGAACACGCCGGCGATCAGGAGGAACACGACCGTCGCGAGCGCGATCATCGGAAACAGGGGCCGGCGGTCCGGGACGGGGCTGATCGCGGCCATCAGTTCACCTTCACCGACAGGGCGAGGCTGAGCAGGCGCGAGCTGATGGACAACCGCGCGCGGCGTGCGGCGTGGTCGTCGATGTGGAAGCGCACGCGTTTGCGGACGACGACGAAGTGGATCATGCCGCGGCGGCGCGTCCAGGCCTGGTCGGTCACCACCAGGACCGGAGCGCCCCGGAGCGCCGCCATGGCGGCGCCGAGGGTCTGTTCGCGCGACCGCCCCAGGTAGGCCACGTGGCAGCCCGACCGGGCGTCGATGCGGGCGAGCCGGCGCGCGACGACCGGACGGCCGGCCACGGTGTGGGCTGCGGCGGCGTCGTCTAGGTGGGGCCCGAAGGGATCGGCGCCGTGCACGCAGATGGTGATCGGCGCATCGTCGGAAGGGAAGGCGCCCCGTGGCCATTCGACGAAAGCCGCGAACTTGACGAGGTATTCGGCCTTGACCGGGTGCTCGAGCGACTCCGTCCCGGCCACCGCTGGCGAACAGGCGAGCAGGAGGAGGGACGCGACGGCGGCCATCCTGCACGCCTGGTCCTTCGCTCGCCGCGCCAGGCTCACCGGACCGCGACCTCCGCCGCACGCGCATGGAGCCGCGCGACCGCCGCAACGGTCACGGCCAGCGCCGTCGTCCGCCGCAGGCTGTTCATCCCCTTCATGTCTTCGCCTCTCTTCAGGAGAAAGCGCACGACAAGCTTGGCAGTTCCGTGGCGTGACGGCCTGGGAGCGACGAGGTCGCGCCGGCCTCCGTCGCAGGGTTAACGCGGAACGCGCTAACGCGGGGACATGGACCGCACCCGCGCGGCCCAGTCGACGGCGACATCGAGGATCGGCTCCTCGGTCTGGGAGAGCAGGTGGTAGAGCCCGGCCGTCTGGCTGGGCTTGAGCTTCTTGATGAGCACGCGCCCATCGGCGAGCCCGACCACGCAGAGATGACCATGGAGGTCCGGGGTCACCGGCTCTCGGCGGTCGTCGTAGTAGACCAGCCATTCGTTGAAGAAGGGACCGAGGCTGTCGCCGCGGATCTCGACGGCGACTGTGCTTTCGGTGGCGCCGTCTGGAGCCCGCACGTGGCCGAAGGGGCCTTGCCCGTCCGCAAAGAAGTGGGCGCGCGAGCCGGCGCTGACGAAGCCGACGAGGGGCGCCGCGCCGGGGCCGCCGTTGTCGCCCGCGCGGTCGGCGCTGTCGAGCTCGAGCTCGGCCACCGGGACACCCAGGCTGTCGGCGATCCGGCGCACGTCCTCGCGGCCCGGTTCGGTGCGCCCGCGCTCCCAGGACGAGACGGTGGTCTGGGCAGCGCCCACGGCCTCGGCCAGCCGCTGCTGCGACCATCCCCGTTGCTTGCGGGCCAATGCGATGCGGTCGGCGATTGCCATGCGTCCGGTATGACCGACCGATTCTGTCGTGTCAACGACAATACGCGCTTGAAGCATACGGCGGACCAACGAACGATGTGTTGAAACCCGATCAAACCGATCGGTTCAGCACAAAGTGAGTTGATGAGCTTCTGGACACCCGAAACCGTCGCGGCGGCGCGACGACTCTACATGGACGAGGGCCTGAGCGCGGCCGAGACCGGGCGCCGCATCGGCGCCACCCGCAGCGCGGTCATCGGCAAGGCGCACCGGCTGGGCTGGGCGGCCGAGCGCGACCCGGGACTGGCGGCGGCGAACCTGGTGCGAGCCGGCCGGGCGACCGCGCGGTCCCTGCGGCCGCCGCTGGGGCCGAAAGCCTGGCCCCGGCGGTCGGCGGCGGCGATCAGCGCGCCGCGGCGCTGGACCGAACGAGAGGTCGGGGAGTGCGCCTACCCGGTGGCCGGGGAGGGCGAAGCCATCCTGTCGTGCTGCGCGCCCAGCGGGGCCAGCACCTACTGCGAGTCCCACGCGGCCCTGATGTATGCGCCCCGCAGCGAGGCCCAGAAGGCGGCGCTGGAACGCATCGCCGACTGGGTCGACGCCATGGAGGCGCCCCGACGCCCGGTCCAGAGCTCGAAGCGCTGATGGGACGGCCCCGGAAGGCGTCGAACCCCACCCTGGTCAACGGCCGCCTCCTGTGCGGGCCAGCGGCCGCCGCCGTGAAGGCGGCGGAGCAGGCGTCCGCGGCTGGCAGGCCGGATGAGGCCCGCCGCCTGTTCGCCCGGCTGGAGGCCCGACTGGCAGAGGCGGACGACACCGCGTGGCGCGCTGCGGCCGCGGCCGAGACGGCCGCCCTGGAGGAAGCGAGGGGAGGGCGGCTGGAGCGCGCGGAGGGCGGCCGCTTCCGTATCCGCAATCGTGACGGGCTGGACAGCCTGCGTGCGGCCGGCGCGATCGATGACCGCCAGGCCGCCGCCGGCCTGCGCTACCGGGCCCGCTTCGAGGCGGCCCGGCAGGCGCTGCCCTCAGCCCTGGCCATCCGGCCGGGCGGCGTCCGCAGCGGCCGGCGCGAGCGCCCCGACGGCCTAGCCGCGCGCCTGGCCGAGGCCCGCTGCGACGTCGAACGTATGGAGGCCGCCGTGGTCGCGCGCTGCGCCGACCGGCGTGCGGCCGCCGAAGCCGTGACGGTGCTGCGGGAAGTGGCGGGCGAAGGCCGGACCTTGCGTGAGCTTGCGACCTCCGGACACCGCCGCGATCGCCTGCGGACGCGGCTGGTCGGCGCGCTGGAGGCCGTGCGGGAGGTGCTGTACTGAATTCGTCGCACTATATTTCCTTAAATCGATGCAATTGCGAAAGTTGTGTCTCAGATGTGACCGTGTGATGTTCTTATAGATTCACAAGCCATATTCAGGTTGTTGCACATCACTGCCGCGCTTAGCGTCCTGCGTTACTTGGCGAACCCGTTCGTCGAGGCCTCCCGCCTGTCAGCGGGGGCAACTCGCAGGAGGAAGAAAGTTGAAAACCCAAACCGCTCGTCAACGCCTGTTGGCTTCGACGATGATCGGCGGCGCGGCGTTGCTGGCCCTGGCGGCCACGCCCGCGTTCGCTCAGGACGAGACCGCGACGGAGGTCGAGGGCGTCGTCGTCACCGGCTCGCGCATCATCCGCCAGGACTTCGAGGCCATCAGCCCCGTGACGACCGTCGGTTCCGAGCAGCTGGAGCTCACGGCCACCCTGACGGTGGACTCGCTGCTCAACGAACTGCCGCAGATCGTGCCGGGCAACACCCGCACCTCGAACAACGCCGGCGGCGAGGACTTCTCGACCATCGACCTGCGCGGCCTGGGCACCCAGCGCACTCTGGTGCTGGTCAACGGCGAGCGCATTCCCGCATCGTCGACGACCGGCGTGGTCGACCTCAACACCATCCCCGCCTCGCTGATCGACCGCATCGAAGTGGTCACCGGCGGCGCCTCGGCCGTCTACGGCTCGGACGCCATCGCCGGCGTCGTCAACTTCATCCTGAAGGACGATTACGAAGGCGCCGAACTGTCCATGACCTACGGGGCCTCCTTCGAGGGCAAGGCGCCGGAATTCGAGATCAACGGTCTGCTGGGCGGCAACTTCGCCAACGGCCGCGGCAACGCCACCGCCTACGCCGCCTACTACAACCGCGAGGAAGTCTACCAATCGGAGTTGGATTTCGCACGGACCTCGGGCGCCATCTGCTACAACGCCGCTTTGAACGGACTGATCATCTGTGACACGGCGGCGGAGGCCTCCGCCTCGGGCGGCGTAGCCGTGGCGGGTGGGTCGGCGACCCCGCCTTGGGGCTGGATCACCAACAACGGCGCCAACCCGTTCAATGCCGCCGCCATCACCGCGGCCCTGCCGGGCCAGTTCGCCTCCTACGACCACGACTGCAACCCGGCGACCCCGAACATCGCCTACGGCACGACCATCGCCGGCAACGGCAACGCGGTCAATCGCCTGCAGCTGTCGTTCGACGACAACGGCAACCTGGAGCCGCGCCACCAGTTCGGATCGTGTGGCGTGCCCGATCGTGCGGCGGGTTCCTCGCGCTACAACTTCGCGCCGGACAACTTCGCGATCATCCCGGCCGAACGCTTCAACATGACCACCACGGTCACCTACGACTTCACGGACAGCCTGCGCGGCAAGTTCATGCTGAACTACGTGAACTCGTGGCAGGAAGTGCAGCTGGCCCCCACGCCGGCTCA
>Ga0196964_10001718_pt1 | contig 10901 bp, 9 predicted proteins | sample S1_10metaG_FD_148615 | JGI IMG/M metagenome (GOLD analysis project Ga0196964, IMG submission 148615) | Soil microbial communities from Anza Borrego desert, Southern California, United States - S1_10 | ecosystem: Environmental > Terrestrial > Soil > Desert | place: USA: California | collected... | reverse complement strand
CCGCATCGGCGGCGTGCTGCTGGCGCTTCTGCTTGCCGGCAGCGCCGTGACCGGGATCGGCATGGCGTGGCGGGGCAGCCTGCTGGCGGCGCTGTCCCCGCTGATGCCCACCGCCGCCGCGCCTGCACCCGCCGTGGCGGAGCGCCCGGACCGGGCCCTGCTGCCGCTCGACGCGGTCGTCGCGGCGGTGCGGGGGGAGGCCGGCGGCCTGCCCGTCCGCAACGTCCGCTTTCCCGGCGGCCACGGCCGGGTGGTCCTGGTCTTCCTGGAGGACGAGGGGGCGGGGAGACCGCGGGCCGTCCGGCAGGTCTGGGCGGACGGCTACACCGGCGCGGTGCTCGCCACCTATGGCGCCGGGTCGGCCGCCCCGGGCAACGCGTTCCTCGACTGGATGCTGCCGCTCCATGCGGAGATCGCCGCCGGCCTGCCGGGGAGGCTGCTGGTACTGGCGGGCGGGCTGGCGCTGGCGGCGCTGGCCGGCAGCGGCGTGTGGATCTGGTGGCGCAAGCGCGGCTTCCGCCGGTCGCTTGCGGCCAAGCGGGCGGCGGCGGTCTCCGCCCCCTGACGTTTCCCGGGCGGCGATTGGGGTAATGTTGAGGGGCTGGACCGCCTGTTCCCGGCCGGCCCGCCCCTGCGGACCTTTCCGGACGAAGCGGTGACGGGAGTGGAGTTCGGCCGCTGCCTATCGCACTTCAGGTTGGGTCCGCCTTGAGTCGGCCCGGTTCAGCCGGTTCCGCGCCGGGTTCGTCACGGCCGGAAGAGACGCTCCGGCGGCAGGGCGACGGTCACCGTGGTGCCGGCGCCGGCGGCGCTCTCGATGGTGAGCGTCCCGCCGTGCCGCTCGACCAGGCTGCGGGCGATGTAGAGCCCCATGCCGGTGCCGGCGTGCCGCCGGGCCAGCACGTTGCCGGCGACCTGGGTGAAGGGCCGGCCGAGGTCGGGGATGCGCTCTGGCGGGATGCCGATGCCGGTGTCGCTCACGGTGATGGTGGCGCCGCGCACGGTCACCTCCACGCGCCCGCCGGCCGGCGTGAACTTGATGGCGTTGCCCACGAGGTTCAGGAGGATCTGGCGCAGCCGCAGCCGGTCGCCGCGGACTGCCGGCGCCGGGTCGGGAACCTCCGCGGCGACCAGGATGCCGGCCTCCTCCGCCGGCCGGGCGAGCGCGCGGCGGACGTCGCGCACCAGATGGTCGAGCGGCACCGGCTCCTCGTGCAGCTCGATACGGCCGGCCTCGATGCGGGCCATGTCCAGCACGTCGTCGACCAGCCTCAGCAGCATCCGCCCGCTGTCCAGGATGTCGCCCGCATACTCCCGGTACCGCGGCGAGCCGATCGGGCCGTAGAGTTCCTGGCTGAGGATCTCGCTGAACCCGATGACGGCGTTCAGCGGCGTGCGCAGCTCGTGGCTGACCGAGGCCAGGAATGCCGACTTGGCGGCACTCGCCGCCTGCAGCACGTCGTTGGCGGCGCGCAGCCGCTCCTCCGCCAGGCGGCGCTCGTGGATGTCGACCATCGACCCGACATAGCCGAGGAACGCGCCGGCCTCGTCGAACCGGGGCGCGGCCGTGTCGAGCGACCACCGGTAGGTGCCGTCCGCCCCGCGCACCCGGTACTCGGAGCGGAACTCCACCCGGGCCGCGTTGGCCTCCAGGAAGATACGCCCGACCGCGTCCCGCTCGTCGGGATGCACGGTGTCCAGCCACCCCAGCCCCAGCGCCTGCTCCGCCGGCATGCCCGTCCGCTCGGTCCAGCGCCGGCTGATATAGGTGCAGTCGCCCCGGGGGTCCGTGACCCAGACGACCTCGGGCGCGTGGTCGGCCATGTCGCGGAAGCGCGCCTCCGTCTCGCGCAGCGCCTCCTCGGTGCGCCGGCGCTCCGCCAGCTCCCGCTGCAGCGCCTTGAACAGGCGTGCATTGTCGATCGCCACGGCGGCCTGGGACGCCAGGGCCAGCACGATGCGCTCCGCCGTCTCGTCGAACACGTCCGGCTCCGCGTGGCCGAAGAACAGCGCGCCCTGCACCTCGCCGGTGCGGGCGACGACGGGCAGCGCCAGGTAGCTGCGCACCGGGGGATGGCCGTCCGGCATGCCCCGGTGCGGGGCGTTGCGGCCGTAGCGCGGGTCCTGGGTGATGTCGCCGGAGCGCACCACCGCCTCGCCCCGCAGGGTCGGCCCGAACACCTCGGTCATCCGCGGCATGGGGAACCGGTCGAACGCCGCGTGCGGCATGCCGGACAGGGTGTAGAGGGACAGCGCCTGCCCCTCGTCGTCGACGACGCTGTAGAAGAAGGCGCCAAACTGCGCGCCGGTGACCTCGACCGCGGCGTCGGTGATGGCCTGCAGGAGCCGCTCCAGGTCCAGCTCCGCCGCGAGCAGCGTTCCGGTCCGGTTCAGGATCTCCAGCCGCCGCGCCTCCGCCCGGGGCGCCGCGGCGTCGCCGGCCGTCTCCGCCAGCGTGGCGCACCAGCCGGCCGCGGCGCCGTCCGGGCCGCGGTGCGGCACGATCTGCGCCAGGAAGGGCCGCGCCGTGCCGTCCTTCCCGCGCAGCCGGACCACCCGGTCGAACGGCGTTCCGGCCGCGAGGCAGCGGCCCCAGACTTCGGCCGCCGCGGTCGCGTCCCCCGGCTCCAGCAGGGAGGTCCAGCCGCCCGTGGCGGCCAGCGCCTCCGCCCCGGCGCCGGTATGCTCGACCCAGCGGCGGCTGCACCAGACGATGGCGCCGCGTGCGTCGGCCAGCCAGGCGAGGGGCGCCATCCGGTCCAGGAACTCCCGCAGCCCCTCTGCCTCCGTGCCGGTCCCGTCCCTGTCCATGATCCCGCCGGGGGCCGTCATTCCATCGCCTCATCCTCTCCGGGCTTCCACCGGTCCGGGAGCTTTCCCGGTGCGCGCCGCGTGTCAGGTGCACGGATTGCATCAGCTTTCGATGAAGATACCCTTTCCGGGCCCCGGCCGCTCAAGGGAAGTCCGCCGCCCCTGGGGATCGGGGGCGCCGCCACAATCCCGGCCGGCGCAGGGCTGACGGGCGGGCGGCGCGGCTGGTGGGCGGAGGCGGCGCCCGTACTTCCCGGGGGTAGCCGCCGCGCGGTCGCGGCGGCAGCCAACGGAGGCAAATCCATGCGCACCCTCATCCCCGCCGCCCTTATCCTCTCCACCCTTCTGTCCCCGGTCGCCGCCACCGCCGCCACCGCCGACGTCACCGGGCGCTGGCGCGTGCTCGAGCCGGTCGCGGCCACGCAGGACGTGACCTGGCTGGAGCTTTCCCAGGAGGACGGCCGGCTGGTCGGCATCCTGGCCGACGGCAGCGGCCGCCGGCCGGTCGCCGGCCGCGCGGACGCCTCGGGCCAGCTGTCGCTCCAGGTCGCGGACGGCCGCCTCATCTCCCTGAAGCAGCAGGGCTCCGGCCTGCGCGGCACCATCCGGGCGCCGGGCAGCACCGGTGCCGAGGTGCGCGCCGTGCGCGGCGACGCTGACCCGGTCGCCGTGGCCCCGGTCGCCGTGGCCGGGCGTTGAGTCACCGTCGGCACCGCCACCCGGCGGGCCGCCGGCGCGGGGGCTTCCTCCCGAGTCGCGCCCCGGTGCCAGCCGCGGCCTCGGGCGTGGCCGGCCGGGCCCGGATTTCTTGAACGCCGGTTACGCCAGCCCGCTCATGGACCTAGGGCGAAAGAAGGTAACTCATTGAATTGACTAGTGTCTGCTGTACGAGCAGGGTCTTGGGCGAGGGGCGGTCCCACGGCATGCCGCCGAGGCTGCCGCAACCAAGGATACCAAACCCTGATGTCATCGCAGACCTACGTCGTCGCCGGCGACGCCGCCTTGCTGATCAATGCCGACGGCAGCCGGAAGTACCTCCACTACGTCGACAGCAACATCGTCTCCAAGGTCCTCACCGGCGCCGTGACCACGGACGGGACGGCCGACGCCGTGTACCAGTACGGCTGGGGCGGCTTCGCGCTGGTGGACTACAGGCCCGACGGCACCCTGTCCCACATCGGGCTGAACCCGGCCCTGCCGCTCCCGCGGCTGTCCGGCGACTACGCCCTGACGCTCGACGGCACCGCCGACGTCATGGGCGGCGACGGCGCGGAGGTCATCTTCCGCCTGGACTACGGGCTGGACGCCGACCGCGGCACGATCCACTACGCCTACGACCATGCGACCGGCGCGGTGAAGACCCTCCTCACCGCCGCCGGCGGCGCCGAGGTGCGGGGCTTCGGCGACCTGGACGGCAACGGCAAGGCCGACGTCGTCTACACCGACGCCGCGGGCGGGCTGCACGTGCAGCTCGACGGCGGCCGCGACGTGGCGCTGTCGCAGGTCACCGCCGACCCGGCGGTCGGCGTCGCCGCCGTCGCCGACTTCCACGACGACGGGGCCGGGCTGGACGAGGTGCTGTTCTTCAACCGGGACACCCGCGCCTTCGACGTGTGGGTGAAGGGCCCCGCGGGTGCCGAATCCGGTGCCATGGGCGGCATCGACTACCTGAAGACCGTCTTCACCCTGCCGGACGCCTGGTCCTTCCTGGGCACGGGCGACTATGACGGCGACGGCACGGCCGACCTGCTGATCGGCCTGGTGAGCGACACCGGCCGCCACGCGGCGGGCGCCCGCTCCCCGCTGGCGTTCTGGAGCGTCGGGCAGGAGAAGCTGGTCGAGCTGGGCGCCCACGAGGCCGGCCTCATCGCCGGTCCCATCGAGGTGGCCGGGACCGACGGCGGCCGGCTGATGGCGGGCGCGGTCGTTCCGGTCGGCGTCGACCCCGGGCTGGTCTGAGCGGGCGGGAGCAGGCGGCGGTCCGCCGCCGCCTGCGGCCCGGACAAGCAGGCGGGACATTGGGCAAACCGTTCCGGACGATCTGCAATGCGCGGCCGGTGCATCCTGCCCCTGCGACCTGTCCCCGGTTCCCCCCGCGCGGCAGGCGCGATGCGGCGTCCCCTTCCATCGGCGCCGCGGCCTGCGGCCGGCCGTCTCCATGCGGCCGGCCGCCTCTTCGGTCGGAGCCCTTAGGCAGAGATGGACAAGGGCGTGAGGACGATGCAGCAGAACCCGGGCGGCCGCCGCGGCCGCCCACCCCAGTACGACCGGCCCCTGGCCGTCGACGCGGCGCTGGCGGTGTTCTGGCGCAAGGGATTCCGCGCCACCTCGATCGAGGACATCCAGGCGGCGACCGGGATGGGACCGGCCAGCCTCTACGGGGCCTTCGGCGACAAGGGCCGCCTCTACCTGCAGTGCGTCGACCGCTACCTGGCCGCGCGCGGTCGCATCGTCGGGCACATCCTGGACCGCGCGCCGACCGCCCGCCGGGCCACCGAGGACCTGCTGAACTGGGCGCTCCGGCTGCTGGCGGTGGAGGAGGCGTCGCTGCTGCAGCGGCTGGTCGCCCCGTACCGGCTGGCCGACGGCCCCGACGGCCCGGAAGGGGCCGCCGCCGTCTCCGCCCTCGCCGGGCAGGCCGGCACGCTGCTGGCGGCACGGCTGGAGCGCGGGGCCGCCGCGGGGGAGCTGCCGCCCGGCGAGGACATCCGGGTGCTGGCCTGCTTCTTCTCCTCCATCCTGGACCAGCTGGTCGAGCTGTCCCGGGGCGGCGCGTCGGCCGCCACGCTCTGCGGCGCGGTGTCGCTGGCCCTGCGGGCCTGGCCGGCGCAGGACCCGGTCACAGGATAAGCCGCCTGCCCGCCACCCCTTCGGCGGCGCCGCGGGACGGGTTAGCATGGGGTGCCGGCGCGGACCGCCCGTGCCGCACCGAGAAGGAGGCGCCTCCCGTGTCGACCATCCTGCAGCGGATCGGCGTGGAGCTGCCGATCATCCAGGCCCCCATGGCGGGAACCTCCACGCCCGCCCTCGCCGCCGCGGTGACCGAGGCCGGCGCCCTGGGGTCGATTGCGGTTGGCGCGGTGGACGCCGCGGGCGCCGCCGCCATGATCGCGGCGCTGAAGGCGCTGACCTCGGGCCCCTTCAACGTGAACGTCTTCTGCCACCGGCCCGCGGCCCGCGACGCCCGGCGCGAGGAGGCGTGGCTGGCGGCGATGCGGCCGGTCTTCGCCCGCTACGGCGCCGAGCCGCCGGCGGCGCTGCGGGAGATCTACACCAGCTTCCTCGCCGACGGGGCCATGCTGGAGCTGCTGCTGGAGACGCGCCCGGCGGTCGTCAGCTTCCATTTCGGCCTGCCGCCGGCCGATGCCGTGGCGCGGCTGAAGCAAGCGGGCATCCTGCTCCTGGCCTCCGCGACCTCGCCGGAGGAGGCCCGGCGGGTGGAGGCGGCCGGCATCGACGCCGTCGTGGCGCAGGGCTATGAGGCCGGCGGCCACCGGGGCGTCTTCGATCCCGGGGCGCCCGACGCGCGGCTGGGCACCATGGCCCTCACCCGGCTGCTGGCGCGGAGCCTGTCCATCCCGGTCGTCGCCGCCGGGGGCATCATGGACGGCGCCGGCATCGCCGCCGCTCTGGCGCTGGGGGCGACGGCCGCCCAGCTGGGAACCGCCTTCATCGGCTGCCCGGAATCGAGCGCCGACCAGCACCACCGCGCCGCCCTGGCCGGCCCGGGCGCCGCTGCGACGGAGATGACCGCGCTGATCTCCGGCCGGCCGGCGCGCTGCCTGTCCAACCGCTTCACCGCGCTGGAGGAGGCCGAGCTGCGGGGCGTGTCGCCGCCCGCCTACCCCGTCGCCTACGACGCCGGCAAGGCGCTGGCCGCGGCGGCCCGGGCGCGGGGCGAAGGCGGCTTCGGCGCGCAGTGGGCGGGCCAGGGCGCCCCGCTTGCCCGGTTCCTCCCCGCGGCGGAGCTGGTCCGCCTGCTGGCGGAGGAATGGTGCGCCGCCAAGCCGTGATGCGGAAACGGGAAACGGCGCCGCGAGGGCGCCGTTGCCGTTCGGACCGGTACGGTCGGGAAGGCGTCAGGAGGTGCGGGCGGCTTCGCGGCGGCGGAACTCGTCCACCGGCAGGCCGCTACGGCCCCAGTTCCCCAGCTCCACCTCCTGGATGGTGACGAAGGTGGAGTCGAGCGGCTTGCCCAGCACGTCCAGCAGCAGCTGGCTGACGCCCTCGATCAGCTGGGCCTTCTCCTCGCTCGTGGCGGCGGAGCGGCCGGGCGCGGAGCCTTCGCGGGTGATCATGATGTTGACGATCGGCATGACGGGTCTCCTTGGCGTAAGGAATTGGGGGATAGGGGATTGCGGGCGGAAGGGGCGCCGGGAGGGCGCCCCGGCCCTGACGCTCACCAGTGGCCGGCCGCCTGGCCGCCGTCGACGTGCAGGATCTCGCCGGTCACGAAGCCGGCCTTCTCCAGGAACAGGACGGCGTCGACCGCCTCCGACACCTCGCCGATGCGGCCCAGCGGATGGAGCGTGCTCAGCGCGGCATGGGTCTCCGGCGCGTGCATCGGCGTCTTGATGATGCCCAGCGCCACCGCGTTCACGCGGATGCCGCGGCCGGCATACTCGATCGCCAGCGACTTGGTGGCGCCGTTCAGCCCGCCCTTGGTCAGCGAGGCCAGCACCGCCGGCACGCCGTTGATCGGCTGGTCGACCAGGCTGGTGGAGATCTGCACCACGTGGCCCGAACCCTGCGCCTCCATCTGGCGGATCGCCTGCTGGGTCACGAAGAAGAAGCCGGCCAGGTTGGTGCCGATGTTGGCGTTCCAATCCTCCAGCGTGAAGCCGGTGAAGGGCTTGGCGGTGAAGATGCCGGCATTGTTGACCAGCGTGTCGACCCGGCCGAACCGCTCCACGGCGGTGGCGATCAGGCGCTCGGCCACCTCGGGGCTGCTGATGTCGCCGGCCACGGTCGCCACGTTCGGGTCGCCGGACGGCGGGATTGAGCGGGAGTTGGCGACCACCTTGTAGCCGGCGGCGACGTACGCCTTGACCAGCTCGGCGCCGATGCCCTGGGACGCGCCGGTGATGACGGCGACCTTCGTGTGCGTGCTCATGTGACTGCTCCTTCCAGTGTCTGGGGCGCCGCCGGATCGGCCTTGCGCCAACAGGTAAGAAGGTGCATCAGGCCGACCGGCGGGTGAATGCACGCTGGACGGTGCACACTGTAACGCTGCGCGGTATAATCGGCGGCGAAATCCAAGCGGCGGGAGGGGGCGTTGGACCGTATCGACGCGATGAAGGTCTTCGTCACGGCGCTGGACGAGGGGAGCTTGGCCGCGGCCGGCCGCGCGCTCCGTCGGTCGCCGGCCGCCGTCGGCCGCGCCATCGCCTTCCTGGAGGCGCATGTGGGGGTGGAGCTGCTGCACCGGACCACCCGCTCCATCCGGCTGAGCGAGGCGGGGCAGCGCTACGCCGCCGCCTGCCGCCGCATCCTGACGGAGCTGGAGGAGGCCGACATCCTGGCGGTGGGGGAACGGTCGGCGCCGCGCGGCATGCTGACGCTCTCCGCGCCGCCGGTGGCCGGGGACGAGATCCTGCGGCCCATCGTGGAGGAGTTCCTGGGGCTCTACCCCGAGGTGACCGCGCGCCTGCTGCTGCTGGACCGCCCGGTCAACCTGGTGGAGGAGGGGGTGGACGTGGCCCTGCGCGTAGGCCCGCTGCCGGACTCCTCGATGGTGGCGACCCGCGTCGGCGGCACCATCCGCCGCGTGGTGGTGGCGTCGCCCGGCTATCTCGCTGATATGCCGCCGCTGGCGGAGCCGGGCGACCTGGCGCAGCACCGGATCGTCGCCTTCAGCAATTTCGGCATCGATTCCTGGGTTTTCCCGCCGACGGCCGGGTCCGGCGTGCCGCGCAGCGTCCACTTCGCGCCGCGGCTGACGGTGAACACGGTGCGCGCGGCCGTGTCCGCCGCCACGGCCGGCATCGGCGTGACCCGGCTCTACTCCTACCACGTGGCAGAGGGGGTGCGGTCGGGCCGGCTGAAGGTGGTTCTCGCCGACGCCGAGCCTGCGCCGCTGCCGGTCCACCTGCTGACGCCGCCCGGCCGCGCCTCGGTGCCGAAGGTGCGGGCCTTCCTGGACCTCGCGGCACCGCGCATGCGCGCCGCCTTCTCCCGCCTGGCGGTGGAGGCGCAGGCCCTGGACTGACCGGCGCCTCCGGATTCCTCAGAAGCGTGTCAGCCAGCGCACCAGCCTGCGCGTGCGGTCGCTGAACAGGCTGGGCGTGAAGAAGGTGCCGGCGGCGCGCTTGCTCACCTCGCCCAGGGTCGGGTAGGGGGCGATCATGTCGGTGAAGGCCTTGACCTTGAGGCCGCTGGAGATGGCGAGCGCCCAGGGCTGGATCAGGTCGCCCGCGTGCGGGGCGGCGATGCCGGCGCCGAGGATCCTGCCCTTGCGGTCCAGGACCACCTTGGCGAGCCCGTCCGTCCGGCGCTCCGCCTGGGCGCGGTCGTTCTCGTGCAGCGGCCATTCGGCGGTGCGCACGTCGCCGTGCGCCTCCCGGGCCGCCGCCTCGGTCAGCCCGACCTGGGCCAGCTCGGGGTCGATGTAGGTGACCCAGGGCAGGGCCTTGTAGTCAACCTTTGCGGGCAGGCGGAACAGGGCGGACTTCACCACGATCCCGGCATGGTAGCCGGCCACGTGGGTGAACTGCGGCCCGCCCGCCACGTCGCCGATGGCGTAGACGCGCCGGTTGAGGGTGCGCAGGCCCGCATCGACGGTGACGCCCCGCGCCGTGTAGGCGATCCCCGCCGCCTCCAGGCCCAGCCCCTCGACGTTGGGGCGGCGGCCGGCGGCGACCAGCAGGTGGGTGCCGGCCAGGCGCTCCTCGCCCCCCGCCCCGCCCCTCAGCACCACGACAGGGCCGGGCTCGACGCGCAGGATCTCGGCCCCCTCGCGCAAATCCAGCCCCTCCGCCAGCAGGGCGCGGCGGGCGACGCGGACCAGGTCCGGATCATCCTTGGGCAGGATGGTCCCGCGCTCCAGGACAGTCACCCGGGAGCCGAGGCGCCGGTGGGCCTGCGCCATCTCCAGCCCGATCGGCCCGCCGCCGACGACGATCAGGTGCGCGGGCAGCTCGGTCAGGTCGAACAGGCTCTCGTTCGTCAGGTAGGGGACACGGTCCAGGCCCGGGATCGGGGGCACGGCGGCGCGGCTGCCGGTGGCGATCACGAAGCGGCGCGCCGTCACGACGGTGCCGTCCTCCGCCTCCACCCGGTCGGGCCCGGTGAAGCGCGCGGCCTGGCCGATGACGCGGACGCCGAGGCCGGTGAAGCGCTCCACCGAGTCGTTGGGCTCGATCGCCGCGATGACGCCCCGCACATGGTCGTGGACGCGGGCGTAGTCGACCACGGGCTCGCCCGTGGTGACGCCGAACTTCCCGGCCGTGCGGACCGCGTGGGCGGCCTTGCCGGCGGCGATGAGAGCCTTGGAGGGCACGCAGCCGGTGTTCAGGCAGTCGCCGCCCATGCGGTGCCGCTCGAACAGCACGACCTTCTGGCCCAGGCGGGCGGCGCCGGCGGCGACGGACAGGCCGCCGGAACCGGCGCCGATGATGGCGAGGTCGGCGGTGAGGATCTCAGCCATGACCCGCCTCCGCCGTGCGCCGGAACCGCTTCGCCAGGACGGGAAGCAGGGAGATCGCGGCCAGCCCCAGCAGGGGCAGCAGCACGCTGGCGGAGAAGATGACCCCCAGGTCCGGCGTGCCGCCCCGGTCCAGCACCGCCCCCAGCCCGTTGCCGACGGAGGCGTAGACGAGCGTGCCGGGGATGATGCCGAGGAAGGTGCCGGCCACGAAGGTGGACAGCCGCACCCCCAGGAAGGCCGGGACCAGGTTCACCAGCCAGAAGGGGAAGGCCGGGACGAGGCGCAGGAACAGCAGGTAGGAGAGCGCGTCCCGGCGCAGCCCCTCCTCCAGCCGGGCCATCCAGGGGCCGGCCCTGGCGCGCAGCAGGTCGCCCAGGGCGGTGCGGGCGGCCAGGAACAGCAGCGTGGCACCCAGCGTCGCCCCGGCGACGGTGTAGAGCGTGCC
>Ga0196964_10001717_pt1 | contig 10902 bp, 8 predicted proteins | sample S1_10metaG_FD_148615 | JGI IMG/M metagenome (GOLD analysis project Ga0196964, IMG submission 148615) | Soil microbial communities from Anza Borrego desert, Southern California, United States - S1_10 | ecosystem: Environmental > Terrestrial > Soil > Desert | place: USA: California | collected... | reverse complement strand
AGGAGAATTTGAAAAGACAGGTTCTCAATTCCTGCGACCCTTGATGATGGCTTATGAATCTCCCAAATTCATGTTACCAATTCGTTTGGGGATGATTAACTCTACAAGCGAGCAGGATTTGATTGTCTACGTGTTATCGCCCAAAGGTCAAGCTGAAATTACTAACTACCGGACAGTAAATGTCCCATCCGATGCTGAAATACCAGTATTCGTTAAGAACGAGTTTGGCGATTTCTACAAATCCATGTTCCAAACAGCATACAATCGCGAAGGGAAAAAGGCAGCATTTCTAGAGTATGCCTGGGATATGGGTAGCTGCGATCCCTGTTCTGCTCAACCCCTGACTCCAGAAGAACTCCGTCAAGCTGGTGTGTTTTGGCTAAACCCGAATTCACCCAGCAATGTCTTTATTAGCCGTCTCCATGTCCGCTATACCCGCGATAAGTTTCCAGAAGATTTGATGTTCCAAGAAACATCAAACCGCCAATCCTTCCAGGGTCGCTATATCCTCCGCCATCCGTTTACCGGGAATAGCAACTGTCAAGCTGGGCAAGAATATAAAAGGTCTTTGCCTCAACGCTTTGAACGGGAAGCCCAGACTTTAGCTAAGCTTACCGGGTGGAAGGTTCAGGATATCCGCAAGAAAACAAATACTGTTCAAACCCAAGAGACTCCTTTTTGGAGAAATATCTGGTCGGAATAGTGCAGGCTGGCACAAAGGCTAGCTCGCCTGAGTTCGATAGAAAAAGTTGCCCAACGAGGGAATGCGGGATACAGGCTAGACTGAATCTAGGATTCTACGTTACGTCGAACTCAGGTTAGAATAGCAGATGACTATGTTGGTTCGCCAACATAGTCATCTGCTTGCCTCGGCAATAGCCCAGATTTTAGCTCAGTGCGACTTACTGAGTACTCGCTACCGTTAAATAGTACAAAAATGGCTAGCACGTATCATTTTTAAATGGCTATGTCTGAACCGGATAACCAGATAGTTAAAAACAGAAAATATGTAAAAAATTGGAAATTCTAAAGAAAATATAGTTAAAAAGCGATCGCACCATTAGTGGTAGTGGTGGTAGTTGAGGGAACAAAAAAAATATTCATTAGCCTGAATAGGGAGTTGATCTGAAAAAATATCATTAAAACTTTGCTAATATTAATTAGTAAACAAAAAGTTCTAGAAAGGAAAAAGACTATTTTAATATAAAGAGGCAAAAATTAGGGTTTATCAAGTAACGCATAATAATTTAGGCTATTTTTTTGTGTTTGGTTCCGGATTGTCAAGGGTTCAATAGTATCTTAAAAGAGAGATGAGGCGATCGCTCACTCAAAACCTGGGAGATGCGATCGCCACTTTGAGGACTCAGCGGAATGTTGTTACGGTATACAGGAAGCCAGAAAGTTGTATGGCTGTGGAAGGATATCAGCGTATAAGAAGCTCACTCCAAAAAATCTTTAGTCAGGGGGAAGCAGATAAACTGCGACATCGCCTTGCTAAAGCCGCGGCAGGTACTTTTGGTCTCAAAGTTGCCACCACTGGCTTATCCTTTACCATCAACATACTCCTGGCTCGCTTGCTAGGTACGGCAGATTATGGAGCTTATACCTACGCTATGGCTTGGGTTAGCTTGCTAGGGGTTCCTGCAGTATTCGGGTTGGATACACTTCTCGTTCGCAATATTGCAGCTTACCAGGCTCAATCAGCCTGGGGTATGATGCGTGGGATTATCAATTGGGCAAATAAAGTAGTTTTCTTTGCCTCTGTGGGGCTAGCATTGCTGGCAGCAATGGTCGCCTGGTATCTCCCACGGCATTTAGACTCGCAAATGTTGCCCACGCTGTGGGTTGCCTTAATCGTCCTGCCTTTAATGGCTATGACGCGCCTAAGACAATCAGCTATGCAAGGTTTAGCTCACGTTGTCAGCGGGCAATTGCCAGAAATGCTGATTCGGCCTGTGTTACTCCTGGGATTCGTCGGAGTTACATACATATTTCTTGGAAAAGGGCTACATGCCCCCTGGGCAATGGCAATGAACATTGCAGCAACTGCAGTAGCCTTCTGTGTTGGAGCCTACCTGTTGCACGAGACTATTCCCCAAACTGTCAAAGAAGCGTCGCCTGTCTACCAATCACGGTTGTGGTTAAAAAGTGCGTTGCCCTTAATATTCATTGCCAGCATGAATGCAATACACACCTATGCTGACATCATTATGCTAGGAGCAATAAAAGGAGCAAAGGTTACAGGGATGTATGTTGTTGCGAATCAAGGAGCAACAATTATCCTATTTGTTTTGGTTTCTGTCAACGCAGCATTAGCACCCAATATTGCTAACATTTATGCAGTAGGAGATATGAAGCGATTACAGGAACTGGTCACAAAAGGTGCCCGGACAATTTTTATGTTTTCTCTGCCGATTGCACTTAGTCTCATATTTTTTGGTTACTGGTTCCTGTTACTTTTTGGTCAAGAGTTTACCCAAGCGAAAACTGCTTTGGCTATTTTGTGTACTGGTCAGCTTGTTAATGCGGCTATGGGTTCAGTTGGTTTGTTACTGATCATGACAGGCTATGAGCGTGATGCTGCATTAGGTGTCGGGCTCAGTGCAGGGTTGGACATTATTCTGAATATGATGCTGATACCCCGATGGAATTTACAAGGCGCTGCAACCGCTACCACTACAAGTATAATAATCTGGAATGTTTTACTAGCATTTTTAGTATACAAACGGCTAGGTATCCACTCCACTGCGTTGGGCAACATTAGTAATTGGAGAAACAAATCATGAAAAAACCAGATTTTTTTATCGTCGGTGCCCCGAAGTGTGGCACTACTGCGATGAATGAATATCTTAGGCAGCATCCAGACATTTTTATGCCATCAGAGAAAGAATTCGGATTTTTAGCCACAGACTTTAGCTATAGGGTTTCTAGAATTACATACGAAGAATATTTGGCATTTTTTTCTATAGCTAAAGATGAAAAAAGAGTAGGAGAATCTTCAGTTTATAATCTATATTCAAAAGTTGCATCTATCAATATAAAAGAATTGTGTCCTGCTGCGAATATTATTATTATGCTACGAAATCCAGTTGATGTCATAGAGTCTATACATAGTCAACTTGTGTATAATGGAGATGAAAATATTAAAGATTTATCGACCGCACTAGAATTAGAAGAAAAACGTAAAAAAGGATTGGAAATACCAGATAAGGTAACTTTTGATGAAATGCTTTATTATCGTGACATTGTAAAATACACCGAGCAAATTAAAAGGTATATAGATGTATTTGATCGGAATAAAATCCATATTATAATATTTGATGATTTTAGAGAAGATCTAGCTAGTGTTTATAAAAACACATTAGATTTCTTAGATGTAGAGAAAAATTTTCAACCGAATTTTCAAGTTATAAATGCTAATAAGGGGGTACGCAGCGAGACTTTGAAAAAATTTTTGAAAGCTCCTCCAGAGGCGGCTAGAATCGTCGGTAAAGTTTTGATACCTGAACCAGTTCGTCATGCCTTGTATAAAAGGTTGAGACACATTAATACGAAATATCAGCCACGTCCGCCGATGGATATAAAACTACGGAAACGCTTGCAAGCAGAGCTTACTCCAGAGGTGGAGCGGTTAAGTGAACTACTCAATCAGGATTTGACTCACTGGGTTACAAGCTGAGTAAGCGATCGCAGTAGTTCCTGAGTTTGGGCAAGGTAGTGGTAGGGTGGTTCGCTTATAGGCAGAAAGCTTAAGTTAACTTTACAGCTTGCCTTAACCTTGCAACGCTTGAGCTATAAGTGTCTCTAAGTCACCACGATCTTTTAACCATTTCACCAATCTATGCCCACCTTCTTGATATTTGTGTAACTCCAAGTTTGAACAACCGTCCATGCGACTAGCGTGTAAGTTGTCTAAGCGGTCTCTCTCACAAAAATAAATGTGGAATTTGGTTTTGGACGGTCGGGATTGGAAAAGTGGTTTCAAATCTAAATACCTTTGATCAAAGTGAGACGATTGATAAAGTTTTCTAATCTGCTGCCTCCAGCGAAAGTCTAAATGCCACAGACGTTGTTGCCAATTGATAAATGTTTGAGGAGAGAAGGCATGAACTTCATCAACTTCGACAAGGAGACCAAATAACAGCGCTGCGTAACCGCCTGCGGAGTTACCTATCATAATTACGCGACGCACCTTATGTTGAGTAATTTGAGTTTGAAGATAAGTAGCGATCGCATCAATGTCATTCCCGACACCTTTTAGTCCATTGTGATACCACGTCTGCTCTAAATCTCTAACAAATATCTTTTTTACCGCAAACCGCGACAGCAGCTTAAAAAACTCAAAAACTGGAATACCTATTTCACTCGCTATACCGCCAAATGCAATCAACATGACATCGCTTTCACTCGATAAGTCAGTAATCAGGCTGGCGTCTTTTTTTAAAACATCTTCCCTAAACTTGTCTTGCTCCATAATTATGATATTTACTAAAATGACTTGAATCTTCAATTACTATTTTTCATTATAATAAATAAGTATGGAAGCAGGTAATTTTTTATTCAATTACCTAACCGTTACCTTTGCAAGTGAGGAGAAAGATGGCAGACTATCGTGAAAAGATCTATGCTTCGTATAGGAGTACAATTTACGGATTGTCAAATCCAGATAGTTTAGCTCAGCCCATAGAAGGCTATCGGACTGGATTTGGTGAGTTTCTTCCTGGCAACAAAGAAGCAAAGATTTTAGATCTAGGATGTGGCAGTGGGTATCTGGTTAACTTTCTTATCCAGTCAGGCTATCAGAATGTATTAGGGATTGATAACAGTATTGAACAAGTTGAGTTTGCAAGCAAAAAGGGGCTTCCAGTCATCCAGGCAAACGCTTTAGATTTCCTCAAGGAAAATAGAGATTTTGACCTGATTATACTCACAGATGTAATCGAACATCTAAAAAAGGATGAAATTATAGATTTACTAGAGAGCATCTTGTCAGCACTGGCTGTGGGAGGTTCTGTAATTATCAGAACTGGCAATGCCTCCGCCATTTATGGTACTACAATGCGATATATTGATTTTACGCATGAACTAGAGTTTACTGAAACCAGTATGCGTCAAGTCTTGTTAGCTTGTGGTTTTACTAAAATTTCTATATCTGATAATAAACCATCATTTGGCTGGAAACCCAAGCGTTTGTTACGGTGGATTTTATTTAAAATTTGGCGAGCTATATTCAGACTGATTTACCTGATAGAGGTAGGGGAAGATAGTCCCCGTTTGTTAGGGAAACTGTTAATTGCACAAGCCTACAAGGCATCTACTGAGGAAAGGTAGTTTTGTGAAAATTGTGCATTTGATTGACTCTCTAGGTCGTGCTGGTGCTGAACAAGCACTCCTAAACTTATTGCCTGCTTTGCAGCGTCGTGGACATCAGTGTGAGGTAGGGGTTTTGATGCGCCCCTACGACCTGGCGGAAGATCTGGAAAAGGCGGGTATTGCAATACATAGGTTAGATCTCAGCCATCGCTGGAATTTAAAGCAAGGATTTACAAGAGTAACAGCTCTATGCCGACAGCATCAGTATGATGTGGTGCATGCTCACCTATTTTTCGCTGGGTTTTACACCGCCACCAGTCAGCCACTTGCACCAGCGCCACGACGGGTAGTGTCATTCCACAACTTAGGGTATGACAGCTACCCAGCTACTACCCCTTGGAAGAAATTTCGTAAGGGTCTTGATGGTTGGCTTATGCGACATTATATAGATGGATGGGTGGGGGTGAGTCGTGCAGCTGCCGAGCATTACAAGGCTAATTTGGGATTGTCAGATATTGTCGTCATCCCCAATGCCTTTCCCGTGGATACCCTTTGCCCCACTCCCGATCTAGACCGGGATGCCGTCCTCTCACAATATGGGGCGTCGTCAAAAGATTTTGTAATTGTCCTGCCTGGTCGCTTAGTACATGAGAAAGGGCATCGATATTTATTCCAAGCGCTGGAACTGCTAAGAGAGAAAAATTTGTACCCAAAGGTACTTATCTTTGGTGACGGTCCATTGGCGCTTCAGATTGCCGAAGATGTAGCTAATAAAAATTTGCAGGCACAAGTTACGCTGCATCAAGCAGTTCTGCATCAGGAACTTCTGCTTGTGATTCAGACTGCCGATGCTGTGGTGATGGCATCTACCCACGAAGGATTTGGTCTAGCGGTAGCTGAGGCTATGGCGCTAGAACGACCAGTACTGGCGACCCGTGTAGGTGGAATGACCGATCTGGTGGAAGACGGTGTATCTGGATTGTTAGTATCCCCCGCAGAGCCAGTAGCCCTAGCAGAGGGAATTGTGCGACTTATGGGTGATTCTGGGCTTAGAGAACAATTGGGAAAAGCCGCTCGGCAGCGCATCGAAACATATTTTAGCGCTGACATTTTGGCGACGAAATGGGAACAATATTACGAAAACCTGATAAAGCAGAGGCTATGAACCAGAACGGTAATGAGGTAGCACGGGTTCTTTACATCACCTACGATGGACTGATGGAACCACTAGGTCAATCGCAAGTCTTTCAATATCTGCGAAATCTTGCTAGAGAACACGATATTACCTTGGTTAGTTATGAAAAGCCACAAGACTGGTCAGATATAGCGCAGCGCCATGAGGTGATAGACAAAGCTCGCCAAGCGGGAATTCGCTGGGTGCCGCTTGGTTACCACAAGCGTCCTACTGCACCGGCGACGGCTTATGATTTGGCAGTGGGCTTGATTGTTTGTGCCTATCTGGTACTGCGTTACCGCATTCAGATTGTCCATGCCCGCAGTTATGTGCCATCTGTGGTTGCTCTGAGTTTGAAGCGAATCTTTGGCACTCGTTTTATATTCGATATGCGTGGCTTCTGGCCTGATGAAAAAGTAGAGGGCGGTCACTGGTCTAAGGAGTCCCGACTCTACAAGGTGGCAAAGTGGTTTGAGCAGCATTTTCTCACTCAGGCAGATGTGGTGGTTTCGCTGACTCATGCGGGTGTTGCCACTATGCGGGAGTTTCCTTATCTGCAAGAACAAATGCCGCGTTTTGAAGTGATTCCTACCTGCACTAATCTGGAAATATTTCATCCCAGCTTGTCGGCACAGACCGGACAGAATAAAGCTTTTACACTTGGGTATGTGGGCACCGTGGGGAATTGGTATCTATTTGACCCAGCGTTAGAGTGCTTTAAGATATTGCGAGAAATCAGACCCGACGCCCAGATGTTGATTGTTAACCGAGGTGAGCATACCTATATCCGGGAACGTTTGGCAGCGCACGGCATATCAGAAGACTGGGTAGAGATCAAAACGGTAGCGTGGTCTAAGGTTGTAGAAGAGATGAGCCGCATGGATGCGGGGATTTTTTTTATTAAACCTGTTTACTCCAAGCGGGGTTCGGCGGCGACAAAGCTAGGTGAGTTTCTCGGCTGTGGCATTCCTTGTCTAAGCAATGCTGGCGTCGGTGATATGGAAAAGATATTGGAAGGCGAAGACGTTGGGGTAGTTTTACGTGAGTTTTCCCAGCCAGCACAGGCAGTTGCGGTGCAACAATTACTGGAACTGGTGGCAGATGCACAGATAAGGGAACGTTGCGTTGCTGTAGCCCGTCGCTATTTTTCATTAGAGGATGGCGTTGAATCTTATAACCGGATTTATCAATACGTTAAAAGTGAATCTTCTCAACTTAACTGAGGATAAGGCTCAGACAGGCAATCGAGGCTTTCTAGGGTCCAAAGGCTTGGCTGTGCTTCCTATTTACATCGACTATCCCCGGCAGAGTTGCTAGTGTGGAAAAAAAGGGGTCTGCCATCTGGATCGGTGTGGGGATAGAGTGCGATCGCCCATCTCCTAGTAGTCGCACTCTATCGAGCCTCCTTGATCACTGAGGAGGACAAATTTAACAAGAGGATGAATTCGTGCAAGATAACAAATCAATTAGCGCTATAAATTCATGGATGCTGCTCAGCATTTGTATTGCTGCTGTTTTACTATTATTAACTAATTCAATTGTTAGCTTAGGTAAAAATATACCCCAAGACGATATAGTCACTGATTATCTAATCGGTGTGATTTGGGCAGTAATGTTCGGCATAGTTATTTTACTTTTACCTACTCATGATAGGGTGGCAATTTTTAGCGTTTGGTTAGCTAAAATTTTTGTAACTTTAGTAGCTATGCTTTTTTATGAAGCAAACTATGGATTAGATTCTTATTACTATTTCAGCGCTCCAAGGGATTACAATTTTGAATGGACGGGTTTTAATATTGGAAGCGGAAGCGAAAATATTACTAATTTAGTATGGCTATGCTATAAAGTGATGCCACAGTCTTTCCATGCACTTAAAGTAACTTTTGCTATGGTTGGGCTAGTGGCAATTTATGTATTTTATCGCTCAGCCGTGATGTTTTTGGAAAAAGAAAACATCCAGGTTTTATATGCAATAGGCTTTTTCCCATCAATTTTATTTTGGTCGTCAATTTTTGGTAAAGATCCGATAGCTCTACTCGGCATATCTTTTTATACCTATGGGGTAGTAGGTTGGTATAAATCTCAACGGTTACGCTATCTCTGGATATTAGGATTTGGTATACTTCTGGCGACGTTTATTCGCAGTTGGTTAGGTATTATTTTGCTGGCACCAATGGCGCTACTTACTGTACGAAGTGTGCGAGGTATACTACCTAAAGTTATCCTTACAGTGCTTATAAGCAGCGCACTTTTACTGGCATGGGGATCGTTACAGCAGCAGTTCGGGCTTGAAAATTATGAAGATACCTTAGAAACATTGAATACCCAGTCTCGTAGTTGGAGTAAGGGCGGTGCTGGGCAAGAAGTTACAGCAGATTTTACTCAAGGTAATCAAGCGATCGCCTTCCTCCCACTCGGCATATTCACAGCACTATTCCGTCCTTTACCTGGAGAAATTTTGAATCCTTTTGGGTTACTGGCTGGGGTAGAAAATTTCTGGCTTTTGCTTCAGCTATGGCGAGCAATAAAAGTAACCCGCTGGAAAGATTTAAATACTCCGTTGATCCAATGGGCTGTTCTGTTTGTGCTGATCTGGGGAAGTGCTTATGGATTTGTCTCCTATCAAAACTTGGGAACAGCAGTTCGTTTCAAATTGCAGGTATTACCCGTCTTACTTTGCTTGTTGCTATACTTGAGAAGGCAAAGGCAACCTGCTCCCACCTCCAAGTCATTCGTGGCTGCCAATAAATTTAAGAAATAATGCTAAATATCTATCTACTATATTACTGACAAAACCGATTCAAATAGGTTGTCCCAGAGCTTAAGAATTCGCTCTTCACTGTAGTTAGATTCAGCAAAATTTTTACCATTCTGACCCGCCTCGCGTCTTGCTGCTTCATCAAGTATGTAGCGTTCCAGCGTTTCTTGCCAATCTTGTTGGGTTCGACACGCCATTTGCAGGCCACTCCGCTCCATTGCTCTTGTGTAAGCAGGGGTAGCAGATACTACTGTCGGCATCCCCATCCGCCAAAGTAACAAAAGTTTATTCTCAGGTTTTCCAGCCAGAAAAGTATCATCAAGAGGCAGGGGAATTAACGCCAGATCGCAGGCAGTAATAATGGTAGAACACATTTGTTCATTCCATTCATAAATATAAGTATTAGGAAATATTTTTTTTGCAATATCGGCAGTGCGCTGTTTGCCATATTTATTCATATATTTGCCGTATTCAAGATCGGTCACGAGATGCAGGGCAATTTTGTATTTACTTTGAAGATATTCTAAAACCTCACGTATTTCGTTAAAGGAAGAAGAAACATTAAATGGTAATCCCTCCCATACAAAATTAAAAACGTCACCAGCAGAATAGTCTGTCTTAACATGGCTGGCTACACTACTGTGTACGTCCAAAATTATATGTACATTTTTACAAAACTCGCTAATATCTTTTTTTTGCTCTTCTGTTGAGCAGACAACAGCATCCGCTCGTTGACACATAGCTTGGATAGCTTTCCTATAGTCCAACTGTAGATAACGGCTTTGCCGCGTAACAAACTTTGCCAATCCTCGTAACTGACCTTTCCAGTCACTTTTGTTAACAGATAAATAGGAATCAATTACCTCAAAAACTATTTTGGCATTTCCTTTATAATTACTCCAAAAACTGAGATCTGCTAAAGAAGTTATATATAATAAATCATAATCTTTGTCAGGGTTAGCTACCTCAAATTGAATATTCCTTTTTTTTGCATAAAAACAGAATCTCCTTCTGTCACCTGGTCCTTCCAAGTTCATGCTGTAGGGAACATAGCCAATTCGCAAGTCTTTCATATCCATATAACTGAAAATTTTTCCTTCTATTTAAAAACTTATAACTTATTTTTCTGAAATTAATTGAATAGTCTTAGCCAAACCTGTGTCAAGGCTATATTGGGGACTCCATTTGACCTGCTCTTGTAATTTTCGGGTATCTGCTATCAACAGAGGAGGATCATCATTAGCTGTAGGTATTTCCCCTAAACGAATTAAATCTAAGCGTTCCATTTTTTCACCTATTTTAAAAATGGCTTCCTTTATGGCTACTGGTTGAGCAGAAGCAATATTAAATGCTCCTTGCACATCGCTTTTTAGCAATGCTACAAACGCAGAAGCAACATCTTCTACATACAAAAAATCACGTATTTGATTACCATGTGAACAACGAGCAGGCTCTCCTTTTAAAAGTGAATGAATTACTGAGGCTACAAGCCGAGTTGGATACTCATAAGGACCATACAGAAAGAAAATGCGCCCCCAAGCAGCACTGATTCCTGTTTGCTGAGCAAATGCTGCCAACATTGTTTGCAGCGAATGCTTACAAATTCCATACACAGTGGTAGGCGAAAGTGGGGTTATTTCTTCAGAACAATATCCAT
>Ga0196964_10001716_pt1 | contig 10904 bp, 9 predicted proteins | sample S1_10metaG_FD_148615 | JGI IMG/M metagenome (GOLD analysis project Ga0196964, IMG submission 148615) | Soil microbial communities from Anza Borrego desert, Southern California, United States - S1_10 | ecosystem: Environmental > Terrestrial > Soil > Desert | place: USA: California | collected... | reverse complement strand
TGGCGCCTGGTACGGGATCGATTATGCGATTACCTATTTCTATAACGTTTACGGACGACGCGAGCGCGCTGGCGCCTTCGGTACCGTCATCGAGATCTTCAAGCGCAGCTATCTTGCGGGTCGTCCCATCGGACTCGTAGCGCCCGGGACCCAGGAACGTAATTTCACGCACGTCGACGATATCGTCGACGGCCTTCTCCTCGTTGGAGAGAAGGGCCATGGTGATGACTATGGGCTCGGCGATGAGCGGGCCTACTCCATCCTCGAGGTGGCGAGAATGTTCTCAGAGGATATCGTCATGCTGCCAGAGCGCTCCGGCAATCGCATGGCGTCCCTGCTCGAGACCGAGAAGGCACGAGCGCTCGGCTGGAAGCCGCAGCGCAGCCTCGCGGCGTACATCGAAGAAATCAAGCGGACCAGTAGCCCGAGCGCGCCGAAGGGGAATCGCATCCTCGTCTTCACCACGACGTTCCATCCCATCATGGGGGATGCCGAGCGAGCGCTCGCGCTCCTCATGGAGAAGATGCCCGACGTCGAGTTCGATATTGTGACCGCGATGCATACGCCGGAGGCGAGCGGTACGGCAACCTTCGGATCGAATGCACGCGTGTACCACGTGGGGTGGGGGACGCGTTTCGATAAGTATCTCCTGCCGTTCTGGGGCGCTGCCATCGGCCATCGGCTCGCGAAGGAGCACGACTACCTCTTCTCCTGGTCCGTCATGGCAAGCTACGGCACGCTCGCGGCGCTTGCGGTGCGCCGTCGCGCTACGCTTCCGCTCCTCGTGACGCTCGCAGACCAGCGCCTCTCCTGGTACGAACGGCTCTTCCTCCGGTTGGTGATGGGACAGGCCGATCAGGTGTATGCATCGCTGCCGGAACAGAGCCGCACGATCGCGTCGCTTGCCCGCCGTATGCGCGACCGCCGCTCGCTTGGCGAGGGCGATGCGTTCGCGAACCAGATCCGCTTCGCCTATGGCTCGTTCCTCGCGAAACTCCAGCAGGAGAAGCGCATGCGGGACAGCAGCTCGCGAGGTGCTTGATTTTTTGTCATTAGTATGCTGTAGTGCTCTACGAAACGGCAGCACGCCGTTGTCCTTTGAGGAAGAAAATCATGAGCGCGACCCTGCGACTCGTACCTGCGCTTGCCGCAGCCACCAAAATCCACGCCGAAGACCCGAGCAAGCCGCTCTGGCAACCTGGGTGGAAGCTCCGGGTGAACGGCGAGGAGATGCCGGCGGAGACGGACTGGGAGGTCACCTCCCGCTTCGGCGCCGTGCGCCCGGCTGTCGTCCCGCATGCGGACGGCACGCCGAATTTCGATCGCCCTCTGTATTCGGAGGCGCCGAACGTCAACATCGTCGCGTACGGGGTTGAGGATGACGGCACCGTCAGGATCGCCATCATCCGTCAGCCGCGTCCGCACGCCAATGATCCGCTCCAGCCTGGCGTCGACGGCCACGCGCCGGTCGTCTTCGGCCAGATCGCGATGGGCTTCCTCGAGAAGATCATCGGCGAGACGGCCGAAGAGGCTGCGCAACGCGAGACCGACGAGGAGACCGGCGGCTGCCATGTTCTTAGCATGTTCCAGCCGGCCTACCCCTACCACAACCCGAATCCAACCTTCGTCGACACCTGGTCGGACCTGTGGTTCGTGCAGGTCAACCTGAAGCGCATCAATGAGCTGAAGTTCGACCGCAACGAGCCGATCTTCTCGGCTGAATACGTCACGGTGGAGGAGCTCTTCAGCCGCATCAAGAGCGGCGTCGATGCCGACGGCGCCGTGTACCGCATGTGCACGGCCAATTCGATCCTCATGATCTTCTTCGCGACCTTCCCGCAGTACCTGGCCGGCGTCGTCGGCAAGGAGCTCGCCGCCGTCTAACGAGGGCGCGGCAGGGAACTATGGTCAGGCGGCCGCGCGAGCGGCCGCCTTTTCCTTTTGTGGCAATCACGCTAGGCTTTTGCTCATGAAGAAGGTCCTCATATTCGATATGCAGTACTACCCCTTCGTCGGGGGAGCGGAGGTCGCGATCAAGGAGATCACGGATCGGATACCCGCTGGGGAGGTCGAGTTCCACCTCGTTACCTGCCGGTTCGATTCCACCATCCCGAAGACGGAGCGCCTCGGGAACGTCACCGTGCACCGCATCGGGTTCGGGGTCCCGCATCCGGGCATCGGGGACCTCAAGAAGTTCCCGCTCCACCTCAACAAGCACGTGTACCAGCTTCTGGCGGCGTGGGAGGCGCTCTGGCTCCATCGGCGTTACCGCTACGACGGCACCTGGGCGATGATGGCGCACTCCGCCGGCATCCCGGCAGGAATCTTCAAGGCGCTCAATCCGAAGGTGCGGTACCTACTGACGCTGCAGGAGGGCGATCCGCCCGAATACATCGAGGGGCTCATGCGCCCCGTGATGCCGCTCTTCCGCCAGGGCTTTACGAAGGCCGATGAGCTCCAGGCAATCTCTACCTTCCTCCTGCGGTGGGGGAAGCGGATGGGATTCAGGGGCGAAGGTATCGTTATCCCGAACGCGGTGGATACGGCGCATTTCGCAAAGCCGATACCAGACACAGACGTGCGCGCCATGCAGGAGAAGCTCGGCAAGAAGGAGAGCGATGTCTTCCTTGTCACGACCTCGCGCCTCGTGCATAAGAACGCGGTGGACGATGTCATCCGCGCGCTCCCGCTCCTTCCGGAGCATGTCTCGTTCATCGTCTTCGGCATCGGGCCGGACGAAGAGATGCTCAAGGGACTCGCCACGGAGCTCGGGGTTGCGCACCGCGTGCAGTTCCGGGGGCAGATCGGGCATGCAGAGATGCCGGTTGCGCTCAGGGCCTGTGATATCTTCATCCGCCCGTCGCGCTCGGAGGGCATGGGCAATTCCTTCGTCGAGGCGATGGCCGCCGGGCTTCCGGTCATCGCGACGCAGGAAGGCGGCATCGCGGACTTCCTCTTCGACGAGAAGCGCAATCCCGATAAGGAACCGACTGGCTGGGCGGTCTCGAAGGATAGCCCTGAGGAGATCGCTGGGGCTGTGCGGGACATCATCGCGAATCCCGAGAAGGTGCAGCGGGTAACCGCGACCGCCAAGGCCATGGTTATCGAGCACTATGACTGGAATACGGTCGCCGCATCGATGCAGAGTCTCTTCCGGCGCCTGCTTCGCTAAGCCATGAAGCTTCTTATTGCGTCTCCCATCGGGCTTCAGGATATCGGGGGGCCGGCAACCGTCGCGCGCGAGCTTTCCCGCGTGTATGAGGAGCATGGGGACGATGTCCGGGTGATCACGCCCTCATGGTTCGAGAAGCGCCTGCCCATCGGAGTGCGGCAGCTCGTGCTCTTCATCCGGGCGATCCCGACCGTACGATGGGCCGATGCCGTCCTCCTTCTCGATCCGGTATCCACGGGGCTCGCGGTCGCCCCATTGGCGCGGCTCCTGAAGAAGCGCTCCGTCCTTCGGGTCGGCGGAGATTTCCTGTGGGAGATGCACGCGAACCGCGTACGCGAACCGATCCGTCTCTCCGAGTTCTATGCGATGCCGCGCGTGCTCACGCTCCGCGAGCATCTCATCCATGAGGCCACGCGCTTCACGCTCGCGTTCGTTGACCACATCGCGTTTACGACCGCCTGGCAGGAGCGCATCTGGATGGAGCCATACAATCTTTCGGGAAGGTCCACAAGCGTCGTCGAGAGCGGGGTGCCGGAGCCCATGGAGGCTGCGACAACCGATACTTCCTCGAAGGTATTCCTTGCAGCGTCCCGCGGTCCGTACCTCAAGAACGGCGATCTCCTCGCCGAGCTCTGGCCGAACATTCAGATGCGGCATCCGGAGGCGGAGCTCGATACCACACCCCGTCCGCCCGAGGCGTACCGGCAGGCGCTGGCTGCCTCCTATGCGCTCATCCTCCCGTCCATCAGCGATGTGTGCCCGAACGCCGTACTTGAAGCCATCGCCTACGGGAAGCCCTTCATCACGACCAAGGATACCGGCCTCTACGAGCTCTACCCCGAGAGCGGCATGTTCGTGGATACGCGGGATCCGAATGAGATCGTGGCCGCGATCGAGAAGCTCCTCGATCCGGCAGGCTACCGGGATGCCGTAGCACGTATGAGGAGCTCCCGGCGCAGGCGTACCTGGGAAGATGCGGCGGCCGAATTCAGGACGCTCCTTGCGGTACCATGACCAGCATGAAGGCGCTCTTCATCGGCTCGGATCCGACCATTTTCACGCCGGAGAGTCCCGCACGCACGCGCCTTAAACGGTATGCTGCGGAGATTGGCACGCTCCATGTGCTCTCGCGTGGCCCGCATGCGACGGACCTCGAGGACGGTCCACTTCACCTCCATGCCGTCGACGGCGGGAAGCTCGCGGCGCTCCACGCGATGCAGGGCAAAGCTCGGAGGCTCATCAAGGAACAGGGCATCGAGATCGTCTCCGCGCAGGACCCCTTCGAGCATGGCTGGGTGGCGTATCAAGCGAAGAAGGGCACGAGCGCGAAGCTCCATCTCCAGGTCCATACCGACTTCTGCTCGCCCTGGTTCGTGAAAGGGACGATGCTTCGCGCGGCGCACGTGCAGATGCCTGTTTTGAATACGATACGGCGCAGCATCGCGGATCGGATCATCCCACGGGCCGATGGCATCCGGGCCGTCTCGGAGCGCGTGAAGGCGTCCCTCATCGGACGGTACGGGGATCGACCGATCAGCGTCATCCCGATTGCCGGTCCCGAATCGCTCCCGCCGAGGGTCGCGCTCCCGCCCCACCCGTTCTCCTTCGCTTTCGTGACGGTCGGGCGGCTCGAGCCCGAGAAGCGCATCGAGGATGCGATCGATGCGCTCGCGCGGGTGGCGCGCACGTATCCTATGGTCGGCCTCATCGTGATCGGGGATGGAAGGAGCCGGCGGCGCCTCATGAAGCGCGCACGCATGCTCGGGCTCGGTGAGCGCGTCATGTTCCTCGGCTGGCGAAGCGATGCGCTCGGGCTCATGCAGAGCGCGCAGGCCTATATCCAGACGAGCGCCTACGAAGGATACAGCCTCACCCTGCTCGAAGCGGCGCGCGCCCGCGTGCCCATCATCACGACCGATGTGGGCATCGTCGGCGAGGTATTCACGGGGTACGAGGACGTGCTCGTGGCTCCCGTCGCGGATCCCGCGGCGCTTGCGGTCCATATCGCGGGGCTCGTCGAGGACGTGCAGGCCCGGCAATCGCTCGTCCGGAACGCGGAGCGCAAGGCTGCGGCGCATCTCGCATCAATCGGGGACCAGCCCGCGAGGATCGCCGAGGACCTCGCCCGCACCCTCGCGGCACCCCGCTAGGTTAGAGGGAGCATAGCCATACGTGGTATCCTCTCGAACAAGAGCTATGTCGCAGGCAGAGACCATCTACGAGGCGCACCATAAGGCGCGGCGCGCGCCCGGCTTCAGCATCCTCAAGGACGACCGGGGCGCCTTCATCCGTGAGGCGGTCGGGACGGGGAAGCGCATCCTCGATATCGGCTGCCGAGACGGAGCACTCACACGCACCTTCATGGAAGGGAATACGGTCACGGGCGTTGATGTGGACCGCGAGGCGCTCGCGCGCGCGGGCGAGCTCGGCATCGAGGCGATCCAGATGGATCTCTTGGGAGATTGGGAGGAGCTCGGGGATCGTCAATTTGATGCGGTGGTCGCGGGCGAGATCCTCGAGCACCTCTATTTCCCGGAGCAGGTGGTCTGCAAGATCCGGAGCCGGCTGAAGGAGGACGGCGTGCTCGTGGGCTCCGTACCCAACGCATTCAGCCTGAAGAACCGGCTCCGCTACCTGCGCGGCACGAAGAAGCACACGCCACTCTCGGACCCGACGCATATCAACCAGTTCAGCGCGCCGGAGCTCGAGGCGCTTCTTGCGCGCCACTTCCGGGAGGTGACCGTGACTGGGCTCGGGCGGTACACCCGGCTCGCGAAGCTCTCCCCGAACTTCTTCGCCTTCGACCTCGCGTTTGTCGCACGCCCCTAGTATGCGGATCGGATTCATTGGCCAGGGGTACATCGGCAAGAACTACGCCGACGACTTCGAGAAGCGCGGGTACGACGTCGTCCGGTACGCGCTCGAGGAGCCGTACGTACAGAATAAGGAGCTCATCAAGGACTGCGACGTCGTCTTCATCGGCGTGCCGACTCCGACCGTGCCGGACGGCGCGGGCGGCATCCGTTTCGATGACTCGATCGTGCGTGGGGCGGTCGGGCTCGTCGGGGTAGGGAAGATCGCCGTGATCAAATCGACCGTGCTGCCCGGCAGGACCGTTGATATCCAGAAGCAGTATCCGGACCGCATCGTCATCTATTCGCCCGAGTTCCTGCGCGAGGTCCGGGCTGCGGAGGACGTCGCGAACCCGTTCGCCAACATCATGGGCGTCGCGGTGGAGGACGACCTGCACCGGGAAGCTGCGGAGACCGTGATCGCGATGCTGCCGCCGGCGCCCTATGCCTCCATTATCACGAGCACGGAGGCGGAGCTTGTGAAGTACGCGCATAACGGCAGTGGGTATACCCAGATCGTCTTCTTTAATTTCATGTACGACCTCGCACAGAAGCTCGGGTACGATTGGGAGCGGATCGGCGAGGCGCTCCGGGCCGATCCGCTCATCTCCCATACGTATTCCAACCCCGTGCATAAAGCAGGGCGCGGCGCGGGCGGCCACTGCTTCGTGAAGGATTTCGCGGCGCTCCGGCATATGGCGGAGAAAGAGCTCGGAAGCGATCACCCGTCGGTGCGCACGCTCCAGGCGGCCGAAGCGGCCAACCGCGCGATCCTTGCGCAGAGCGGGAAGGACAAGGAGATCGTCGATGGGGTCTACGGGCCCTCCGCCTGACCTATGCAGCTCCTCATCACGACGCAGATACTGGACCGAAGCGATCCGGTGCTCGGCTTCTTCCATGCATGGGTCGCTGCCCTTGCGAAGGAATGCGAGCAGGTGACCGTTATCGCGCTCTCGGTCGGCGAGCATTCGTTGCCAGGGAATGTAGCGGTCCGCTCGCTCGGGAAGGAGAACGGCAGGCGGGGGAAGCTTACGTATGCCGCGACGTTCCAGGACCATCTGCGAGAGCTCGATGGCACCTACGATGCCGTCTTCGTGCATATGAATCCCGAGTATGTCCTCCTCGGCTTCCCGTTCTGGCGCGGCAAGAAGGTCGCGCTCTGGTACAACCACGACCATGGCGGATGGAAGCTCAAGCTCGCGTCGTACTTCGTCGATGCGCTCCTCCATACCTCGCCCTATGCCGCAAGCGCAGGGACGAAGAAGTCGCAGCAGATGCCAGCAGGCATCGATACGCAGGTCTTCCGACCGCAGGGCGTAGACGTGCGACTAAAGAGCATTTATTTCCAGGGCCGCGTGAGCAGGTCCAAGCGCGTGCACGTGCTCCTTGAGGCGCTCCGTTCCGTTCCTGGGGCGACGGTAACGCTCGTCGGTCCTGCGGAACCCTCGTATGAAGCGATGCTCCGGAGCGAGTTCAAGGACCTCATTTATGGCGGACGGGTGACCTTCTACGGCCCGGTCCCGAACGCAGAGACGCCTGCCTTGTACGCGGCGCATGCGGTGAGCGTGAACCTCACCGCTGCCGGCAATTACGATAAATCGGTGCTCGAGTCGATCGCCTGCGGCACGCCCGCGCTCGTGTCGAGCCCGGCATTCGCGGACCTCGTTCCCGAGCCCTGCTATTTCAAGGAGAACGATCCGGCATCCCTTGCCGAGACGCTCCGGCGCATACTCGCGCTCTCTTCCGAAGAGCGCCGCATGCTGACCGATGCGGGCAGTGCACGCATCCACGAGGAGCACTCGCTCGGAGCGCTCACGAGGGCGATCCTCGAGGTCTACCGCAGGCCATGAAGCTCCTCTACGCGACGTCGATGACCTATCCCTCGGCGCTCGCCAACCGCGTGCAGACCCTGGAGACGGCGCGCGCGCTCGCGGCGAGGCTCGGCAGCGATTTTACGCTCGGCGTCTCAGCGGGAAATCCCAATATGCCGGTAAAGGTTATGGGAAGCGCGCCAAGCCCCCTGCTTGCGCTGCGCTATCTCTCGCTCATCCGGCGCGAAGGCTACACACACGTCCTGCTTCGGGAGGAGCGGCTCCTTTTCTTCCTGGCGCTTTATGCGAAAACGCTCGGCATCCCGGCCCGTTTTTACCTCGAAGCGCATTCCATATACCGTGATCTGCTCCTTGCGCCTGCACTGCGCAGTGCCACTGGAATCATCGCAATCACGAACGGGCTTCGCGAGGACCTGATCAAGGAGTTTGGCATACCGTCCGCGAAGGTCGCGGTCGTGCCGGACGCGGTCGATGCCGCTGCCTACGAAAGGGTCGAATCCAAGGAGGCGGCTCGCAGGCGGCTTGGGCTTCCACAGGACGCGCCGCTCGTCATGTACGCCGGCAGACTCGACGGGTGGAAGGGGTTGGAGACGCTCCTCGCTGCGGAGCTACCCGAGCATACCGAGCTCGTGATCATCGGCGGGAAGCCTCCTGAGGTGGAGACGCTGCAGCGCCGGCATCCGAAGGTCCGCTTCCTTGGTCAGCGGCCGTACGAAGAGCTTCCGCAGAATCTCGCCGCAGCGGACGTGGTTGTGCTCCCGAATACCGCCCGGGAGGCCATCTCCGCCCGGCACACCTCACCCCTGAAGCTCTTTGCGTACCTGGCTTCTGGAACGCCGCTCGTTGCCTCGGATCTGCCCTCCATACGAGAGGTCGTGGACGAGGCGAGTGTGACGCTCGTCGCTCCTGACGATCCGGCAGCGCTTGCTGCGGGCATCGCCTCGGTCCTTGCGGACCCGGAAGCGGCTGCAGTCCGCGCCGCTCGCGCCCGCGAGCTCGTCCAGGACTACACCTGGGAGAAGCGCGCCGAGCGCCTCCTCGCGTTCATCGGGAGGTAGGTACGACGGCGCAATCCGCGACCCGGGAGAGGAGCGCCCCGTCTTTTTCATAGAAGGGCCTCGTGCATTCGATGCTCTCTACGGCCTCCGGCACCTGGAGCCCTGACCCGCCGATCCCGTGCGCGATGTACGCGATGCCGCGCTCGGCCAGATATGCCTCGAGCGTCCCTTTGCGGACCGCATCCACGTACGCCTGGTTGTTCGCGAGGCCCGTGAGGCTATATACCGGAACGCGGCTATAGAACGCGACGACCCCGTCCTTGAACTCCGCTGCCGCTTCGCCATCGGCGGCCTGCCGATCGAGCTCCTCGGCGATCGCCTGGTTCGGGGTGATCCAATCGGTCACGATGCGGTTCGCGTGGCCAAGCGGTACGGCAACTGCAAAGGCAACAAGTACGAGTGCTGTGGAGATGCGCCGGTATCTACCGGGGACATCGGTCCACAGATCATGCACGAGCAGCCCGAGCGCAAGCGCCGCGCCGAAGAAGGGGAGCGCGCCGTACCATGCGCCGATCCCCGAGACGTAGAAAAGATTGTACGTGAAGAGGGCAATGGACCCGATGAAGAGCGCCGGAACGAGTTCCTGGAGCGGACGACGCTTCAGCATGCGGTATACGAGGTACGCCCCCATCGCCGCGATGCCGGCGATGAACATCTTGAGGAGCGGGAGCGATGCTGCCCAGTTCGGGAGCACATGGGGGAGCGAGGACTTCAGCTGTCCCGAGAGCGGGAGGAGCGTGCCGTCATACGTGAGGTTGATGGCGAAGATGATGCCGAGGGCCGCAAAGACGGGGAGCGACAGGGCCATGAACGTGCGTACGTGCCCGATGAGCCCGTTGATCGAGCGGTCCTGCATGAGCATCCGGTATGCGAATACGAGATAGAGCGCCGCGACGAAGAAGATCGCATCGAGCCGCGCGAATAGCGCAAGCGCAAGCGCCGCGCCAAGGAGGAGGAGCGAAGGGGTGTCGCCCGGCTCGACCTTCGCGAGATACAGATAGGTTGCGAGCGAAAGCGCGAAGAAGAGGAGCGAGGACTCCATGCCGTTATTGAGTGCACCCGCGGCCTGGCTCGTCAGCGTGAGCAGGAAGATCACGGCCGTCGGCATAAAGCCGAGCGCACGGTATAGGAGGAACAACCCGCCGAGGATGAAGAGCGCATTCAGGATGAACGACGCCGCAGGAAGCGCGGCCCCAACCCCGGGATACAGCGGCAGGAGCAGGAAGTAGTAGCCCGGATGGATGCCGGTCGTGTGATCCACGCCCGAGTACGAATAGAGGAGCTCCGATTCATGGAACTCCTTCGCCATCGCGAAATAGGTAAAGCTGTCGGGCGCGAGATACCGATGCAGGTGCGTTGCCTGCCACGCGGTCAGGAGGATGAAGGCACCGGCGGCGATGGCGATGCCGATATGCCGCCGGTCCATGGCTAAAAGAAGCGCTTGGCTATAGAAAGTACGCCCTGCTTCCAAGGGACGCGGTGCGTCACGCCGCTTGCGCCCGCGAATTCGTCCCGCTTGCCGAGATACCACTCGTAGTTGCGGACCAGGGCGTCCTTGTTGGAGTACTTGGGCTTCCAGCCGAGCTTCTGTTCCGCCTTGTCGATCGAGACGAAGCTATCCTTGGAGGCCGTCTCGTACACCCACTTATACAAGGGGGAGAGCTTGAAGAATTCCAGCACCCGGAGCGTCCAGATCATGGGGGCGGCCGGGAAGCCGCGGATCTTCTTCCCGAAGCCCGCGCGGTCGAGCACGGCCTGGTAGTCCTCCTTCATGGTGGTGAACTCCTTCGCCCCGATGTTGAAGGTATCGTTGGCCTGCTCGGGCGGGAGGATGGAAGCGAGGTAGATAGCTTCGCAGAGGTCCTCGACATCGAGCAATTGGTAGCGATTGTTCCCGCTCCCGATCATGGGGAAGCCCTTGCCGTCGGCGGCCCAATCGTAGAAGAGGGCGAAGACTCCGAGGCGCTCGGGACCGACGAAGGACTTGGGA
>Ga0196964_10001715_pt1 | contig 10910 bp, 10 predicted proteins | sample S1_10metaG_FD_148615 | JGI IMG/M metagenome (GOLD analysis project Ga0196964, IMG submission 148615) | Soil microbial communities from Anza Borrego desert, Southern California, United States - S1_10 | ecosystem: Environmental > Terrestrial > Soil > Desert | place: USA: California | collected... | reverse complement strand
CGTCGACCCCGGCTCTCTCGGCCCCGGCGCGCCGCTGACGTGCCCGTCGTGCAGCGTGAGCGTCGTTGTCCCGTCGATCCCAGGCACGACCGCCGGTACCGCCTCGGCGTCGGCTTCGCCACCGCCTCCGCCCCCGCCCCCGCCGCCCGCCGAGCCGGCGCCCGGGCCCGCGAACTTCTCGCCGAGTTGGACCAGCGTCTCGTCGGTCGGGGCCGTCGGGGCGATCCCGCCCGGCCAGCCCATGCCCAAGTGCAGCCGGCTTGTCTACATCCTCCTCGCGGTTTTCCTCGGTCAGTTCGGCATCCACAACTTTGTCGCCGGCCACCAGGCCCGCGGCGTGCTGCAGCTTGCGCTCTCGCTCATCGGGTACGTGCTCGCGTTCTGCACGCTCGGCGTGTCGGTGATCCTGCCGCTGGCCATGCACGTGTGGGCGATCGTCGAGATCGTCACGGTGACGCACGACGACCGGGGCGTGCGGATGAACTAACCCGCGCGGTACGACGGCGCACGCCTCTTGGAGTCTTGGTCCCTCTTTGGCAGCGGGCGGCCGCCGAGCGCCGCGACACCGCGGGCGCAGTCGTCGGGTCAATGATCACGGCATCGGCACGCCGTCGCCGTCGTTCCTCACGACGACGATCTCGGCGACGGCCCACAGGTACATCGCCATCGGAAGCAGGAGCGCCGGCGTAAAGCCGAACGATGTGACGTCCAGCGTCGAGGCCCGAACGCCGACCGCGTATTGATCGTCCACCGTCAACGCCGAGAGCATGCCGCCCGTCGTCACCAGCAGCTTCACGAGCCCGCGCCCGAACTGACCCGCGACGATGTTGTGGATACCCCAGCCCCCGAGAATCGCCGCGCAGATCACGTACACGGCGCGGCTGCACCGGGGCGTCGTCGGCTTCGCCACCGGCGCCGGCGGCGGGGCGGGCTGGAACGCGTCGGGCACGGTCACGGACGCGCCGCATCGCAGGCAGTGCACACTGCTCCCCGGCGCGCCCACATGGTCGCCGATCGCCGACCCGCACTTGACGCAGGAGAAAACCCCCATGCGGGATTGTTAGACCGGTCGTGACGCGGACTCACAACCCGCATTCGCCGCCGCCGAAGACCCTGAAGAGCGCGAAGATGTCCTCGTTGTCCGGGAAGAGGCCGTCGTTGTTGAAGTCCAGGTCGCCGCAGTTGGGGTCGTTGCTGCACATGCCGCCCACGAAGAGCCGTCCGTCGTGCACGAAGAGCGCCTCGACCGATGCCGTCCCGCCGGCGAGCGCATCCACCCCCGTACCAAGCGCGGACCACGCCGAGCCATCCCATCGCGCGATCGCCCGCGTGCCGGGAACGCCGCCCGCTGCTGTGAAGACACCGCCCACAATCAGCGCACCGTCGTAGACGGCCAGCGCCCGCACGTCGCCGTTCACACCGGCGCCAAGGCCGACCCACTGGGCGCCGTTGTAGCGCGCGAGGTAGGACACGCCCGCTCCGAAACTGCCGGCCGCGTGGTATTCACCGTCAAACTGCTCGACCCCTTGAATCCACGAGGACGACGTCGGCATCGGCGCCGTCGCGGTCCATTCCTGCCCGTTCCAGACGGCAAGGCCCGTGATCGGCCAGCCCTCAATATTGATGAAACCGCCCGCGGCAAGGAGATGCTGTCCTAACGGCCCGTCGCCGTCCGGATCAAACGACTTCAGGACCCGGATTGGCGCGCCGGATGAACCGCTTCCGCGAATCCCCGGCGTCGGCCACCCCGGCAGCCATTGCGTCGTGCATTGCGCCCGCGCGTCCGCCGCGGCGACGCCGACCATGCCGCAAACCACCGCGTGAACGAACGACCGGATCGCGCTGCGCATGAGCCCTCCCGATGCGGCACGACACCCGATCCGGGCGAGATGGCAAGCGTGTTTCTTCGGCCCGTAGCGGCCGAGAACAGCGTCGGCGCGTGCCACACCATGTGGCCACCCGGCCACTCGGTCACTCGGTCACTCGACCACGTTCTTACTCCGGCTTGCCGCCGCTCGTGTCGTAGACCCACGCCTCCGCCGCGCGGCTCCAGTTCAGCACCTCGCCGGGGGCGAAGAAGAGACGCAGCTCGCGCTCCGCCGCCTCGGGGCTGTCGCTGCCGTGGATGAGGTTGAAGGAGTTGGAGACGCCGAAGTCGCCGCGGATCGTCCCCGCAGCCGCTTTGCTCCCGAACGTCGCGCCCATCATGTTGCGGCAGACGGTGATCGCGCCGTTGCCCCGGATCGCGAGCACGAGCACCGGGCTGCTCGTCATGAAGCGCACAAGCCCGGCGTAGAAGGGCTTGGACTGGTGGGCTTCGTAGTGCGTCGCGGCGAGCTGCTGGCTGATCTGCATCATCTTGCAGCCGACGACCTGAAGGCCCTTGTCCTCGAAGCGGCCGATGATGCGGCCCATGAGCCCGCGCTGCACCGCGTCGGGCTTCAGGATGATGAGCGTCGTCTCCATGCGTTCCTCCCTTGGGCGGCAAGGATAGCAGCAAACGGGCCGCGGAACCGCGCGACCGGGTGACGCAGTGACGTTGAGGAGGTGAGCAGGTGGAGAGATGAGCAGGTGAAGAAGAGTGCTACGCCGCGCGGCAGAAACGCTGCGCCGCCATTCGATTTCCTCTCTGTCTTCCTCTTCTTCTCTCTGTCTTGCTCTGTGTTCCCGCGGCCGTTGCTTACGCAACTGTCATCGCATCCAGAAACTGATCCAGGAACCGTTTCGTGAACGTCTCCACCGCGCCCGCCGTCGCCGTCGCGTCGATGCCCCAGAGGCTCGCCACCGGCGTCCCCGCGCTCGCGCCCATCTGCACGACCATCACGCCGTCCACGGCGAAGACGCTCGGCAAGCGGTCGGCGAGATACGCCGCGAGCGCGTTGACGCCCGGGCCGCCGACGCTGATCGTCGGGAGCGTGCGCAGGCGGTCCTGGTTCAGGTACCAGACATCCGAACAGACGACGACGCGCCGCCCCGCCTCCGCGACGTCCGCGAGTTCCCGGACGACGCACTCGCGGAGGTGGTACGCGAGCGGGCGGTCCGATTCCTCCGCCGTCAGGTGCGCGCCCGTGACGATCACAACGAGGGGGTCGGGGGGCGTGCCCTGCGCGGGGCGTCGCCGGGACGGGCGGTTGTCTTCATTCGCCGGCATTTCGCAAGACATCGGACGCATCGCCGGGAACAATCCAGAATCATGGCAGAGACCCCCGGCGCTCAAACCCCCGCTCCGCCGACGCTCGAGAAGCAGCCCGCCAAGGCGCCGCCGGAGACGCTGCCGCCCTTCAAGGTGCTCCTGCACAACGACGACGTGAACGAGGCGCTCTATGTCGCCGCGACGCTCATCGCGCTCACGCCCCTCAACAAGCAGGACGCGGTGAAGGTCATGATCGAGGCGCACAAGAAGGGCGTGGCCCTCGTGCTCACGACCCATAAGGAGCGCGCGGAGCTCTACTGCGAGCAGCTCGCCAGCAAGGGCCTCACCGCGACGTGCGAGCCGGCGTGAGCCGCCGAACGCCGTTTTCGCGGACGTCGCCCGCTCCGCGACGCCGGGCCGCAATCTCGCTTTCCATCGCCGCCGCGTCAACCGAGCTCGGGTGATTTTCTCCCGCGCGCCCGCCCCGACGCCGCCGCGTACGGCACGCCCCGCGCGCACGGGCGCCTTTGCCCACGCGGCCCGGTCCACCGCGCAACGGCGCGAACGCGACGCTCCGCGTCACCCCGCGCCACAACACCGCCGATGCTCTTTCCGCCGCGGCGGGGTTTGGCCCGCCGTCAACACCGGGAGCGTGGACCATGCATCACCTTCACCTCGGCGAACTCCTTGTCCGCAACGGCCTGATGACCCCCGCGCAGCGCGACGCCGTCCTTGAAGCGCAGCGGTCGCGGGGCGGGCCCTTCGGCGCTATCGCCGAGGAGATGTTCGGGATCTCGCCCGGCGCCGTCGAGGAGGCGTGGGCCGAGCAGTACGCGTCCTTCGCGCCGATGATCGACCCGCGCGTCGTACCGATCACCGACCGCACCCTCGAGGTCATCTCGCGCCGGCAGGCGTGGCAGTTCCGCGTCCTGCCGCTCGAGCTGCGGCACGACGGCCTCGTCGTGTGCACGACGCAGGAGGGTCTGGTGCGCGCCCTGCGCTTCGCGGGCTGGCGGCTGGGCCACCAGTGCCGCTTCGTGCTCACCCAGCCGATGCAACTGGGCGAAGCGCTCTGCACCTACTACCCGATGGCCGGGATGACCCCCGAGAGCGTCTGCGGCAAGGTGGGCGTCTAAACGGCCCGAAAGGGCGGGTTTTCACGCACGCATCCCCGGTGTTTTCGTATACTTGGGGCCAATGCCCGCCGCTCGCTCGAAGGCGAAAACGCCCTCCGCCGCCCCGATCCGCACCATCTCCTTCGTCTCCCTCGGCTGCCCCAAGAATCTGGTGGACAGCGAGAAGATGCTGGGCCTCCTCGCCGAGGCCGGGCTGTCGCCCGTCTCCGCCTCCGTGACCGGGGGTGACGACTTCACGGGGGCCGACGCCGTCGTGGTCAACACCTGCGGCTTTCTTGAGGCGAGCAAGGACGAGTCTCTCTCCATCATCAAGGAAGCGATCGCGGCCAAGGAGCGGGGCGAGGTGAAGCGCGTCGTCGTCGCCGGCTGCCTCGTGCAGCGCCATCGGGCCAAGATGCTCGAGTGGGCCCCGGGCATCGACGCCATGGTCGGCGTTTTCGACCGCGACCGGATCGTCGAGGCCGTGAAGGGCAAGGGGGGCGAGCGCGCCGAGGCCGAGAGCCCGCACAAGTACTGGATCGCGGGCAACGCCCTCGTCGCCGCGGGCGAGCGGGGGATGAAGACCGTCGGCCTCACCGTCAACGGCAAGGACGGCAACGGCATCGGCTACTTCGAGGACGACTCGGCCCGCCTGCGCCTGACGCCCCGCCATTACGCCTACCTGCGCGTCAGCGAGGGGTGCAACCAGAACTGCGCCTTCTGCACGATCCCGAGCATCCGGGGCAAGATGCGCAGCAAGCCGGTCGAGCGCATCGTCGGCGAGGCGCGCGAACTCCTCCTCGACGGCGCGTTCGAGCTCCTCCTCATCGGCCAGGACACGACGAGCTACGGCAACGACATCGGCTACGCGCCCGGGCTCCCCGGCCTCCTGCGCGAGCTGGCCAGGGCCGCGAAGGAGACCAGCGGCGCCGCGTGGCTCCGGCTGATGTACGCCTACCCCAGCAACTTCGGCGACGACGTCGTGGACGCCTTCGGCGAGCTCGCGGCGAACGGCCCGCTCCTCCCGTACCTCGACATCCCGCTGCAGCACGCGAGCGACCGCGTGCTGCACCTCATGCGCCGCAACGTCACCCGCGCCAAGCAGGCCGACGTCGTGACGAAGCTGCGCGGGCGCGTGCCGGGCATGGCGATCCGCACGACCTTCATCAGCGGCTTCCCCGGCGAGACCGAGGACGACCACAAGCAGCTCCTCGACTTCATCGGCGAGATGCGCTTCGAGAACGTCGGCGTCTTCGAGTACAGCCGCGAGGAAGGGACCGTCGCGGGGACGATGGAGGCGGACCCGGCGCTCGCCGTGCCCGACGAGGTCAAGGCCCGCCGACGCGACGAGGTGATGGAGCTGCAGCAGAAGATCGTCTTCGAGCGCAACGCCGCGATCGCCGGCGCGTTCGACGAGAAGAACCCGCGCGACAACGCCGGCAGGGTGCGCGCGCGAACCGCGGACATCCTGATCGACGCGCCCCTCCGCGTTCAAGGCCGAAAGACCGCGGGCGTCTCCCGCGGCGGCTCGCTCTACCAGGGCCGCACCACCGCCCAGGCGCCGCAGGTGGACGGCGTCACCTTCGTGCAGTCGCGAGAGAAGCTCGCGCCGGGCGAGCTCGTCCGCTGCGCCGTCGTCGGCTGGGACGGCTACGACCTCGTCGCTAAGCCCGTCGCCGAGTTCGACGCGGCGGTCCCCCTGCGGGTGCTGCGGTGATCCCGAGGCGGGCGCTCGTCACCGCCCTCGCGATGAGCATCGCGGCGTTCGTCGGTTGCAAGCAGAAGTCTTCCGAGGCGACGGAGCCGAACGCGCCGGCGACCCGCATCGTGAGCCTCAGCCCCGCCGCGAGCGTCATCGTCCGCGACCTTGGCCGCGAGCGCGACATCGTCGGCCGCCACGCTTTCGACTACGTCGTCAGCCAGAAGCTCCCCGTCTGCGGCGACCAGGCGGGCATCGACTACGAGTCGCTGCTCGCAGCGCGGCCGACGCACGTTCTCGCCGAGTGGGGGGCCAAGCGGCTCCCCGCGCGCCTGGGCGAACTCGCCGCCGAACGAGGCTGGAAGGTGGTGAACCTCGAGTTCCTGACGCTCGACGACGTACGTCGCTCCGCGCGCGACGTCGCCGCGGCGTTGAACGCCGAGACGACCGAGCAGGCCGCCTCGCTCAACACCCGCCTCGCTCTCCTCGGCGTCGGCAGCGATATCGACACCGACCGCACGGTGCTCCTGCTCGTCTCGACGTCCCCCGTCGGCGCGCTCGGGCCGGGCACGCTCCACCAGCAGCTCGTGCGCGCCATCGGCGCCGCGCCCGTGCCGCGAGACGGCCCCGGCTATACCGAGCTCACGCACGAGGACCTCAAGGCCCTGGACCCCTGGGCGATCGTTGTCCTTATCCCGCGCCCGCCGCGCGACGCCACGCACGTCGAGGCCGTGAACAACACCGACGACCCTTTCGCGCCCCTCCGGCCACTCGGCCTGCGCGCCGTGAGCGAAGACCGCGCCGTGGTCATCGACGATCCGCTCTGCCTGATCCCGAGCACGTCGATCCTCTCCCTGGCTCAGCGCCTCGAAACGCTCGTCGAGCGCTGGAGCATCGCGATGCCGGAGCCGACGTCGGGAACGTGATCGGCGACTACCTTCTGCTAGAATCGCGGCCCATGTCGGCCGGCACGCCCACCCCGAGCGCCCACGACCCCGTCGCGGTCCTGCGCGCCCGCTTCGCCGGCGCGATCAAGGCCGCGTTCCCGGCCGTCGGCGACGACGCCGACCCCGCGATCGCGCCCGCTAAGAGCCCGGAGCACGGGGACTTCCAGTGCAACGCCGCGATGGCGCTCGCGAAGCGCGTCGGCAAGCCGCCGCGCGAGGTCGCCAAGGCCATCGTCGCGCACGCGGGCATCGCCGACCTCTGCGAGCCCCTCACCGACGCCTCCATCGCCGGCCCGGGCTTCATCAACGTGCGCCTGCGGGCCGACGCCCTCGGCGCCGCCCTGGTCGCGATGGACACGCCCGACCTCGGCGTTGAGCGCGCGGCCGACGTGCAGACCATCGTCGTCGACCTGATGGGCGTCAATCTCGCCAAGCAGATGCACGTCGGGCACCTGCGCAGCCCGATCATCGGCGACGCGATCGCGCGCCTCTTCGAGCGGCAGGGGCACAGGGTCATCCGCCAGAACCACGTCGGCGACTGGGGCCTCAACATCGCCATGACGACGGCCCGCGTCATGCGCCTCGCCGACGCAGGGCGTCTCGATCTCGACAGGCTCACGCTCGACGACCTCGACCTCGCGTACACGGCGGCGCAGCGCGAGTGCCAGCGCGACCTCGCCGGCCTCGAGGCGGCGAAGCGCTGGGGCATGGGCCCCAAGGCCGTCGCCGAGCTGGAGGCGCAGGTGGAGGGGGCGACCGCCGCGTTCGCGGATGCGCGGCGCACCCTCCTCGCCCTCCAGCAGAAAGAGCCCCACACCTACGCCGTGTGGCGGAAGATCTACGACATCACCATGAGGGTGTGCGTGGACGTCTGCGCCATGCTCAACGTCGCGGTGACGGACGCCGACTCGGCCGGCGAGAGCAGCTACGCCGACGAGCTCGCGCCGATGGTCGAGGACCTCGTCAAGCGCGGCGTCGCCGTCGAGGACCAGGGCGCGCTCATCATCCGCCTCGACAACCCGCCCCCGGGCGAGACGCCCATCAAGGAGCCGTGCCTCATCCGCAAGTCCGACGGCGGCTGGCTCTACGCGACGACCGACATCTGCGCCGTGCGGCGGCGCGTGCAGAAGCTGGGGGCGCACAGGGCCGTCTACGCCGTGGACGCGCGGCAGGCGCTCCACCTCGCGCAGGTCTACCTCGCGAGCAAGATCGCCGGCTACGCCACGCACCCCGCCACCGGCCGATTCGCGCGCCTGGAGCACGCGGCGTTCGGCAGCGTGATGGGCGAGGACGGCCGCCCCTTCAAGACGCGCTCCGGCGACACCGTGCGCCTGGCCGACCTCATCAGGGAGACCTTCGACCGCGCTGGCGCCGCCGTGCGGTCCAAGAGCGAGGCGAGGGGCGCCGCCCTCGCCGACGACGAGCTCGCCCGCACGGCGCGGGCCGTGGGCGTCGCCGCGCTCAAGTACGCCGATCTCTCCACCGACCGTGCCAAGGACTACATCTTCAGCTTCGACCGCATGCTCGCGTTCGAGGGGGACACCGGCCCGTACCTCCTCTACGCCCTCGTGCGCATCAAGAACATCTTCCGCAAGGGCAAGGAGGCCGGGGTCGCCGCGGGCGAGGCGCCCTTTCACGTCCGCGAACCCGCGGAGAAGCAGCTCGCCCTCGCGCTGCTGCGGTACCCGGCCGTGATCGCCGCCGCCGCCAACGCGCTCGAGCCCCACCGGCTCTGCCAGTTCCTCTACGAGCTCGCGGGCGCCTTCGCCGCCTTCTACGACAAGTGCCCCGTGCTCAACGCCCCAGACGACGCGACGCGCGGCGCGCGCCTCCGCCTGTGCGCCCTCACCGGACGCGTGCTCGAGGACGGTCTGGCCGTCCTCGGCATCCCCGCGGCGGAGCGGATGTGACACGGCGCGAGAACCACCCGCACGCGGCCGTCACGGCGCGCTATCTGACCGCGGGCATTCCCGGCATCGGCGGCGTTCTCAAGGAGCGGCCGGAGGACTTCCTCGTGGACGAGGTGCCCCTCTACACCCCGAGCGGCGAGGGGGAGCACCTGTACCTGCTCGTGCAGAAGCGCGAGATGAGCACGCTGGAGATGGTGAGCGTGATCGCACGCCACTTCGGCGTGCCGACGAAGGCCGTCGGCTACGCGGGCCTCAAGGACAAGCACGCGATCACGCGCCAGTCCGTCTCCGTCTACCTGCCCGGCAGGAGCGACGCCGACCTCGCTCCGCTCGAGCACGACCGCGTCGCGATCGCGGGCGCCGAGCGCCACACCAACAAGCTGCGCCCCGGCCACCTCAGGGGCAACCGCTTCTCCATCCGCGTGCGCGGCGTCGAGCCGACGCGCGTGCGCGACGCGCACCGCGCGCTGATGGAGCTCGCGCGCATCGGCGCGCCCAACCGCGTCGGCCTCCAGCGCTTCGGCTTGCTCGGGAACAACCACCTGATCGGCCGCGCGATCATCTTGGGCGACTTCGACGCCGCCGTGCGCGAGCTGCTGGGCCCCAGCGAATCGCGCCCCGACTTCAACCGCGAGGCCCGTGACCTCTTCACGCAGGGCAAGTTCCGCGAGGCGATCCAGCAGTACCCGATGCAGGCCAAGGCCGAGACGCGCGTCCTCCACCAGCTCTCGCTCGGGCGGCCCGTGAGGAGCGCGATCCTGTCGCTTGACGAGACGACGATCCGCTTCTGGCTCACCGCCTTCCAGAGCGCCGTCTTCAACGCCGTCCTCGACGAGCGCATCGAAGCCGGCACGCTCGCGGCCCTCGCCCCCGGCGACGTCGCGATCAAGCACGACAACCTCGCGGCCTTCACCGTCGACGACGCCACCGCCGCCGCGGCCGAGACGCCCGAGCGCCTCGCCTCCTTTTCGATCAGCCCGTCGGGCCCCATGTGGGCGGCGTCGATGCTCCGCGCAAGCGGCGCGACGGCGGAGCGCGAGGCCGCGGCCCTCGCCCGGTTCGGCGTCACGACCGACGCCCTCGACGCCTTTGACCGCGGGTTCCGTTACCCGCTGGAGGGCAAGCGCCGTCCGCTGCGCGTCCCGATCATCGACCCGGAGGTGGAGGGCGGCGTGGACGAGCACGGCCCCTACGTCCGCTGCGCCTTCGAGCTGCCGCGCGGCGCGTTCGCGACCGTCGTGATGGACGAGATCATGAAGAACGCCGCCGCGTCGACCGCCGATGAGGGCGCGTAGCCGCGCGCCGCGTGCTTGACGGGCCCGTACGCGAGCGCGGGGCGATTGACCCGGCGCCGCCGAGCGCGATCGCGCCGATCTCAGGCTTCAGCGCGTCACCTCGTCACACGCCGGCGGCACGGCCGCGGTCGTCCCTCGAACCGCCTGCGTACGGGAAAAGGGTGGCCAACGGGACTCGAACCCGCGACCCCCGGGATCACAACCCGGTGCTCTAACCAACTGAGCTATGGCCACCGTCGCGCCGTCCCGTCGTCGGGATGGGCCGCAATCGTACGCATGCGCACAGGGGAAAACCCGTCGCGAGCCGAACTACCATCGCCTCCCGGCGAGGTCGTTCCGGCCGGGATCGCAACCCGGCGGCGGCGATGGGCGAGGCGGACGGATCCGCGGGCCCGGCCGGCGCACGTCCCGCACGTCTTTTCCCGGAGTTCTCGATGGCCTCGGCGCTCGACCGTCTCGACGTTTCGTCCCCGCGCGTTTTCCGCAACCTCTCATCCGCCGAGCTCGTCGAGCGGGCGATCGCCGCGGGCGAGGGGCAGCTCGCCGCCAACGGCGCGCTCTGCTGCCTCACCGGCGACCGCACCGGCCGCAGCCCCAAGGACAAGCACCTCGAGGACACGCCCGACATCCACAACAAGATCTGGTGGGGCAAGGTCAACACGCCCGTCACGCCGGCGCAGTTCGACGCGGCCCTCGAGATCGCCGTCAACCACCTCAACTCGCGCCCGCGCGCGTACGTCTTCGAGGGCTACGCCGGCGCCGACGCCAAGCACCGCCTGGGCGTCCAGGTGGTGACCGAGCAGGCCTGGCA
>Ga0196964_10001714_pt1 | contig 10911 bp, 12 predicted proteins | sample S1_10metaG_FD_148615 | JGI IMG/M metagenome (GOLD analysis project Ga0196964, IMG submission 148615) | Soil microbial communities from Anza Borrego desert, Southern California, United States - S1_10 | ecosystem: Environmental > Terrestrial > Soil > Desert | place: USA: California | collected... | reverse complement strand
TCCAGCTCCTGTTGCAGCGTGAGAAACGTCGCCACTTAGCCGACTACCTTGCAGACAAGAGTCGCCCGGGCCGTAGCCTGATTTCCGCTCGATCCATCTACCGTGATGTTCAGAAGCGTGTTGGCGGATAGGGGGTAGCCTTCCTCTCCGAAATCAATCGGAAAGTGGCCCACAGCATCTGCATCCCCTTCAAAGAAGCGCGTTCCACCGACTCCATCCTCCAGAGCAACTTCACCGCCGGCTGCGGCAGCGGCCACCGTTACGGTCACATAGCCCCGCAGAACAACCAGTTTCTTCCCGCTTCCTTGCGCTGCAATCACGGTAGCGTCAGCAGAGCCCTGCGCCGCTTCCGCTGTTCCCGTCACAATCTGATAACTCGTAATCATGTTGGTCTCCTTAAAATAAAAGGGGCCGTCACAACGGAACCTGCTTCCGTCATGACAGCCCCTGCAACTGTCTCGATTCCCCAGGAGCGTGTTTGGCGCTTTTGCAGACCGGTTGCGAACCGATCCCTGGGCTTAATTCGTTCTTAAGCTACGGCGACTTTCTTATGCTTCCTTTCTTTGTGCATCCGCAGCGCGTTCCGTGCGTATTTGCCTTCGAACTCAGCCGTGCAACCTTCCTCCGGGCACTTTTCAACCATCAAAGGCGCTGATTTTTTCGGCTCGTTTCCGCTGGCGTCCAGTAGAGGGGCCGCTTCTTTGGGAAGAGGAATCACCACAACGTCTTCTGGCTCCAATGTCACGGAGTCCGTTTTGTTTGCAGCCAACGGCAACGCCATGTCCTCCAGCTTCTCCTGGAGGCGAACGTCCTTCGACACGTTCTGCCGAACGTAATCGCAAATCTCCTTCCATTTTTCCTCGTTAGAATTAATTGTCCAGTCCACGAGATAGAAGAAAGCGTCCTCCTCTACGATCGGGTCGAACCGGCGAACCTGCCCGGTCAACAAATCCTTCTCCGGCGGAATCTGTGTCACCTTCTTCGTCTTCCCCATCCACTCTTTCCAGTGACGCGGGAACCCGTCCGCCCGACACATCTCGAAACCATGAAGCAATCGCTGCGGAAGTTCATCAAACGCGATCACCCTGTCTGGCATTGCCATTAGTCTGAATACCTGCATGCTTCCTCCTTTATCGTTACGTCAAAACGAGGCGGCCCCAACGGGGAGAGGGGAGCAAACCCTAGGGACCGGCCTCAAATTTTTAAACACAGACCGCTCCGCGATGCTTGAAAATCTCCGTCAGCATCGTTCCGACTCGATTCTTGAACGTATGGTTTTTGATCACCTCTTCGTAGCCAGCCTGAGCAATTTTCTCCCGCTCATCATCGTGAGAAAGATAATATTTGGCCTTATCCACCATCTCGTCCAAAGTGCGATAAAGGACAAGATGCTTCCCGTCTTCAAACAAATCCTCAATCGTCGGAATCCAGTTCGTCAGCAAGAACGAGCCCGTTGCCATGGCTTCGAACGTCCGCATATTGATGTCATCCGTCATGGAGATATTGAAAACGATTTTCGAATCGCCGTAGATCTTTGCCGCTTCTTCAAAGCGCTTCTGCCCGTAGTAAAAGTTCGAGAACTCAGAAAACAGCCGGTCTAAAGCATCGATGCGATTCTGCGAGTTAACATGGCCGACAAAGCAAATGTCATAGACTTTTGACGCCTTCGTGATCTTCGGATAGGCCAACGGTTCCACCGCATGCGGCAACCAAATCGGATTCGGCACGCCATCCGCTTTCATTTTTTCCACGGCCGCTTTTTGAGCAACAAAGACGATATCCGCTCGTTTTGCCATCGAAAGCCGGTAAGGGTAGCTATCGCCTTCCGCCCCATTGTTAATGTGAGTATCGGACGCCCAATAGATCATCGGTTTGGGACATTCCAGTGCCTCGTAAGGAAGAATCCCTTTTAGCGCGTCCTCTCCCCAATCCACCCAAATGTGATATTCGGGCTTCCCGTAGGGCTTCAGGTCCCCGTAGGGGCGCACATGCTCGATGATGAGACCGTCCGGTTCGTTCGCCAGCAACAATTCCTTGGTCAGGGCTTCGGACAAGGGATCAGAAACACGCTTCCCATCAACTAGCGGGAAATACCGTAGGAGCTTTTCGTTCACGCTTCGTTTTGTTGCAACGTCCGCGTAATACTGCATGCGCTTCAGAAATGCCGTCACATACAGTGGATTTCCGTCGTTCCGCCCCAGTTGCGATTCGTAATAGGTCGCCAGTTCAAGCATGAGCCAACTCCCTGACTTCAGACACGACGTGGTTCGTTTTCTTAAAGCAGCTCACGAACGATATCCCGTTACCCGTTTGTTTGCTCTCGATCTCCTGAAACCCGCAGGCCTCCGCCAAATGCCGAAGCGATTCTTGGGTGAACGCATGGGCATGTTCCATATTAAGGGGGATGCCGGCTGTTACGCCCTCATCGGGAACGGCAATAATCAGCCGACCGTTGAACTTTAAAATACGATTCCAGTTACTGAGCGTCTTTATGGGGTCGATGCAGTGTTCCAATATGTGCCGGGCTAACACGGTATCGGAAGAAAACTCATCAATCGGCAGTTCTTCCTGAACATCAGCCACAATATCCGCCACGCTCTTGGCGCCATGAAGATGGGGAATTTCCTCTCCGGCAGGTATTCTGTCCACGCCGATAGATCTGGAAACCGTTTTCGTGGCACCACAACCCAACTCCACCACTTTGTCGCCTTCCACATAGGACCGGACAATTTGCCCCTCGATATCATCCGGCGCATCACCAAACGGCATCTGATCGACAAGTTGGTTGTAATAGTAAGAGTAAAATGTCTTGAAACCGTGCTTGCGTATCAACGCGAACTGCGTTCGCTCGATCATCTGCGGCGAATTCCAGCCATTCGCAACACCTGCGTATCCGTCGCCATAAACACGCGTCCCCGTTTTGAAGCCGTGGTGAATAATAAATGCCCCCGGGTCAATGACCAGTTTTTTCCCAGCCTTTCGGAATCGAATGGACATATCGAAATCATCTCCTCCCGGAAGAACCGTATCGACTCCACCGATGGCGTCCAATTCGTCTCTCTTTATCATGACGGTAAAGAAAATAAGCCAATTGACCTCTGTCCTCGTCATCGGTGCGCTCGGATGGTAAATTGTCTGAAGCCCCGATGCGGTTGTCGTGGCCGGCCCCACAGCAGCTACGTTCCGATCCATGAAGCTCGTCAAAAGACGCTGATAAAACCGGCAGGAAGACGACGGTAAAAACGTATCGTCATTCTGGAAACAAACGAACTTAGCATCGGACTTCTTCAAGGCATAATCCAAGCCGCGCTCCCAACCCAAATTCTCACCCGGTTCCAACACCTCGATTCCCTTCACGCCGCCCCACTGCTCTTTGATCGGCTGTTTTCCATTGTTGACGATCAAAAGGCGGGCGCCGTCGTTTAAAATGCCGGTCTTCACAATCGACATCACGCACGGGTCGAGATATTGCGGGTTATTCCAGGTTGGAATTACGATGTGCAATAAGTCGCTCATGTCACCCTAGAACCAATCGGGACGGCTTCCCCGAAAGATTCTTGTCCTCGTATTTGCTGTAAATGGGTGTCTTATCTTGATAACCAAGCTCGTTCCGGACTTTCTCCACGTAAGCCCTCGTCACCTCAATCGGATGTGACAGGTGGCCAATCTCCGTCGATGTATCCATGAACACACGGAATCCAAGTTTTCTAGCTTTGTGACAAAACAAAATATCCTCCCCCGTCCCCGATGTGCAACCGTCCATAAACCTCTGGCCTTTCATGGCCTTGATGACTTTCATTTTGATAAGAACGGCGCCAAAACCAACAGCATCCGCTTCGACAAGTGCGTTCTCAGGAAAACGATCAACATGGTGATTGATAAAATAAGCGCTCCGCGAAACGGGGTCCCATCCTTCCTTGATTTCATAGAGAACAGCCTTGTGCGGGAAATTCCGCGTAAACGCCAACGGCGCGACGATGTCAACGTCGTGGCGAAACAAGCGTTCGAAAAGATCATTTGGGCACGTCATGTCGTCGTCAATCATAAATAGGTAATCCGCGCTCACCTCTTCGGCAAACTTGGCGGCCTCTTCCCGGGCCAGCGGCGTAAAGATCCGCCCGAGCGTGAGGAAAAACCATTCGATCTGCTTCGTTCCTAAAATTGATGTGTATTGCGGATACTGCGACCAAAACTCTTTCATTACTTTGGCCGCCACATCAGCGTCATGCTTCTCTAAGATTTCCCGTATTTCGTTGGCGGCCCTGGCCAAACCGCATTTGCGCCCCATGGACAAGAAATTATCCAGACGGTTCGCCTGGCTCTCTACCTGCGAACGCGCTTCGTTCGGAACACAAACGGCAACGCGAATTGTTTCACTCATCGGATCACCCGCAACTGAACCAGTAACAGTTCCCACAGCGAATAGCGTTTCGGCGATTTCATCTTATGGCCCGCGTGAAGACCGACGGGAGACCGATACACTTGACGCGTAACGACCATCCCGTCGGTTTCACAACGGTCCACTTCCAAAAGGTCATAGTGGAACGGATTGCGAAACGTGGGCGACCACCGAATCAAATGAGTCGTCGGTAAAGTGCCAAACGCTTTTCGAATCACAAACCACCATTCCCCTAACGTCATAGAGCCCGGACGAGTCCTTTGCAATACGACTGCGCCTGCGTCGAGACGGCCACGGGGGTCGTCGCCGCAATGACGTAGCGATAGAACAAGGTCGAAACAGCCTGATCCGTGATGGACGAGAAGAACGTTCCCGCCACAGCGCCCGGCTTCAGGATGTCGCCCGCCGTCACGGTGATGGAGCTGCCAACATGGGAGATGAGAACGGAGTTCGCAATTCCCCACGCCACCACTGCTCCGTAACCGTTGATCGGGATATCTTCCGCAGCGACGCCGCAGAAGCCCTCATACGAGGCGGCAACGCAAAGAACGGCAGAAATGCCGTCAATGGACGCGCCAGCCTGAACGAGGTTCACACCTAAACCCGTGGTGATGGAACCGCCACCGTCCACGTTTTTGACCTGAATCTTGACGACTTCGGGGTCAGTCCGATTAAGTTGCTGAATTTGCATCTGATTTCTCCTTAAGAGCTAAGTTGCTGTGGCTTGGATGTGCCCCTCTCTCCATCACCACCGGCCCTCGGCGTCTTAGGCACTTTATTTGAACGTTATAACGAACGTTCCATTGGTCACAGTTGTCGTATATGGAACGGAGACCGTCCACGTTCCACTAGAGGTCGTGATTCGCGCCGGGATAATGTTTTCCGGGCTCGTGCTGTTGTTCGTGTAGAACTCAGCCGAAATCCCCTGGCCGCTGCCCGTCACAGTTCCGTTTGACGTATCGCTGGCCGCACCGGACCAATTCCCGCGCATGATATTGACCGACCCGTTGTTCTCACGAACGATGTTGCTTGTCGCAAAGGCCATGATCAGCCTCCTTATTAAGCAGCGTTCGAGTTCGAACGACCTAGTTTCCGGCGAACAGGAGTCGTCAAGGCATGGGCGAGAAGAATCTGGCCCACTTTGGCGTCCTGATTAGCCGGCTTCATGAATCCCGTGAAGATGAAGTCCGTATCCGAATTCACGTAATACTTGATCGCATCCGAATGAAGAACATAGATGACGCCGGAAGTCGCCTGAACCGACCAGATCCAAGGAATTTCCTTGAAGGTCAATTTGGTCAAACCGATATCCGCTTTGTTCGAGGTGTATCGGTATTGAGCAACCAGCGTTCCTTCATAAGCTTCGTAGGACGTTTGGTCGGAGATGAGGGCTTCAGGATTGCCGACGGGTTTCCGCTTGGACGTTGTGTTAACGACGTTGGTCAGCTGAGTCCGACCAACGCCAGCAGCCCAAGAACCGGCCGTCACTACGACCGACTGCCACCAGCTATTGGTGGCGCCGTTGATTTGGCCTTCCGTGCCAGAAGCAAGGACCAGGTTCGGGAGCGGCCGGATATCGTCGTCTCCGGGGTTGGTCCGGAAAATGTCTCTTTCCAGATCATCCCGCATGGACGATTCAGCCTCGTCTCGTTTTTCCTGAAGGGCGTCTTCAATCGCCCATTCGCCTTTACCAGCAACGCGCTCGGTAAAACCATCGATGGAGACGGTCCAATACTTCTGCTTCCAGCTCCATTGGTCGCGCGTTTTGTTGTCCTGCGGGGTCACGCTCATAGCGGCATAGCGGCTATAAGAACCACCCGAGGTCGATTTCGCGTATTGAATTCCGTGAGACAGCGAAGCGCCGCCGCGCTTGCGCTCTTTGGCGGTTCCGTAGAACCATCCCAGGGCCGTGTTGTCATTAAAGATGTTGTCCTTAATGCCCGGGATCATGTTGGTCATCGCCAGCGTCAATGTTTCATCAACGTTGCCGGGACCGTAAGTCAATAATGTCGGTTGCGACATAATTTAAGCCTCCTTTATTAATCTCGGGAGACCATCACGTTCTTTCGGGCAAGTTCCAACGCTTCTCGGGCTGTTTTCGGGCGCTTTTCGGTCACAGAGAGAACATCCGCACCGGAATTTGACGGCGGGAGGCTTCCGTTCAGCGCTTTCGCCTGAAGTCGCCCCATCCCCGCTTTCTTTCCGGCTTCGAATATTTGGTCGTAGACCTGTTTCATCTGCTTATAACCGTTCGCCAGCTTTTCCTGCGGCGTATTCCCAGAGGCCAACTCCACGCAGGCGCGAAGCAAAGAAAAATCCTCCGCTTTGTCCCCATCCTTCACCTGGCCGATCATAATCTGGTTGAACTGATCGAACTCGGGATGAAGTTTTTCGCCTTTTTCGTTGACCGCTTCCGCGAACGCTTCTGTGATCTGGCTAAGCTCTGACATCTGAAGCTTCTGGTTGATTTCCTGAAGCTTCTGCTTCATCTGAGCCAATTCCGGATCGCCCTGCTGCGTCTGCGGTTGCTGCGACTTCTGGACATATTCGTTCCATTGACGAACGAACTCCTCCTGCGTCGCAATCTGATCATACAGCTCCGCTTTTGCCCTCAAAGACTCGGTGGACTTCGCCACTTCGGATTTGATGGTCTCTGACAGCTTCCCCGTCTTCTCTCTGTAATCGCGCAACATGCTGTCGTAGTGCGCTTTTACTTCTGGAGGCAATCTGTTTGGGTCAACGCCCTTAAACAGGTCTTCGGTGGGTGCCCCTCCTTGAGCTTGTCCGCCGGTGCCGCCGGTTCCATTGAGCGCCGCCGCAGGTTCCGTTGCCGGATTGTCCGCGACCATCGCTGCTGGATTATCGGTCGATAAATCATTCATTCTCGTTTTCTCCCTTTTAGCCTCGTATGCTTCCTAAAGCTGTGATGATTCCCTTCCGCTTCTTTCTAACTTCGTCGTTCACCAACGGAGACGGAACGGATTTCGCTCGCTTCCCTGGGTTGATCGACGGAAATGGGGGGCGCGGTTCCGGGTCGGAAATGAAACTTCCGTGCTTGCCCGGCGTAAATGTGTAATTCTTCCCACCAAAAACGACGCGCTTGCTATTCGGCATGGCTTAACACTTCCGGCCTTTCTTCTTAGGCATGTTGCTGTGCCTCCTTTATGATTTTGAGATAAGCCTGCCGACGAACGTCTCGTCCCATGCTTTTCACACGCGCCAAAGCCTGACGGACCTGCTCTCGGCTGTCGACGCGCGGCGTCTCCGCCACAAACTCACGAGAACCGCGAATCGTATCGCCGGCCTCCTGCAATCCGCGCTCTTTCAGGTATTGCGCTTTCTGACCGCGCGACAAAAACGTTCGTGGCTTCCCATCCGGCCCATCGGCCAGGTTTTCCTCTGGTTTCCCATCCCAATAAACATCAGGAAAATTCACTCTTCCGTGGCGGCAATACCGGCAAAACCTCTGAAATCCTTTTTTCTCGACGACAACCGCCATCCCGTATTCCGTATCCCAATTTCGCTCCATCATGCAGCCGTCGCAAACAAACGTCATCGCGCTGATCCGTTGGCCGTTGGTTTTGGGTCCGGTTTTTCCATCTTCTTCATTTGCGCCCGGCCCACGGGTCCGATGAGGGCATCTTGAAGCGTAATTTCCGTCTCAGCTGCGATCTGCTGAGCTTGCGCTTGCCGTTTTTCAGCCTCCGCCAACGTTTTTTCGTCGTCGATGCCCTGCTGCCCTTGCGCGTTCGCCTTGGCTTCCTGAATCTGCGCCATCTCCGCGTCAAACGCTTCCTTCAGACCCTTAATGTCGTAGCCTTCCAGCATTAGTTGAATCAACGAATAGAGGAACGGCGAAACAGCGCCCTGGGCCACGGCCGGCGCCACGCTGGTTAGGACAATTTCCAAGACCTGCATTTTTGTTTGCTTGTCCAACGGCAACGTGGACCCCGCCTTTACTTCCACGTCGTATTCCCCTGCAATATCTTGTGGCGTAAACGTCACCTGGCCGGTGGCCGGGTCAAAATTTTCCCCAAGCGCTTCAATAATCTTTTCCGGAAGCTCTCCCGTAATCTTCACAACCTGCTCAAAATCGAAATTGCCCTTCAGATGCGCCATCATGTGCCGCGCAATGTTCTCGCAATGCGTCTCCAATCGGTCCACCTTGCGATCCTGCCGGCTTCGCGTTCCCTGCTGCATAAGTTGAAGCTCGCCGATGGTCCGCGTGTTGGTTTTGGTCACGCCGCCACGCACAAATTCAGGCTGGCCGTTGATGTTGCGCTTGATTCCCTGAAGGCGGTCCATGAGGAGATAGAAATCCGTCGGAAGTTGGCCGAAATCGGCAAACCGGAGGTCGTCGTTCCCCACCTTTCCGGACACTTGGATGATTGCGCCATCGTCACCGCGCTCGAATTTGTCGAGAGCGTTTTCATCAAAAGTGATGTTGTTCACAAAGGCCTGGCGGTTCCAACGCTTAGCGTGGTTGATCGCCATCGCCATAAGAACCATCTCTTCCAGAATCTGGGATTCCCATGGAGAAATGGCCGACATCGGTCGGGAAGATTCCGGAACGGCGAAATCCCAATACATAAGGAAAGGAAATTCGGTGAGATACTCGGGCCAGGGCTTGGAGGGCTCTAAATAACGATCCTCCAACCCCTCGGCGATGAGACAAACCTTTTTGGTTTTCAGATCCCAGATCTCCCAAAGGATCGCCACCTTGATATCGTCCTTATAGGAGGCTTTTTTGTAGCTATCCTCGTCCACGTCCGGACTCGGGCACCCTTCCAGGCCGGCCGCCGCCTTATACGCCGCTTTCACCTCGTCCAACGGCCGGACAATCCGCTGCGCCATCCACTGGCAATCCAACGGCGGGCGCTTGGAGCCGATATTCCAGACAACATCCTTCCAACTCAGCCATTTGGAGAAAATCTTGTCGGTCGCCGGGTTATAGCCAACCTTGTGCCAGGAATAGCCGACCAGATCCTTGTCGATGATCTCGTATTCGATCTCTTCCTTGGTTTGCAAGTGGCGCCAGTAATAATTAAGAAGGACTTCCCATAACGCCGCACCTTTGACCGTTCCCGCCTCGGCGTTCACAGATATATAAGGATCACGGTTGTAAGTCGTGGCAATGTCCGCCTGAACGTAGGCAAACACCTCATTAATAGGAGGGACGGGAACTTGCTTTTTGCGGGTGTGAAACACGATCCCGTAGTTCCCCTTGTATTCCTTGACAAACCGCTTCGCCCCGGAGTCCTCCGCCCATTGTTCCTGCGCTTTTTTGGCGATAGAAATGCGCTCATGCCAGAGCTTCACGTCCCTGGCCTCCGACCGCTTGCGCGGTTTCTCTTCTGTGTAAATGTCACCGGCCATAATCAAAAAATCCTTGGAATGGTCTCATGTTCATCTGCGCCCGCTGCACCGCCCGATCCCAATCGTCCTCCCGGTTCACGGTTTGTTGCGATCCGGGATGAAGCAGCGGCAGGCACATCGCCATGGCGTCGATCAAATCGTCGTGTTTCCCCTTCGGGAACGTCTGAAGCTCGATTTCCAAATCCTTCCCCCTCATCCACGCCGCGTGCTGGACCGTCCCGTTCCGGTAGAACGGCTCCATGCTCTTGATCCGGTTTTCTTTCGTGCGCTCCGGGCCCGTTTTAATTTCTTCGATCGGGAAATATTCGCGGCGCTTTCGCATTTCGTCTTCGCAGGCGAGCTTAAGGGTGCGCTGAAATCCGTTGACCTCCATCCCCACTGTGTGTGGTCGCCATTTGTCGCGCATACCGAAGACATTGTTGACGACGTCGTGAGGCTTCCAGTGTCCCCGGAGGTAGTCAAGAACGTAAAGTCTCCACTCGTGATCCATCCCGAGCACGACGATGGCGGTATAGTCCGCTTGTCTTTGCTCAGAAATCGCAAGATCCACCGCCATAGCCACATAAAGTCCCTCCGGTCTCTGATGCCAGTATTTGAACATCTCGGGCTTAAACAGCTGGCTTTCCGACGACATCGGTTCATTCAGATACTGCGCCGAAAACTCGTCCAGCGGCATCGACGTTTTGATGAACTCGATGTAATCCATGCAGTAAGGATCGTCCGTCATCACCCAATCCTTCTTCACCGGGTCAAACCGCTTGGCGAACTTCTTCGGAAAAATGAGCCGGTTGCGACCGCCTGCATCCGGCTCGTAAACTTTGCGAACCATCACGTCGTAGTAGCGGAGTTCCTTCTCCATCACGTCCGAAAACGTGTCGTCCAGGTGCCACCGCGTTAGGTTTTCTATGACCATCCCGCCAGGCTCCAGGAGGTTGATCATGCTGCGGCGAAACCGCTTCGCCTTCTCCCGCTGCTCCGGGGTCTGGCTGTTGTTCAGCCCCATCAGGTCGTCCAAAATGATCACGTCGTAGTGGCCGCCGGTCTGCTCCGTCTCAATTCCGGCTGTCCGAATCGTCGGCTCCTTCAACGGCTTGGTTCTCTGCCGGACAATAATCTCGTCCTCGTTCCACTTCGCC
>Ga0196964_10001713_pt1 | contig 10915 bp, 8 predicted proteins | sample S1_10metaG_FD_148615 | JGI IMG/M metagenome (GOLD analysis project Ga0196964, IMG submission 148615) | Soil microbial communities from Anza Borrego desert, Southern California, United States - S1_10 | ecosystem: Environmental > Terrestrial > Soil > Desert | place: USA: California | collected... | reverse complement strand
TCATGGCGCTACCGAGATGAGAAAGAGGCGGCTTCCTCGCAAGGAGGAAAGCCGCCCCGGTTCATTCAAAAGACAGCGCCGCCGCATCGCCGTACCTCGGAGTGCTTAAGCGCTTTTCTTGTTGTTGCCGTCGACTTCCTCGAAGTCGGCATCGACAACGCCTTCTTGGCCTGGCTGGCTTTGCCCCCCCGCATCGCCCTGCGGCGCCCCCCCATAGAGCGCCTCGCCGATCTTCATCGAGGCCTGCACCAGCGCCTGCGTCGCCGCGGCGATTTCGGAGGTGTTGTCGGTTTCGAGCGTCTTCTTCAGCGTGGCGATCGCCGTCTCGATGGTCGACTTGTCGCCGGCAGGAATCTTGTCGCCATTCTCCTGCAGCTGCTTTTCGGTCGCGTGCATCAGGGCTTCGCCCTGGTTCTTCGCTTCCGCCAACTCGCGCTTGGCCTTGTCTTCGCCGGCGTGTTCCTCGGCTTCCTTGACCATGCGCTTGATGTCGTCCTCGGAGAGACCGCCCGACGGCTGAATGCGCATGCTCTGCTCTTTGTTGGTCGCCTTGTCCTTGGCGCTCACGGAGACGATGCCGTTCGCATCGATGTCGAACGTGACTTCGATCTGCGGCATGCCGCGCGGGGCCGAGGGAATGCCGACCAGATCGAACTGGCCGAGCGGTCGGTTGTCCGCCGCCATTTCGCGTTCGCCCTGGAAGACGCGGATGGTGACCGCGCTTTGGTTATCCTCGGCGGTCGAGAAGATCTGGCTCTTCTTGGTCGGGATCGTCGTGTTGCGCTCGATGAGGCGCGTGAAGACGCCGCCCAAAGTTTCGATGCCGAGCGAGAGCGGCGTGACGTCGAGGAGCACGACGTTCTTCACGTCGCCCTGGAGCACGCCGGCCTGGATCGCCGCGCCGACGGCGACGACTTCATCCGGATTGACGCCCTTGTGCGGCTCGCGGCCGAAGAATTCCTTCACGACCTGCTGGATCTTCGGCATGCGCGTCATGCCGCCGACGAGCACGACTTCCTTGATGTCGGAAGCGGAAAGGCCGGCGTCCTTGAGCGCTGCCTTGCATGGGCCGATCGTCTTCTGGACGAGATCATCGACCAGGCTTTCGTATTTGGCGCGCGTCAGCTTCATGTTGAGGTGAAGCGGATTCCTATTCGCGTCCATGCTGATGAAGGGCACGGAGACATCGAACTCCGTGCGCGAGGAAAGCTCCTTTTTGGCCTGTTCGGAGACTTCCTTCAGGCGCTGCAGCGCGAGCTTGTCTTGCCGCAGATCGACGCCGTTCTGCTTTTTGAACTCGTCGGCCAGGTAATTGAGGATGCGGATATCGAAGTCTTCGCCGCCGAGGAACGTGTCGCCGTTCGTGGAGCGCACTTCGAACACGCCGTCGCCGATCTCAAGGATCGAGATGTCGAACGTGCCGCCGCCGAGGTCGTAGACGGCGATGGTCTTGTTCGCGCTTTGCTTGTCGAGGCCGTAGGCCAGGGCCGCCGCCGTGGGTTCGTTGATGATGCGCAGCACTTCGAGGCCAGCAATCTTGCCGGCATCCTTGGTGGCTTGGCGCTGTGCGTCGTTGAAGTAGGCCGGGACGGTGATGACGGCCTGCGTCACGGGCTCGCCCAGATAATCTTCCGCCGTCTGCTTCATCTTCTGCAGCACGAAGGCGGAGATTTCCGACGGCGCGTACTTCTTGTCGCGCCCTTCGATCCACGCGTCGCCGTTCGGACCGCGCACGATCTTGTAGGGGACAAGCTCGGCGTCTTTCTTGGAAATCGGGTCGTCAGCGGAGCGGCCGATGAGGCGCTTCACAGCGTAGTAGGTGTGGGTCGGATTGGTGACGGCTTGGCGCGCGGCTTGGATGCCGATCAGACGCTCGCCGCTGTCGGTGAACGCGACAACCGACGGCGTGGTGTTCGAACCCTCGGCGTTGACAATCACTTTCGGGGTTCCGCCTTCCATCACGGCGACGCACGAGTTCGTCGTACCCAGGTCGATCCCGATAACTTTGCCCATCTCTGTCCTCGTTTTTTTTCAGCGGCGCGGCCTTCGGCGCTTGGACCCATATTCTGGCGTCCCCGAAGCGCGCGTCCTGATCCTTCTCAAATGGTTGAGCGGCCCGGCGCCCCGTCCAAGCTCCGGTCCGCAAGTTTCAGCGGTTCATGTGGTGTATCGCCTACGTCGTGCAAGGCTTTTGGAGCCTGCCTATCCGCATTCGCCGCATGGGAATAGGGATAGCGGCCTTGCGCCGGCGGTTCCGGGAGAACAAAAAAGAAACCGAATGCCTGGATGGGCGATCATATGAGCCTCGCCGCGACAGACCTCGACGGCTTTCGCCTATGGCCTGGTCTCCTGGATCGGGCGGCGCAAGAGGCGTTGCGTGACGCGGTGTTCGCGCGGCTGCGCCAAGGGCCCTGGTACATTCCGCGCATGCCGAAGACGGGCCAGCCGATGCGCGTGCGGATGACGAATTTCGGTCCGCTCGGCTGGGTGACGGACAAGGAGCGCGGTTACCGCTATCAGGCGACGCATCCGGAAACCGACGCGCCGTGGGCCGACATCCCGCCGCGTCTGCTTGAACTGTGGGATGGATTGACCGGTTATACCGCGCCGCCGGAAGCGTGCCTTGTCAATCTGTACGAAGGCGATGCGCGCATGAGCCTGCATGTCGATTCCGACGAGGAAGCGTGGGACGCGCCCGTGCTTTCCATCTCGCTCGGCGACACCGCGATTTTCCGCATCGGCGGCAGCCTGCGCTCCGATCCAACGCGCAGCGTGCGGCTTGCGTCGGGCGATGTGTGCATGCTCGGAGGCCCAAGCCGGCGCGCCTATCACGGCGTGGACCGCATCCTGCCCGGCACGTCGCGCCTGTTGCCGAAAGGCGGCCGGATCAATTTGACCCTGCGGCGGGTGACGGCGCCGTAGTCGGCGGGGTAGCAGCAGGTTCTTGCGCGGGCTCAGCATTGCTTGCCGCGCCCTCGCGCACAAAGTCCGGACGCCAGCCCGACGGCGGTCCGCCTGGGGTATTCGGCAATCGGCCGGCGGCGATCTCGTGCGCTTTCCAGACCATGGAATTGTGCACGCGATTCCAGCCGGAGGGATGGTCGTAGAAGAACCATTCTTCGAGCGGCGACGGCGCCATCTTGCGATATTCCGAGAGCAGCACCGCAGCTTCCGCGAACCCGTCCGGCGCGCGCGAAGCGTTGAGGGCGAACATGTCGGCCTGCTGTTCGTGGAAGTAGGTGATGTTGCGCTGCAGGGGCGCGGTGAAGAGTCCCACGACGGCGATCAGCAGCATGAACAGCGGCAGACCAGCGGGATCGGCGATATCGCGCACGCCCCATCGCTCTCCTTTGGCCAAGCGGCGGAAGCCGAAATGCACGATGGCGAGCGTCATCACAATCAGGCCGGCCATCATGATCATGATCGAATAGAGGTGCCCCAGGACGTAGTGGCCGATTTCATGACCCATGACGGCGCGCACGGCGTCCGGGCTGCCGCGCTCCAACAGCGTGTCAGCGAGCGAGATGCGTGTCGTGCCGAACATGCCCGAGACATTGGCGCTGATCGAGTTGGTTTGCCGCGACCGATCATAGACGTAGACGTTGTCGGCGGGAACGCCGTTGGCCTGCGCCATAGCCAAGATGTCGTCGCGCAATTGGCCTTCCTGCATCGGCGTGTAGTCGTTGAACAGCGGCGCAATGAAGACCGGGCCCGCCATGATCATCACGCCGGCAAAGACGATCGACATCGCAGCGCCCCAGATCCACCACGTGTTCTTGGCGGCGCGAATGATGAGATAAAGGATGGTGAGGAAGATCGAGCCCACCACGAGCCCGATCGCAATGCCGATCATCTGCTCGCCAAACCATTCAGGGAATGTCTGCGTCGATAGATTGTAGCGGTGCTGGCGAACGAAGCCGACGTAATAGGTGAACGGGAACGTGACGATGCTGGAGACGAGGATGTAGAAGAAGGACGAGCCGAACGCGACGAGCGGAAACCACTTCACGGTCTTCTCAAGCCAGGCGCGCACGCCGCGCGCCCAACCGGTCACGAGCAGAGCCCCGGCGACGAGGATCGTGATCAACGTGCTGACGAAATCGATGATGTAGCCGCCCTCGAAATAGGCGTTGGAGCGCGCTGTCGCTTCGGGGCCCAAGGTGTCGAGCCAAGCGCGCGTCGCGGTCTCTGGGTCGAAGGGCAGGCCAGCGGCGACGGCGGGCGCCGCAAGCGCAAACGTGGCCGCTGCCGCGGCGATAGCGATGAAGCGCATTCTTATCCCCCGAAATGGCTCTGGCGCCGAGACTGCCGCCTACCCAGATCACACGCAAGGCCGTGCGCTCGGGCGCGGCTTTCAGGCCGCCATTGCGGGAGTTCGTGCGCCGGGCGGCGGCGCCCGCTCCCGCAAGACATGCGCCGCCTAACAGGAAAGGCTCCTTCCCATGCGCTATCGCAAACTCGGCCGCTCCGGCCTCGCCGTTTCGGAAATCTGCCTCGGTACAATGACGTTCGGCGGCGACGGCTTCTGGAAGGTCATCGGCGCGGTCGAACAGGAGAGCGTAACGAAGCTGGTGAGGAGCGCCTTTGATAACGGCGTGACATTCATCGACACGGCGGACGTTTATTCCAACGGGCTTTCGGAAGAAGTGACGGGGCAGGCGATCAGGGGATTGCCCCGTGACGAGCTGGTGGTCGCCACCAAAGTGTTTGGCCGCATGGGCGCCTATGGTTCGAGCGAGCGGACGCCCGCGGAGCAGCGTCGTTACGACAATTCCAATCTCTGGGGTCTGTCGCGCAAGCACATCTTCGACGGAATCGATGCGAGCCTGAAGCGCCTCGGGCTCGACCATGTCGATCTCTACCAGGTGCACGCCTTCGACACGGTGACGCCGTTGGAGGAAACGCTGCAGGCGCTCGACGATCTCGTGCGCTCAGGCCGCGTGCGTTATATCGGCCTTTGCAACTTCGCCGCCTGGCAGATCGCCAAGTCGCTGCGCATCTCCGAGCGCGAAGGGCTGGCGCGGTTTGAGTCGCTGCAGATGTACTATTCCATTGCCGGCCGCGATCTTGAGCGCGAAGTCGTGCCGCTGGCGAAAGACGAACAGCTCGCCATTCTGCCCTGGAGCCCGCTGGCCGGCGGCTTCCTCTCGGGCAAGTTCACGCGCACGTCGAACCCCGAAGGCGCACGGCGCACGTCTTTTGATTTCCCGCCGGTCGATAAGGAGCGGGCTTACGACATCATCGATGTGATGAAGGAGCTGGGCGATGCGCGCGGCGTTTCGGTGGCGCAGATCGCGCTCTCGTGGTTGCTGCACCAGAAGCACGTCACCAGCGTCATCATTGGCGCAAAGACGGAAACGCAACTTGCCGACAATATCGCGGCGACGAGCGTGGAGTTGTCCAGCGACGATCTCGCTAAGCTCAACGACGCGTCGAAGCTGAAGCCGGAATATCCCGGCTGGATGCTGGAGCGGCAAGGCGGCGAGCGCGCGGCGAACCTGAAGTGACGCACGCCTGGGTCCGCGGACGTCTCGATCCCCTGTTCCTCATCGAAAAGTGCGGCCCCAGCAAAGAAAAGCGGCGGCGCCCTTGTCCGGCGCCGCCGCCCCACGCGCGTCCCCCGGCGTTTGCCTACTGACGCACGATCGAGATTTGATACCAGCCGATCGAGCCGCCAAGCCCGCTCGCCTCGATGAGGTATCCGCCGGTCACTTCCGGCGTGAAGCGCAGCTGCGCATCAAGGCCCGGGCCGCTGTCGTCGTCGGACGCAACGCGTTCTTCGCTTTCGTTGAGCACGGCGACGAAGGGATCGGCGAGCGGAGATTCGCCTTGGCCGCTGACGCGGATCTCATAGGTCTGACCCGCTTCCAGCTGGACGCGGAAATTGTCCTCATCGCCATCCATGTCGATGCGGCTGAGGCGGTCGTCGCCCGCGGCTGCGTCGAGCGTTTCGTCCGTGCCCATGTGGCCCGGCACGTCGGTGTCGGAGACGTTGAGCCAGTAACGGCCCGTGCCGGTGTTGCCGAAGGAAGAGACGGACGCGAAGTACGTGCCGCCGGCGGGCGTCATGTAGGTGATGTATGAGTTGAAGCCCGTGCCGCCATCATCGTCATAAGCGACTTGCTGGCCGTTGGAATCGTACAGCGTCAACACCGGATCGGCCAAGCCGCCTTCCGGCGCGCTCATCAAATTGAACCGGTACGGGCGGCCCTCGATCATCTCGACCATGAACCAGTCTGCGTCACCGTCGGCGCCGATGACGCTGTCGCGCCCTTCGAGGTTTGGGCTGATGTAGTCGGCGTTGTCGAGAGAGGCGCCGATTTCGCCGGCAAGCACGCTGATGCCGTAGCTTCCGGCAGCGTCTTCCGCAAAGCCGCGCGCCTCAATGTAGTAGGCGCCGGTCTGGGTCGCCTGATATTCGATGAACGCGTTGAGACCTTCGCCGCCGTCGTCGTCGCGCGCGAGCTCAGAACCATCCGCCCCGTAGAGCACGAGGTAGGGATCGCCCAGCGCATCGGCGGTTTGCGGGCTTTCGAGGCCCACGCGGACCGACTGGCCTTCGGTCAGGTCGATGCGATACCAGTCGCGGTCGCCCGCAGGCGCGAGCACGCCTTGGCGATAATCGCCTTCGGCGCTCAACGAAACGTCCGTCGAAGCATCCGCCGGAATCTCGCCGGCGCGTGAGCCGAGCGTGTAGCCGCCCGTGCCGCCTTCGGCGAACGCGCTAGCCTCGACGTAGTACGTGCCGGTCGAAGGCGCGGTGAACTCAACATACGAGTTGAGGCCGTCTCCGCCGTCATCGTCCGCGGCGAGTTCGTTGCCGTCCGGGCCGTGAACGCGCAGGTAGGGATCGCCGAGCGCGCTTTCGCCAGAGCTGTTCAGCGTGAAACGGTAGGATTGCCCGCCCTCGAGGCGCACGCGATACCAGTCCTTGTCCGCATTGAAATCGATCGAGCCATCGACGCTTTGGCCGATCGTCAGGCGGCCGCGCGTATTGCGTTCGGCGGAGATGTTGTCTGTAGGCGCGCGCTCGGCCACGACACTCAGCGTGTAGCTGCCAGTGTACGCATCCGAGAAGGCGCGCGCTTCGATGAACACTTCGCCCGAAGCCTGCGGCGTGAACTCGAGCGCCGAGTTGAGGCCTTCCTCGGTGTCGTCGCTCATGGCGAGCTCGGCGCCCTCGCGATCGAGGATGCGAAGCAGCGGGTCGGTGAGCGCGTCGTCAGAGCCGGCGGCGCCATTGAGCGAGATCACATAGCGCTGGCCGGTGCGCGCATTGAAGCGGTACCAGTCCGTGTCGCCTTCGAATTCGATGTTGCCGGTGACGTCGCGGCCGGCGGAAATGCGTGCACGGGTGCTCGCATCGTTCCCGACAGCGTCGGCGGGGACGGGGCCGGCGCTCGCCGCGAGCCGATAGCGGCCCGTGCCGTCTTCGGCGAACGCGCGCGCTTCCACGAAGATGTCGCCGCTCTGCTGCGGCGTGAAGCGCAGCGCCGAGTTCAGGGACGTGTTGGCGTCGTCGTTGAACGCGAGCTGGTTGCCTTCCGAATCGTAGATGCCGAGCATCGGATCGAGCGCGACGCCTTCGGCATTGGCGATGCCTTCGAGCGTGAAGCTGTAACGCTGGCCCTGCTCGACGTGCATCCGGTACCAATCGACGTCGCCGCCGGCGGAAATATCGCCCTCGACAGCCGCACCGGTGAACCGCGCTTGGGTGGTGTTGTCGCCGGGCTGATCGCCGTCCTGCGCAATGGCGCCGGGCGCAAACATCAGCATCGCCGCCGTCGCAGCGCTAAAAAGCAATCTTCCCCGCATCTTCCCCTCCGATACGCAACGCACGCTTCAAGCACGGCCAACGCTGCTCGTCGCCATGGTTACCGATCATTCATGTTGGCGGTAAAGCCGAAATCGGGACGAAACGGCGCCATCGCGCCGCAAAGCCGCAGGGCGGCGCGATCAAATTGGATGGCTGCCGCTAGGGCGTCAGACCTTGATGTCGATGTTCTTCGGCTCTGAGGGAGGCGCGTTTGCGGCGGGGCCAAGCGAGACCAGCACCATAGCCGGGCGCAACGTGCGGTCGTTGAGCACGTATCCCGGTTGCATCACTTCCGCGATCTTGCCCGCGGGCTGATCAGATGGCGCCTGGGCGACTGCCTGATGCAGGTTCGGGTCGAACTGATCGCCCTTGGCCCCGATGCGCTTCAGGCCATGACGCGCGAATGCATCGATAAGCGAGCGCTCCGTCAGTTCAACGCCGGTGAGCAAATTGCGGAAGCCTTCGTCGAGATCGTCGCGAGGCGCGGCCGCCAGCGCGCGGCCAAGCGTGTCCGCAACGGCCAGCAGGTCCGCCGCGAAGCGGTCGATCGCGTAGGCGCGCGCTTCTTGCACCGTGCGTTCAGCGCGGCGGCGCGTATTCTCAGCGTCGGCCAGCGCACGAAGCATGTCATCGCGCGCCTTGGCGAGATCGGCTTCGAGCGCCGCTACATCCGGCGCGGCGCCTGGCTCCGGCGCCTGGGCGTTGCTTTCGTCGGTCATTTTTCCTCGTTCCTCAGCGGTCGTGCCCGCGGCCGTCGAGCAGCCTGCCGACGACCCTGGCAGTGTAATCCACGACGGGGATTACACGGGCGTAGTTGAGACGGGTAGGGCCGATGACGCCGAGCGCCCCGACAACCCGCCGTTCGGCGTTCATATAAGGCGCAACGATCAAACTGGAGCCCGACAACGAAAAAAGCGGATTCTCGGAGCCGATGAACACCCTTACCGCATCGCCGGCCTTGGCCAGGTCGAGCACCTGGATGAGTTCGCGCGTCTTCTCCAGATCGTCGAACAGGCGCTGCGCGCGCTCGAGGTCGGCGATCGCCTGGTGGTCTTTCAGCAGGTTCCCGCGGCCGCGCACGATCAGCGAACGGCCGTGGGTGGGGTCCTCCCCGGACCATTCGACCAGCCCGCTCTCGACCAGCTTTGCCGTGGCTTCGTCCAGCGCGGCCCGATCCTGCGTGAGGGCTTCGGTGGCCGCGGCGCGCGCCTCGCTCAGCGTGCGGCCCTTGAAGCGCGCATTGAGATAGTTCGCGGCTTCGGCCAGCGTGCTGGGTGGCAGATCGGCGGTCGTATTGAGGATTCGGTTCTCGATCTGGTTGTCCTCGAAAACCAGCACCAACAAGGCCTGGCCCGGTCCGATCGAAACGATTTCCGCATGCCGCACGGGCGCATCGCGCTCTGGCGTCACGACAAGCCCCGCGCCGCCCGCCAGGCCCGAAAGCAATTCGGAGGCGGCGCCAAGCACGTCCTGTGGATTTGTGCCGGCGCGCGCAATGCGCGCGTCGATCTCGCGCTTCTCTTCCTCCGGCACGTCGCCGAGCTGCAGCAAACTATCGACGAAGAAGCGCAAGCCCGCTTGCGTCGGCATCCGGCCGGCCATGGCGTGGGGGGCCTGGAGGAGGCCGAGCGAAACGAGGTCCGCCATCGTGTTGCGGATCGAGGCGGCGGAGAGCCCCATGCCGCCAAGGCGAGATAGCGTGCGTGAGCCTACCGGTTCGCCAGTGGTCAAATAGGACTCGACGATCTCGCGGAAGATCTCGCGCGCCCGCGCGTCGAGCGTGGAGAGGTCGGAGGTGGGCGCCTGCGTCATTGCGGTCTCTAGGTAGCGAAGCTTGGCGCGCTGGCAATCTCTGCGGCGCGGCTGTCGCCCTCATTCCGCCTCTATCGCCCGCCGATTAGACGGCGCGGGGAGGTTCGTGATGCGGCTAGGTTTGATCGCGGCGGCGCTTGCGCTGGCTTGGAGCGGCGCGGCATGGGGGCAGTCCAGCATCACGCTCGATGCGCAGCACGGCAACCCGATCATCGAAGCGACGATCAACGGCCGCGCCGTTCGGTTCGAGGTCGATCTCCGCATGGGCGACTACATCGCTGTGTCGAACGCGGCGTCGGAACGCTTGCGCCTTCGCCGCGTGCCGTTCGTCGGCGTCCGCGTCGGCATCGATGGCAGCGACGCCACGATCGGCGGCCGCATCGCGCGGCCCCGCATCGAGTTCGAAGGCGAGGCCTCGCGCTCGTTCGCCGGCATCTTTCCGCTGCCCGTCACCTCGCGCGGCGACGGCCTGATCGGACCCGGCGCGCTTCCGTATGACGTCGTCACAGTCAATCTGGGCGCTGAGCAGCCTGGCGCGCGCGACATCGTGTTTCGGCTGACAGACCCCGACGACTGGCGCGGAGCGGCGAATGTCGGCGGCCATCAGATTGAGGTGCTCTTCAACACCGGGGCGCAAGAGACGGTGTTCAATCGCCCGGCGACGCGGCAGTTCGACATTGACGGTGCGATCCCAGCGAGCGGCGCGCTCGCCGAAGCGCCGCTCATTCTCGGCCTGCGCACCATGATGCAGCCGGTGACGACGAGCCTCACCGTGGAAGGCCTTGCGCTGGCGCCGGCGATGGCCCGCACGAACGCGCCGCTACTCGGCGCCGACGAAGAAGCTGACATCGTCGTCACGGCCGGCGGCGATCCGCCGCCGCCTTCGGTCGCGCTCGGCCGCGCTGCGCTGGCGCGCTGCGCCTACATCCGCGTTGACCGGCGCGCGCGCACGCTGACGCTGCGCTGCGCGTGAGCTTTACCTGAAGCGCCGGATCGGCCATGCCGCGCCAACGAGGAGTCCATGATGCGCCCATCCGGCCGTGCGCCCGATCAATTGCGTGAGATTTCGATGGAGACGCAGGTCTCGCGCTACGCCGAAGGCTCGTGCCTGGCGAAGTTCGGGCAGACGCATGTGCTCTGCACGGCGAGCGTCGAGCAGGGCGTGCCGGGCTGGCTGAAGGGGCAGGGCCGCGGCTGGGTGACGGGCGAGTACGGCATGCTGCCGCGCGCCACGCACACGCGCGGGAGGCGCGAGGCTGCCCAGGGCAAACAATCGGGACGCACGCA
>Ga0196964_10001712_pt1 | contig 10919 bp, 8 predicted proteins | sample S1_10metaG_FD_148615 | JGI IMG/M metagenome (GOLD analysis project Ga0196964, IMG submission 148615) | Soil microbial communities from Anza Borrego desert, Southern California, United States - S1_10 | ecosystem: Environmental > Terrestrial > Soil > Desert | place: USA: California | collected... | reverse complement strand
GGCCACGCAGATCGCCCTTGGGCGCCAGGTTGCGCTGAAGATTCTCTCTCCCGAGCTGACGCAGGACCGTTCGTTCGTTGAGAAGTTCCTGCGTGAAGCGCGCGCGGCCGGAAAGTTCAACCACCCGAACGTCATTCACGTTCACGAAGTCGGCGAAGAAAGCGGCACGTATTACTTCTCCATGGAATACGTCGACGGCGGCTCGGTGCAGGATTTAGTCGCCAAGGGCCGCAAGCTCGAGCCGCTCCGCGCGACAGAAATCGTGCTTCAGGCCGCCCGCGCGCTGGAATACGCGGAAAAAGTCGGCATCGTCCACTGCGACATCAAACCGGATAACCTGATGCTGACCGGAAGCGGTGACGTCCGGCTCTCGGACCTCGGCATTGCCAAGAGTCTCAACGAAAAAGGAAAAGCCGAGCAGACTGACGGCGTGTTTGGCTCGCCGCATTATATGGCACCCGAACAGGCACGCGGCCTGCCGATGGACCACCGCTCGGATTTGTATTCGCTCGGCATTACGTATTACCGCATTCTCCTCGGCAAAGTTCCGTTCACCGGAAAAGACGCAAAAGAGATCATGGAAAAACAGGTTTTCGACGACCCGGAGCCGCCGCGAAAGATCGATTCGTCGCTGGCACCGATGGTCTACACGATTCTCGGCAAATTGCTGAAGAAGAAGCCAGTCGATCGCTACCAGAGCGCCAGCGCGCTCATCAAGGATCTCGAGACCGCCATCGAACAGATCAAAAACAACATCAAAGGCACATCATCAATCCACCTTCGCCCTCCCGCGCAGCGCTTCAAGCGGCGCTCGAGCGGTTTCTGGTCGTTCTAAATGGCCGCAGCAGAACTGATTCGGCCGGTCACCGGAGGAGTCACACTCGAAATCCTGGCGTCGCCGGGCTCGTCTGTCTCAAGGGTGCGTTCAGTACACGGCAATACCTTGAAGGTCGCGGTCCGCGCCGCTCCCGAAAAAGGAAAAGCGAACGCTGAAATCGAAGAGGTGCTCGCGGCATTTTTCGGAGTTCCTCAAAGCCAGGTGGCTGTGATCAGCGGACAGACTTCGCGCAACAAGCGCGTGCAGATAAATGGGGTTGATGCCGCGGCCGCATCGGCGAAAATCGCGCAGCTTTAAAGGATGAACCACGAAGAGCACGAAGAACTCGAAGGAGTGTTTAACATGTCTGCATCTGTCTCGCTGTACGACCGCGTCCAGGCTGCTGCCGCTGCGATCAAGAAAATTCTGCCAGCGACTCCGAAGGCGGCCGTTGTTCTCGGAACCGGACTCGGCGGACTGGCTAAACAGATCCAGAACGCGCGCGAACTGCCCTATTCTGACGTGCCGCACTTTCCGGCTTCCACGGTAAAGAGCCACGCCGGGCGTGTCGTTGCGGGAACGCTCAACGGCGTTCCACTGCTCGCCTTTGACGGCCGCTTCCATTTTTATGAAGGCTGGAGCTTCGAACAGATCACGCTGCCGGTTCGCGTGGCGAAGGCCTGCGGCGCGCAGGCGCTTTTCCTGAGCGGCGCGGTCGGCGGGATGAATCCGCTGCATGAAAAGGGCGACCTCGTGCTGCTCGATGATCACATCAACCTGATGCCCGGCAATCCGCTAATCGGCCCCAACGACGAGCGGCTTGGACCGCGCTTTCCGGACATGTGCCATCCCTACGACCAGAAGCTGCTCAGCCGCGCGCTTGAAATCTGCCTGGAAGAAAAAATCCGCGCGCATCGCGGCGTGTACGTCGCCGTGCCGGGGCCCAATCTCGAAACACGCGCCGAATACCGCTTCCTGCGCGCAATCGGCGCCGATGTGGTCGGCATGAGTACCGTTCCGGAGGCGCTCGTTGCGGTCCACTCCGGCCTGCGCGTGTTTGCCGCGACGATCATCACCGACCGCTGCCTGCCCGACGCGCTCGAAGAAGCAAAGATCGACGAGATCATCGCCGTCGCGAATGCGGCAGAACCGAAACTGACGAGGGTGGTTTCGCGGCTGATTGGGGAGCTCTAACGATTACTGCTCGTCCATATCCTTGAGCTCCGCGTCGATCTGCTTGCGTGCGGGCGGAGTCTGGTGGCGCTTGTCTTCGATCACCTTGGCGCGGCCGCGCGTCGCCGCGGCCATGCCAGCGGCGCGGCGCTTCAAGAGTTCGAGCGAGCGCGGGAGTTTTTTCTTCTTCGCTTTGTTCGCCATGATTCAGCCTGCTCGCGCCGCGAGTTACTTTGCCACCGCGGCCGGAGCCGGGCGCCGTTCGAGCGCCGCCTTGCGCTCCTGCTGCATGCGCCAGCGCAGCCACGCTTCGATAAACGGATCGAGCTTGCCGTCGAGTACGCCGTGAGCGTCCGTCTCCTTCAGTTCGGTGCGGTGGTCGTTGACCATCGTATACGGCTGCAGGAAGTACGAACGGATCTGGCTGCCAAAAGCGATTTCATTCTTGTCCGTATAGGTCTGCTTGCTCTCGGCTTCGCGCTCCAGTTCGCGTTTGCGCGCGAGCTTGGCTTTGAGCAGTTCCATGGCGAGCACCGCATTGCGCTGCTGGCTGCGCTCGATCTGGCAGCGTACGGTGATGCCTGTCGGAATGTGCTTGAGCAGCACGACCGATTCGGTCTTATTCACGTGCTGTCCGCCTGCGCCGCCTGAACGGCAGGTGCTGCGTTCGATTTCATTATCAGGAATGACAATATCCGTGTCTCCGACTTCGAACTCCGGAGTCACTTCGACGGCGGCGAAACTCGTCTGCCGCTTGCCGTCGGCGTTAAAAGGCGAGTTGCGCACGAGACGGTGCACGCCGATTTCGCCCTTCAGGTAGCCGAACGCGTAGGGCCCTTCGATCTTCAGTGTGGCGGATTTGATGCCGGCTTCTTCATTGAAATCCACGTCGAAGAAATGGACTTTAAAGCCGTGGCGTTCGGCATAGCGCACATACATGCGCATCAGCATGTCCGTCCAGTCGCACGCCTCCGTCCCGCCCGCGCCGGCCTGAAAATTGATGAACGCGTTGCGGTGATCGTTCTTGCCGGAAAGCTGCGACTTCAGCTCGAAGCTCCGCGTGTCGGCGTCGAGTTTTTCAATCTCGGCTTTGATCTGGTCGGCCGTGGCTTCGTCGTTTTCCATCTGCGCCAGCTCAAGCAGCTCAGACAAATCCTTTATCTGCTGCTCGAACGACGGGAAGTCGCCGACGATTGCCTTAATGTTTTTGAGCTCGTTGATCGACGCCTGCGCTTTTTGGTTGTCGTCCCAGAAGTCGGGACGCTCCATCGAGGCTTCTATTTCCTGCTGGCGCCGCAGCCGTCCGGGGACGTCAAAGCGACCCCCGAAGCTGCTCGATGCGGGCGCTGATCTCGTCAAGGCTGGCCTTCAGTGCGGAGTAATTAACAGGCATTATGTGCTTCCAATCTCTTTCTTCTCGCAGCCTTATCGCCGCGAATGCAGAGCTTACTGTACCTCATTTAAGTGATGGACGCAACCCGGGCGCTTATTCTTCTGAATTTCGCTGCCAGGAAGTGCCGCTTGCGTGTTCACGGCAAATCGGAATTCTCGCTCCGCTTCTCGGTTGGCTCCCCGGGCACGGCCTGCGGCAGGAGGAATCGCGGATCAGAGCGCGGGCTTGGCACCACTTTCTGATCGTCCGTGATCTTCGCATTCGCCTGCATGATCGGCAGATCGCTGCAGTCGAACATGCGGCCGCAGTTGGGACACTGCGCCTTGCAATGGTGCTCGGTCAGAACAGTCTGGCAGATCTCGCAGATATAAAGAAGGTCTTCGGCCATAGCAGCCGCATTTTACCACACGAACGCAACGGGGCACAGCCTAATCGTCCTCGCTGCAGGCCTGCATATTCCTTGGCGAACTTTTCCTTATCCCTTAAAATGCGCTTTGCGAAAGCTTAAGGAGACGGTGACACATGCGTTCAGATTTGACTCGAAAAGGTTCCGACCGTGCGCCGCAGCGGGCGATGCTGCGGGCGGTAGGTTTCCTGGATGAAGATTTTACGCGCCCCATGATCGGGGTCGCCTCGTTGCATAGCGACATCACCCCCTGTAACGCGCACCTGGACCGCCTCGCGCGCAAAGGCATTGAGGGCATTCGCGCCGCCGGCGGCGTCCCACAAATTTTCGGCGCGCCCACGGCCTCCGACGGCATCATGATGGGCCACCAGGGCATGCGCTACAGCCTGGTTTCGCGCGAAGTTATCGCTGACAGCATCGAAGTCGTCTCAGGCGGCATGAACCACGACGGCATCCTGGCGTTCGGCGGCTGCGACAAGAACATGCCCGGCTGCGTCATGGCCATGGCGCGGCTTAACATTCCCAGCGTCTTCGTCTACGGCGGAAGCATCATGCCCGGCACGGCCGAAAACGGCGCCGAAGTCGACATCGTCTCCATCTTCGAAGCGGTGGGCCAGTTTCAGGCGGGCAAGCTGAATGAAGCCGGCGTCTATGACATCGAAGTGAACGCCTGCCCCGGCGCGGGCTCCTGCGGCGGCATGTACACGGCCAACACGATGAGCTCCGCGATCGAAGCGATGGGGCTCTCGCTGCCCTACGACGCCAGCAACCCCGCGACAGCCGCATCGAAAGAACGCCAGTCGTTCCTGGCGGGCAAAGCAGTCGTCAACATGGTCCAGAAGAACATCAAGCCGCGCGATCTGATCACCCGCAAGTCGCTCGAGAATGCCTACACCCTGGTGCTGGCGCTCGGCGGATCGACAAACGCGGTACTGCATCTGATGGGCATTGCCAAGGAAGCGGAAGTCGAATGGACGCTCGAAGACTTCGACCGCCTCGCACAGAAAGTTCCGCACCTGGCCGATCTCAAGCCGGGCGGACGCTATGCGATGTACGACCTGCACAAGGCCGGCGGCACGCCGGCGATGCTCAAAGCGCTGCTCGACGCAGGCTTCCTGCACGGCGACTGCATGACCGTGACCGGCCAGACGCTCGCCGAAAACCTCAAGAACATCACGAGCATCTACAAGCGCAAGCAGGTCGTCGTCAAGCCCATGGAAGCGCCGATGCACAAGACCGGGCACATCGTTATTCTGCGCGGCAATCTGGCTCCGGAGGGTTCGGTTGCGAAGGTCGCCGGCCTCAAGAAGCGCAAGATCACCGGTCCGGCGAAAGTGTTCGATGGCGAAGAAGCGTGCTTCCAGGCCATCAAGGAACGGAAGATTCAGGCAGGCGACGTTGTGGTGGTTCGCGGCGAAGGTCCAGTCGGAGGCCCCGGCATGCGCGAGATGCTCGCGGTGACTGCCGCGCTTGTCGGGCAGGGCCTTGGTGAAAGCGTCGGTCTGATCACGGACGGGCGTTTCTCCGGCGGCACGCATGGACTGGTAGTCGGACACGTGGCGCCCGAAGCATGGGTCGGTGGGCCGATCGCGCTGCTCAAAGACGGTGACCAGGTGACCATCGACGCCGATGAAAAGCGTCTTGCAGTAGAACTGGATGCGGCCGAACTGGCCAAGCGCCGTGAAAAATGGGTCAAGCCCGAGCTGAAGGTCAAACGCGGCGTGCTGGCTAAGTATGCCCGCACGGTACGCTCGGCTTCGGAAGGCGCCGTCACGAGCTGAGGGAGTCAGGCTCCTGCTCCTGGCACTTGGCTCTTGGCTCTTGGCTCTTGGGATGTAGTTGAAGTGGAAACGATGATGCGCAGACGTTCTGTTCTCTTCAGCGTGGTGCGGCCGTGGCTTTGTTCACTGCTGCTGGCGGGTTCGGTTGTGACCTTCAGTGGCTGCCGCAAGGCGGCCGTAGACCGTTACAATCCGACCATAACGACCACGATCAGCGCGTCTGATCCGGCGGTGTTCGTGCGTTCGGAAAACGACAGTCAGCCCTGGTATCGCGAACTGCAGGTGGTTCTGGAGAAACAGGCTGCAGACGAAAAAGATCTCAACGCGAAAATTGAACAGAAACGCCCTGAGGTGACGGAGGCCTCCACGAAGCTGCTCGTGGAACTGGACCGCATGATCCAGGCGGAGAAGAACGCAAACGACAAATGGAGCGCTCTGACGCTGACGCTCGGCAAGGGCCGCAAGCAGGGAGAGATTCTGTTTTCAGCGGACGTCGGCCTGACGCGGCTTTACGCCAAGCGGCCCGCCATCGCCTTCAATGACCTGCCGCTGGAGCTGTGCGTGGCGAAGCTGGCGCGCGAATCTGGACTCCATGAGTCGCAGCCGCGCGGCTACAACCCGACCGTAAACTGGGGCAAGACGGACGTCTCCGCGGCCGAGGCCTACGAAGGCGTGCTGCGTTCGCACGGGTTTGAACACAAATTCACCGACACGCTCCACCGCGTTGCGCTCCGGCTGCAGGATTATTCTTCGCGCAAGGAATTTCTCGACGCGGCGGTAGAACAGATCAAGGCCAAAGGCAAGCTGCTGAACAGCGCCCGGCCGGCAGTGCAGGTGTGGCCTATCGAAAAGGCGCCTCAACCCGAGGCATCCGACAAGAAGACGGCGCCTGCGCCCGCAAAGCGCGCCGACTGAGCGACGTGCAATCCGTTTGAAGCTGGGAGACAAAAAAAAGAAGACGCCTTGCGGCGTCTTCTTTTTTGCTTCGTCTGGAACGTCGGCTTACTTGTTCGGCGGCTCTTCGATGACCGGAGCCGTCTTGCGCGCCGAGGCGCCCGTGGCGGGCTCAACCGGCGGCTGAACTTCGGTGGTCTTCTTCTTGGGTTCTTCGATCTTCGGCTCGGGTTTCTTCTCGACAACGACCGGCTTCTCGCTGCCCTTGTTACGTGCCAGCGACTGGGCCGTCTTCAGTTCCTTGGAGGCCTGATCGAAGATGCGCTGCGCGGCCCTGGACGACTTCAGCCCACTCTGGGCCATTCCCATCGCGCTGCGCAGATGCTCTTCGGCTCCCGAGTACACACCGGCCTTGGAGAGCGCCGTGCCGTACCAGAGATTATACGAAGCGCTCTCGCCGGCGAGCGAGCTGGCTGCCGAGAAAAGGTTCAGCGCTTCATCGAGCTGCCCCGTCTGCGCCTTGCTCGCCGCAAGAATTGCGGTCGCATGGGCCTTGTCTTTTTCGTCGGTGGTCTGCGTGATCAGCTGCTGAGCAAGCTCGCCGGCCGCTTCGGCATCGCCAGGAGCGCCGCGTTCAATCTTCGTGAGCGCGACGATCAGACGGGACGCTACGGTCGGTTCGATCGCAGCGGCCTGTTCGGCGGAGCGCACTGCATCGTCAACCTTGCCTAGATCACGCTGCGCAAGCGCAAGGTCACTCCAGGCAACCACGTTCTTCGAGTCCAGTTTCACCGCCTGCAGCAGAGCCTGCTCGGCACCAGCTGAATCGTTCAACGCAAGGCGGGCATGGCCAAGTGACATCCAGTCCTGCGCGCGATTGGGCGACTTGGCGACCGCGTTCTCGTATGCCATCGCCGCGCCAGCCATATCCGGTTCAGGTTTGCTGGAAAGGACATTGCCCAGGCGGCTGTAGAGCTCGGCCGTCTGCTTCTTTTCCAGCAATGTGCGCGTGGTCTGTTCCATGACGGCCCAGTCACCGAGCACAACGGCCTGCTGGTAGATGTATTCCTGCATCAGCGGATCGTGGCGGCGGATCCGGGCGCCATTCTCGAGAACTTTCTGAGCTTCTTCGGTGCGGCCCAGCGCGCGAAGCAGTTCAGCCTGCAGTCCGTAAGCCGGCGTGAAGGTGTCGTCGCGTAGAATCGCCTGTTTGGCATTTTCCAGCGCTTCTTCGTAGAACTTCTTGGCCGCGTCTTCCTTGCCATCCTTTTTAGCCATGTCGCCCTGCTTTTTGAGCAGAACGGCCAGCTTGTAGAATGGTTCCGGTCGAACGGTCGTCAGCGACATGGCCAGATCGCGCGCTTGCGAGTACTCCAGGCGTGCGCTCTCGATGTCATTCATCGCCAGATGCACGTCGCCGAGTTCAAGCTTCAGCTCGACGTCGCGCGGACGGAGAATTACGGCCTGCTTAAGTTCTTCGCTGGCGATGGCGAGCTTGCCTTCGCGCAGGGCAATCATGGCACGGTTGCGGTTGGCTTCCGGCAGCTGGTTGCGCGCGAGGCGCTGGGCAATATCCAATTCCTTATAACCGCCGCGGATATCGTCGAGCATCGCCAGAGCCAGGCCTAGCTCGGCATGCGCGCTTGCATTCGAGGGCTCGAGGCTGATGGCGTGCATGGCCGCCTGTTTGGCTTCTTCGGCACGTTCGATGCGCAGATCCGTGCGGGCCAGCAGAACCAGGTTTTCAACGTTGTTCTTGTCGCGCAGGATGGCGTTAACGAGAGCCGAGCGGGCGCAGGCAAAGTTGCGCTGTTCGAAGTAGGCCTTCGACAGCATTGAGTAGACCTTCGTTTCCGCATTCAGCGGAATCTGCAGCTTCAGTGCCCCTTCGAGCGCTGGAATCGCCAGGTCGTAGCGTGTCTTGGCAATCTGCATCGCGCCCAGTTCGATGTGGCGCAGCGTCGATGTGCTCAGCACAACCTCGGGGATAACTTCGGCGGCGAGCACTTCAAACCAGGGCGAGTTGTCGCTCTTTGATTTCACTTCCGCCCAGACGCGCACGGGCGTGTACATCGGCAGGCTCTGCATCTTCTCGATGAGTTCCTTGCGCCGCTTGTCGATGTAGAACAGCGGATGGATCGAGAGCCGCCCTTCCTTCGTCCACAGTTCCGTGCCGTAGCCCCAGGCGCTAAAGTTGACGTACTGCTCCTGCGAGAGCGCCAGGAACGGCCTGTAGAACGAGCCGGGCTTGGCATAGTAGATCTCGAACTGAACTTTCCGGTCGACATAAAAAGCCGGATCAGCCTTGAGCTTTTCGAAGGTTGTCGGGTCGCTGTTATCCAGATCGCCGGGAATCACCTTAAAGTGATTCACAATGGTCATGCGCATGTCGTGAAACGGATGCCGCCACTTGGCACCGCGGCTTTCGGTGTGAATCGGTACCGGATCGAACGGATTCGGCATGTCGCAGCACATATCGTCGGACGCCTGAACTGTCGCCGCACCTGTAAACGACAGCGCCAGCATCATCGACAGATGAGCTGCTGAAACCCCAATACCTTTGTCCATCTCCCTGAACCCCTCCGCCTGAATGGACCGTCACCCCCCAGCCAATTCAACCACTACGTCACGCGCGGGCACGCGAGCTGTCAGCACGTGTAAAAGAATAGCGGCATATATTTCTTATAAGCTCGCTTTCCCCGCAGCGCAAGGTTAATTCGCACAATCCCCAAATCTGCCTAACAAAATTTTTGCTTCTTGTGCACTGTTGCTTTTGCACTCTGCGGCATACTTACATCGGCCGGTTTTCCTGAACGCTGCACCATTTCGCGACATTCGCACTTGAGCCTTAAGTAGACGAATGCTCGACTTGCGCGTAAACTGCGCCCCCATGGACACGAATAAGAAAGCAGGCATTTCAGGTAAATGGGTAGTCTTCGGCTTAATCGTCGTGTCCTTGATACTGGCTTTCCTGCGTTGGACCTTTGTGCCGAAAACCAACCCACGTCAAGCTGATCCGGGCAATCCGTTTTATTCTCCTCCGCGCACTCAAGCTCCAGCGACAAAATAAAAACGGCTCTCGATTTTTCGAGAGCCGTCTTCCAGGAGCGAAAAAGCTTGGAGCGCGTTTACCTTCCGCCGCTCAATGGGAGCGTCGCGAACTTTTTAATGTCGTACGCTTTCATCTCGTAGCGCTGCGCCTGCTGCGGGCTGCCTTCACGCTGCGCCTGTTCGCCGGCGCGCGTGTAGAAGTATGCGGCCTTGGCCTTGTCTCCGGCCTGCAGGCGTTCTTCGGCCATGCGCACGTACGTTGATGAAGGCGTCTTGTCGCCCTCGTCTTTAAGCGCGCTTTCTTTCTTGCCGGTTGATTCTTCTTTCTTACCGCCCATCATCGCAAAGGCGCCGATCAGCAGCACAAAGACGCCGGCGCCGATGCCCATCATCATGCCCGTCGACATTCCCTGCGCCGACGAGCCGCGTTTCTTGTCGCGCTTTTCTTCGCGATCCTCGCGCCCGCCATCGCGATTGCTGCCCCGCGATGACTTCGCTGCTTCCATGCGCCGCGACTTGGCGCCAACACGGCTGGAGCCCGGACCTCTGGGCATGCGGACGGCATCGACCGTCTCGTCAGCGCTTGTCACTTCGGGTTCTTCGATATCAACATCGAGCTCAGGCGCCGGCGCGGCTTTCATCCGCTGCGAGCCTGCGCCGGCAGGTTTGAAATTCGGCCGGCTGGAACGCGCACTGACGGCAGCGCCCCGGCGCGACATTTTTTTGGCCATTCCACCGCGAGGCGCTTCAACCTGCTCTTCAACTTCAGCCTGCAGCACTTCCGGCTCCGGCTCCTGTGGCTCCGGTTCGGGCTCGACTGAAGGTGGTGCTTTCACAGCGGCCATGCGGCCTGAAGGACGTGCCGCAGGCATGCGGCCGCTGCCCTTGGGGCCCATTGGGATGCGTGCTGACGTGCCGCGCGCCGGGAGCTGAATCTTGCTGTTCGATTTGGCCGAGGCCTTCGGTGCAACCGGCTCGGGCTCCGGTTCCGGTTCGGGCTCTGGCTCCGGTTCTGGTTCTGGTTCGGGTGCCGGCGGCGGCTCGGGCGCTTTCTGGCGCGTGCCCGGCGCTTTTCCGCCGGAGAACCACTCGTCGTCTTCGTTTAAGAAACCAGGCTGCGCGGTTTTTCGCGCCGAGGTGCTTGCGGCCGGCGCTGCTGCAGCGGTTCGGACAGAAGGCTTCGCGGCGGCGCGCGCGACGGGCGCGGGTTTGGGAATGGCAAGTTCGACTTCTTCTACGACTTGAAATCCCGTCGTGCGGTTGCGCGGCTTCGGCGGCGGCATGGCAGCAACAGGCGCGTCGTTGCTTTTGATGACGAACTCTTCCATCACTTCAATGCCATTGGCGCTCGCGTTTTTCATCACCGGTGTGCCCCCTTTGGCCTTCTGGGTGGCTGCGTGCACT
>Ga0196964_10001711_pt1 | contig 10924 bp, 3 predicted proteins | sample S1_10metaG_FD_148615 | JGI IMG/M metagenome (GOLD analysis project Ga0196964, IMG submission 148615) | Soil microbial communities from Anza Borrego desert, Southern California, United States - S1_10 | ecosystem: Environmental > Terrestrial > Soil > Desert | place: USA: California | collected... | reverse complement strand
CGCCTCGTTGACGGAGGCCAGCGCCTCGTCGCGCTCGGCGTCGCCCCTGCGCAGATCGGCCAGACGGGCCTCGAGATCCCGCTGCTCGGCGGCGGCCGCGCGCAGCTGGCCGTCGAGCTCGTCGCGCTGCGCCGCGGCGGCCGCGGCGTCCGCGCGCGCCGTCTCGGTCGCCGCGCGCAGCTCGGCGAGCTGCGTCTCCAGGGCGCCGCGCTGCTCCTCGAGCTCCTCGCGGTGCTGCGCGGTGGTCTGCAGCCGCAGCTCCAGGTCCTCGCTGTGGGCCCGGACGGTGCGCAGCTCCTCGGCCAGCGCCGTGGCGCGAAGGCCGTCCTGGCGGGCGTCGTCGAGCGCCTCGGTGAGGTCCTCCTCGCGCGCGTGCGCGGCGGCGAGCGCGTCACGCAGGCGCTGCAGCTCGCCGGCCAGCTCCTGGCCCGTGCGCTCCCGATCGGCGGTCTCGGCGCGCAGCTGCGCGAGCTCGGCGCCCAGCGCGTCGGCGTGCTCGCGCAGCCGCGCCGCATCCGCGTGCGCGGCGCGCAGCTCCTGGCCGGCGGCCGCGGCCTCGGCGCGCGCGCCGGCCAGCTCCTGGTCCAGCTGCGCCTCGCGGGCGCGGGCGGCGTCCTGGTCGTCGCGCAGGGCGCCGAGCTCGTCGGCCAGCTCTGCCACGTGGCGCAGCGCCTCGTCGGCCGCGAGGCGCGCGGCGGTGACGTCGTCCTCCAGCGCCGCGATCCGGCCGGCGGCCTCCTCGGCCTGCGCCCGCGCCGCGTCGCGCTCCTCGGCCAGCGCGGCCGCCGCGGCGTGCTGCTCGTCGCGCTCGCCCTGGACGGCGGCGAGGCGCGTGGTGAGCTCACGCTCGGCCTCGCGCAGCCGCGCGATCTCCTGGCCGCCGGTCGTGTCGCGCTCGCGCGCGGCGGCGCGCAGCGCGTCGAGCTCCTCGCGCAGGGCGGCCTCGCGGTCCTCGGCCGCGGCCTGGGCGGCGCGCAGACCGGCCAGGTCCTCCTCCAGCCGCGGCACCCGAGCCGCCTCGCGCTCGGCCTCCTCGGCGAGCCGGTCGAGCTCGGACTCGAGCTCCTCCTCGCGGGCGGCGGCGCGCGCGGTCGCCTCGTCGAGGCGCTGCTCGGCCTCGTCCAGGGCGCTGCGCGTCTCGTCGAGCTCGGTCGTCAGCGCGGTCTCCCGCGCGGTGGCCTGCTCGGCGGCGGCGCGGAGGGCGTCGAGTTCGGCGGTCAGCGCGGTCTCCCGCGCGGTGGCCTGCCCGGCGGCGGCGCGCACCGCGTCGAGCTCGGCCGCCAGCGCCTCCTCGCGCTCGCCCGCCGCAGTCCGCGCGCTGCGCAGCCCGTCGAGCTCCTCGCGCAGGGCGCGCTCGCGCTCGGCGGCCTCGGCGAGCTCGGCGCGCACCGTCTCGAGCTCGGTCGTCAGCGCCTCGCGCTCCGTGGCCAGCGCCTCGCGCTCGCGTGCCGTCTCCTGCGCTGCGGTCCGCAGGGCGTCGAGCTCGGTGCTCAGCGCGTGCTCGCGCTCGCCGGCGCCTTCGCGCAGCGCCGTGAGCTCCGCCTGCAGCGACCGCTCGCGCTCGGCGCCCGCCGTGCGCAGCGCCTCGAGCTCCGCTGCGACAGCGTCCTCGCGCTGCTCGGCCGCGGTGCGCAGCGACCGCAGCTCGGCCGTCAGGTGCTCCTCGCGCTCGGCGGCCGCATCGCGCAGCGTCCCGAGCTCGGTGGTGAGCGCCCGGTCGCGTTCCTGTGCAGCGGTGCGCAGGGTCTCGAGCTCGGCGGCGAGCTGCTCCTCGCGCTCGGCGGCGGCCGCCCGCAGCGAGGTCACCTCGGCCTGCAGCGCCTGTTCGCGTTGCGACGCCTCCTGGCCCTGGGCCGTGGCGGCCTCGCGCAGCGCGTCGAGCTCGCGCTGGAGGACGCGTTCGCGGGCGGCCGCCGCCTCGCGCACCCCCTCGAGCTGCTTGTGCAGCTCCTGCTCGCGATCCGCGGCCGCTGCCCGCAGCACGTCCATCCCGACCGAGAGGACCTGCTCGCGGTCGGCGGCCGACACCCGCAGCTCGTCGAGCTCCTCGGCCAGGGCCCGCTCGCGGGTGCTGGCGGCCGCGCGAAGGCCCTCCAGCTCGGCCGTCAGCTCCTGCTCACGGGCCGCCGCGGCGGTCCGTGCGGCGTCCAGCTCGGCCGCGAGCGCGCGCTCGTGCTCGGCCGATGCGGCCCGCAGCGCGTCGAGCTCCTCGCCCAGCGCCCGCTGGCGCTCGGAGGCCGCGGCGCGCGCGTCCTCGAGCTCGCGCCGAGCCTCCTCCTCGCGGGCGGCGGTGGCCCGCTCGGCGGCCCTGGCGGCGTCGAGCTCGTCGCGCAGGGCGAGCTCGCGGTCGTCGGCGGCAGCGGCCGCCGCGCGGAGGCGGTCGAGCTCCTCGGCGAGGTCGGCGGCGCGCTGCTCGGCGGCGGTGACCTCCTCGTGCGTCGCGTCGCGCTCGGCGAGCGCGGCGTCCAGGCGCTCCTGGGTCTCTGCGGCGGCAGCGCGCGCGGCCGTCAGCTCGGCGTCGCGCGCCTCGCTGCGCTGATCGGCCGCCGCCGCGCGCTCCTCGAGCTCGGCGACGTGGCGCTGCGCGGCGTCGCGCTCGTCGCGCAGCTCCGCGAGCCGGTCGCGCAGCGCCCCGAGCTCCGTCTCGCGGGCGGCCGCCGCCGCCCGGACCTCGTCGACGCCCGCCGACAGCGCCTGGACCTCGCGGCGGTGCGTCTCGGCCTCGCGCTGCGCGGCCTCGAGGTCGGCTCGCGCCTGCTGGGCGGCGGCGTCGCGCGCGCGCAGCTCGGTGCGCACAGCCTCCAGCGCCGCCTCGAGCTCCTGCAGCGCCGCCTCGCGCTCCTCCAGCGCCGCCCGGCCGGCCTGCGCCGCCGCCTCCAGCTCCGCGGCGCGCGTCTCGGCGGTCGCGGTGCGCTGCTGGGCGCCGGTGGCCTGCTGCGCGGCGGCGGCCGCCCGCTCCTCGGCCTCGGCCGCGAGCTCCTCGGTGACCTCGGCGCGCTCCTGTGCCTGGCGAGCGCGCTCCTCGGCCTCCTGCGCTCGCTGCCGGGCCGCCTCGGCCTCCTGCTCGGCCTCGGCAGTGCGCGCCTGCGCGGCGCGCGCGGCCTGCTCGTGCTCGGCTGCCCGCTGCGCGACCGCCTGCGCCTCGGCAGAGACGCCTTGGGCGCGGGAGCGCAGCTCGGCCAGCTCCCGCTCGGCGTCGCGCGCGAGCTCGAGCGCCTCCTCGAGCTCGGAGGCCAGCCGTTCCCGCTCGGCCTCGGCGTCGTCGGCGCGCCGCTGGGCGGCGTCACGTGCCGCCGCCTCCTCCTCCAGGCCTGTCCCCGCCTCGGACGCCTCGCGCCGGGCCTCGGCCAGCTCCGCCCGCACCGCGTCCAGGGCAGTCGTGGCCGCCGCGAGGCGCGCCGCCTGCGCGGCCGCCTCGTCGCGCTCGGCCGTGACCTGCTCCAACGCCTCGCGGGTCTGCGCCAGCGCCTCGCGCGCCTGCGCGAGCGCCCCGGCGTCCTCCTCCCCCCGGGCGGCGCGCTCCTCGAGCTCGGCCAGCCGGGCTTGCGTCTGGGCGTCGCGCCGCTCGACCTCGGCGACCTGCGCTTCGAGCTCGGCGCGGCGCACCTCCAGGCCGTCGCGCGCCTGCGCCGTCGCCGCGAGCTCCGCGGTGAGGACGCGCAGGCGCTGCTCGGCCTCGGCCAGACGCCGGCCCGTGGCAGCCGCCTGGGACTGCGCCTCGCCCGCGTCGGCGCGCAGGGCCTCGAGCGCTGCCGCGGCCGCCTCGCGCTCCTCCTGCAGCGCATCGAGCTGCTCTCGCAGGCCGCGGGCATCGGCCAGCGCGGCCTCGTGGGCCTGCTCGAGGCCCTCCGCGCGCTGCTCGAGGCGCTCGGCCTGCCGGCGCAGCGCCTGGTGCTCGGTGCGCAGCGCCTGCGCCTGCGCCTGCGCCTCGCGGCCCGCCTGCGCCTCCTGCTCGGCCTCGGCGGCCCGCCGCGCCGCCCGGGCGGCCTCGGCCTCGGCGGCGCTCGCGCGCTCGGCCGCACTGGCCGCTGCGTCCTCGAGCTCGGCCGCGCGAGCCCGGACCTCCTGCAGGCGCTCCTCCAGGCCGCCCGCCCGCGTGGCGGCCTCGGTCGCCCGGGCCTCCATCGCCGCGGCGCGCTGCGCCGCGGCGGACGCGGCCTGCCGGGCGTCGGCCTGCGCTGCGGCGGCAGCGGCGGCCTCGGCCCGCAAGGCCTCGGCGGCGCGCTCGGCCTCCGCGCTGCGGCGCTCGGCCCCGGCCGTGCGGTCGCGCAGCTCGGCAGCCGCGGCCTGCGCCTGCTCGCGCGCGGTGGTCGCCTGCGCCGCCGCGGCCTCGGCGGCCTCTGCCCGCCGTTCGAGCTCGGCGACGGAGGCGGCGGCCGCGCTCTGCGCCGCCGCCGCGCGACGCTCCTCCTCGGCCAGTCGCCGGCGGGCGTCCTGCAGCGCGGCCTCCAGCTCGGCGGCGCGCGGCTCGACCGCTGCGAGGCGCTGGGCCGCCTCGGCGCCCGCCTGCGCCTCGCGCGCCAGCTCCTCCACACGCGCCTCGAGCATGACGGCGCGCGGCTCGACCGCGGCCAGGCGCTCCGCGGCCTCGGCACCTGCGCGGGCCTCGCGCTCCAGCTCGGCCAGGCGCGCCTCCAGCGCGGCCGCCCGCTGCCCGGCCGCCTCGACCTCGGCGGCGTGGGCCGCACGGAGCTCCTCGACCTCCGCCGCCGCCCGTTCGCGCGCGGCGGTGAGCTCGACCTCGAGGGCCGCCCGCTCGCGCTCCGCTTGCTCGCGCGCGCTGCCGGCCTCCCGCGTCGCGTCCGCACGCGCGGCCTCCAGCGCCGTCTGCAGCGCCTCGACCTCGGCCGCCGCCTCGGCGCGCGCCGCCTCCAGGGCGGCCTGCCCCGCGCTGCGCGCCTCGCGGACCTCCTCCTGGGCCGCGGCGAGCTCGGCGCGCGCCGCCTCCTGCTCGGCGTCGCGCTCGCGCGCGGCCCGGGCGAGCGCCTCGGCGGCCTCCTCGCGCGCGCGGGCCTGCGCCGCGGCTGCGTCGCGGCGGGCCTCCTCGAGCTGGGCGGCGGCCTGCTCGGCGGCCTGGCCCGCCCGGGCGCGCAGCGTCTCGGCCTCGCGCTCGGCCGCCCAGCGGACCTGATCGAGCTGCGCCTGGACGGAGGCGATGCGCTCGGCCGCCTGCCGCTCGGCCTCGCCGGCCTGCGCCTGCAGGGCCTCGGCCCGGCGCACCGCGTCGCGCTCGGCGCGCGCCAGGTCGGCCTCCAGCGCCTGGATGCGCTCGCGGGCCTCGCGCTGCTCGGCCGCCGTGCGCTCGCGCACGGCCTCCAGGCGCTGGGCGGCCGCCGTCTCCGCCGCGGCCACGCGCTCGCCCGCCGCGCGCAGCTGCTCGGCGGCCTCGCGCGCCTCGCGCTCCCGCAGACCCTCCAGCTCGCCGAGGCGCTCCTCGAGCTCGGCGGCCCGGCCGGTGGCCTCGCGCGCCTGGGACGCATGCGCGTCGATCTCCTCGCGCGCCTCCTGCAGGGCCCGCAGGGCGGCATCGTCGTGCTCCGCTGCGTGCTCGCGCGCGGCGGCCAGCTCCTGCTCGAGCTGCCCGACGCGCGCCTCGGCGGCGGCGGCCTGCGCCGCCCGGGCCTCCAGCTCGCGCAGCTGCTCCTGCGCCTCGCCGGCCGCGACGCCGAGTTCGAGGATCTGGGCCTCCAGGTCGGCCACGCGCCGGTCGGCCTGCGCGGCCCGCGCGGCGTCCTGCTCGAACGCCGCGGCGCGCTCCTGCGCGCCGGCCAGCTCGGCGACGCGGGCCTGCGCGCGGTGGGCCTCCTCGGCCGCCTGCGCCGCGGCGACGCGCAGCTCGGCGATCTCCGCCGCGGCCTCGTGCACGCGGCGCTCGGCGTCATGGCGGGCCGCCGTCTCGCGCTCGAGCTCCGTCCTGGCCTGCGCGAGCTGGGCCGCGACGGCCTCCGCCGCCCGCAGCTGCGCCTCCACCAGCTCGCGGCTCGCGCGCTCCTCGGCCAGCTGCTCGTGCGCCGCCTGCTCCTGGGCGGCCGCGGCCCGGCGCGCGGCGGCCGCCTCGGCCTCCAGCGCGGCGATGCGCTCCTGGGCCCGGGCGCCGCGCTCCTGCGCGACCTGGGCAGCCGCGACCGCCTCCTCGCGCTCGCGCTCCAGGCGATCGGCGCGGCCGAACGCCTTCGCCGCCTCGGCGGCGCGCGCCTCCGCGACCTTGCGGGCCTCGACGGCCTGCGTCACCCGCGCCTCGGCCGCCTGCAGGGCGCCACCCTGCTCCTCGAGCTGCGCGCGGGCCGCGCGCACCGCCTCCTGCGCGGCGGCGAGCTCCTGCTCGCGGGCCGCGGCCTCGCCCGCCGCCTGCTCGGCGCCGGCCGCGGCCCGCACGCGCTCGTCGCGTTCGGCGGCGACCTGGCGCTCGAGCTCGGCGGCCTCGTCCGCCGCGCGCCGGCGCGCGTCCTCGAGGTCCGCGGTGCGCTGCGCCAGCGCCGCGCGCACGCGATCGAGCTCCTGCGCGGCCTCAGCGCGCGCTGCCTCGAGCTGCTCGGCGGCCGCCGCGGCGGCCGCGGCGGCGCGCTCGCCCTCCTGGCGCGCGGTCCGCAGCGCCTCGGCACGCTCCGCGGCCGCGGCCCGCTCCCGGGCGAGCTGCTCCTCGGCGGCGGCGAGCTGCTCGCGCGCCGCGGCCCGCTCGCGCTCGCGGGTCGCCTCGATGTCCTGCGCGGCCTTGGCCACCAGCGAGGCGCGCTCCTGGCGCAGGCGCCGGTCGAGCTCCTCGCGGGCGTGGGTGACCTCCTCGGCCGCGTGCCGCGCGACCGCCTCGGCCTCCGATCGCGCGCGCCCCAGCTCGCCGACGCGCGCCTCCAGCAGCGCGACCCGGTCGGAGTGCGCGGCGGCTGCGGCCTCCGCGCGCTCGCGCGCCGCCCGCTCGGCCACCATCCGGCGCTCGGCCTCGCGCCGGGCCGCCGCCTCCTCGTCGAGGCGCAGCTCGAGCTCGCGCATCGCCTGGCGGCGGGCCTCCGCAGCGCGCTCGGCGTCCGCGCGCCGGCGGCGCTCCTCGCCGGCGCTCGGGGCGGCGACCGCCGCGCCCTTGGCCCGCGGGACCGGACGCGGCAGGTCGGCGATCGTCCTGCCGGCCTCCAGCGCGTAGGCCGTGCGCGGGTGCTCCACCAGGTCGGCCGGGGCGCTGTAGGCGGCACGCCACACCGGGCCGTCGGGCCCGGCGTGGGGCGCCGCGTCGTCCGGGCCCGGAAGCGGGGCCAGCCGGTGGGTCCGGCGGCCGTCGTCGAGCAGCAGCAGGGGCGGCGACAGGCGCTCGCGGATGTCGCTGTGCCACCGGCCGTGGATGCGCAGGAGCGTCGTGCCCGGCGTGGCCGGGACGAGCTCGAACCCCTCAGCGTCGAAGCGGGCGGCCACCGCGCCCTGAGGTTAGACCGGCAGGAGGTCGGCCAGCGCCCCGAGTGCCGCCGCAAGGACGGCCTCGGGCGGCTGGGCGGCGTCCAGGACCCGGAACCTCGCCGGCTCGGCCGCCGCGAGCTCGTCGTAGGCGCCCGCCACGGCCGCCTGGAAGGCGTCGCCGGCCTGCTCGAGCCGGTCTGCGCCGCTGCCGCGGCCGTCCTGCCGGGCGCGCCCGGTCGCGGCGTCGACCCGCAGCAGCAGCGTCCGGTCGGGGACCAGCCCGCCCGTGGCAAAGGCGTTGACGGCGGCCACCGCCTCCACGCCCAGCCCCCGGGCCGCCCCCTGGTAGGCCAGCGACGAGTCGACGAAGCGGTCGAGCAGGATCCAGCCCCCCGCGTCGAGCACGGGGCGCAGGCGCTCCTCGACCAGCTGCGCCCGGGCGGCCGCGAAGAGCAGCGCCTCCGCCCGCCCACCGACGACGAGGCCGGGGTCCTTGACCAGCTCACGGATGCGCTCGGACGTGGCGACGCCGCCGGGCTCGCGCAGGAGCTCGACGGGCAGGCCGCGGGCGACGAGCTCGGCGTGCAGGGCGCGCGCCAGCGTCGTCTTGCCCGCGCCGTCGATGCCCTCGACGGTCACGAACGTCACGCCTCCGACGCTACCCGTACCCTGAGCCGCCGTGCTGGCCGAGGTCCTCGAGCGCCATCCCCACGCCAAGGCCGTCCTGGGCGCGGCGCTGCCTCCCGGCGGCCGCGCCTCCCACGCCTACCTGTTCCATGGACCGGCCGGCGCCGGCAAGGCGCAGGCGGCCCTGGAGCTGGCCGCCGCCCTGCTGGGCGAGGGGGCGGCGGACCCTGCCGCGGTTCGTGAGCGCGTCCTGCACAAGGTCCACCCGGACCTGACGTGGGTGACGCCGCGCGGCGCGGCCGGACTGCTCGTCGAGGACATCGACGAGCCCGTCGTCGGCGCCGTCACCCGCACCCCGTTCGAGGCGCCCCGCCGTGTCTTCGTGCTCGAGCAGGCGGAGTCGATGAACGACAGCGCCGCCAACAAGCTGCTCAAGACGCTCGAGGAGCCGCCGGCCTTCGCGCACCTCGTCCTGCTCACCGATCGCCCGGCCAACGTGCTGGCCACCATCGCCTCGCGCTGCCAGGCGGTGCGCTTCGAGGCGCTGGCCCCGGATGCGCTGGCCCAGCGGCTGCAGCGTCACGGCGTCGCACCCGAGCAGGCGCTGGCGTGCGCGCGGCTGAGCCTCGGCGATGCCGGCCTCGCGCTGGCGCTCGCCCTCGGCGAGGGGCCGGCGCTGCGCGCCGCGGCCGAGGGCCTGGCGCGCGCGTGCGTGCGCGGCGACCTGGCGTCGGCGCCGTGGAAGGGCCTGCTCGACCAGGCCCGCGCCCACGGCGACCAGGCCGCGGAGGCCGACGCGCAGCGGGTGGAGGCCGAGGCGTCCTACCTGCCCGACCGCGAGGCGCGGCGCGCGCGCAAGGCCGGCGAGACGTCCGGGCGGCGCGCGGCGCGCCGCGCGTTCACGGCGACGCTCGACCGGGGGCTGCTGCTGGCCGGTCTGTGGTTCCGCGACGTGGCGGCCGTGCTGGACGGGGCGCCCGAGCTCGCCCACCACGCCGATCGCGCCGAGCAGCTCGCGCAGGACGCCGAGCGCGTCGCGTCCTCCGCGCGCGCTCGCGATGCCGTGCAGCTCGTGGAGGAGGCGCGCACGATGCTGGCCCTCAACCCCACCGAGGAGCTCCTGCTCGAGGCGCTCGCCTCGCGCGTCGAGCGCCGCGTCAGCTGATCGCGCCCGCGGCCACGAGCGCCAGCACCAGGCCGCCGAGCAGCACGCGGTAGACCACGAACACCCGCAGGGTGTGCGAGGTGAGGAACCGCAGCAGCCCCGCGATGCACGCGTAGCCGACGACGAAGGCCAGGAGCGCGGCGATGATCGTGGCGCCGACCGGCGCGCCGCCCTCGCCGCCGATGTCCTTGAGCTGGTAGAGCCCCGACAGCACCACCGCCGGGATCGACAGCAGGAAGGAGAACCGCGCGGCGGCCGCCCGGTCGAGCCCGAGCAGCAGGCCGGCGGTGATCGTCGCCCCGGACCGCGACACGCCCGGCACGAGCGCCAGCGTCTGTGCGCTGCCGATCAGCAGCCCCTCGCGCAGGCTGAGCTGCTCGATGCCCCGCTCGCAGCGCGCGCGGTTGTCGGCCCACAGCAGGATGAGGGCGAACACGATCAGCGTGCAGCCGATGAGCGTCAGGTCGCGCGCGCTGGTCTCGATCGTGTCGTCGAACGCGAGGCCGAAGACGCTGATCGGGATCGTGGCGAAGATCAGGTACCAGCCCATCCGCGCCTCGTGCAGGCCGCGCTTGGACGGGTCGCGCAGCGACGCCAGCCAGGTCGTGCCGATGTTCCACAGGTCCTGGCGGAAGAAGATCAGCTCCGCGGCCATCGTCCCGAGCTGGATGACCGCGGTGAACGCCGCTCCCGGGTCCTCGTGGCCGTAGAAGGCCGGGAAGATGCGCAAATGGCCGCTCGAGGAGATCGGCAGGAACTCGGTCAGGCCCTGGAGGAGGCCGAGGAAGATGGCCTCGAGGGCGCCCATCGTCGGCGCAGGACAGTAGGGGCTCGCCGCGCCGGGCGCGTCGCCGCGGCGGTCACCGCCTCTTCACGACGGCCCCCCGCGCCACGGGCACCCTGTGCCGCGTGAGGAGCTCAGGACACACCGGCGATCGGGCCCAGCCGCGGCTCACGGCCGTGCAGCTCGAAGGCGCCGAAGCGCGAGAAGAGGCGGTGGCCGGGCCCGTGGAAGTCGGTGGAGCCGGTGGTCAGCAGGTCGCGCGCGGCGCAGTGCGCGACGAGGAGGTCGACCTGTGCGCGCGTGTGGGTCACGTAGAAGGTCTCGACGCCGTCGAGCCCCAGGGCGGCGAAGCGGTCGATGGTGTCCAGCACGTCCTGCGGCGCGTCCACGTCCCAGAACGGGTGCGCCCAGACGGCGACTCCGCCGGCGGCGTGGATGACCTCGATCGCCTCGGCAACCGTCGGCGTCGTGCGCCGGCGGTAGGCGGGCGCGCCCGGGATGAGGTAGGCCTCCAGCAGCGCGCTCGCGTCCGCGAGACCCTCGTCGCGCACGCGGGCCGCGTTGGCGGGGTGGCCGAAGGCCGCCTGGGCGAGATGCGGCCGTCCGACGGGCTTGCCCGCCGCCCGCCGCGCGTCCAGGGGCGCGCGGTCCAGCGCGAGGCCCGCCTCCTCGAGCGCGTCCGCCATGCGCTCGGCGCGCGCGGCGCGGTCGGCGCGCCAGGCCTCCAGCGCCGCCCGTAGCCCAGCGTCCTGCGGGTCCAGGAGGTACCCGCAGACGTGCAGGTCCTCGTGGTCGCCGTCCAGCGCGCTGATCTCCGCCGCGGGGACGACGCGCACGCCGTGCCGGAGCCCGGCCTGCACCGCCTCGGGCACGCCGTCGACGGTGTCGTGGTCGGTCAGGGCGAGCAGCTCGATCCCGGCCGCGGCGGCGCGGGCCACCACCTCGGCGGGCGCCAGCGCCCGTCC
>Ga0196964_10001710_pt1 | contig 10927 bp, 12 predicted proteins | sample S1_10metaG_FD_148615 | JGI IMG/M metagenome (GOLD analysis project Ga0196964, IMG submission 148615) | Soil microbial communities from Anza Borrego desert, Southern California, United States - S1_10 | ecosystem: Environmental > Terrestrial > Soil > Desert | place: USA: California | collected... | reverse complement strand
GGTTACGCATACCTTCACCGACTTTGACTGAAGGTTTTCCATTTTAACGGTTCCTTTTATTGTAACACGTTTGTAGAAATACGAATTGTATTTTCTTGCTTTTTCTTCGCTGCCGGCTTCCTCTTCGCTCATTTTTACCTGTATGTCGGTGGCTTTGGCCAACTGCACTTTCACCTTTCCGCCACTTGGTGTGTATTTGATCTGGTCCTGTGCAAGAGGCTGCAGGTTTTTATCCTGTACAAAAACCGGTGCGGTAGTGAACGGGAAAGGAGTGGTATTACTCAGTTTTAACGAGTGAAACACGTCAAAAGTCTGGTTATCGTTAATGTTTATGCGCTGGTTGCTGGCGTAATTCACAATGTCTGATAAATTGATTTCATAAATGTCCTCATACGGTATATCGGCCGAGAAAATGCTGAAACTTGTTTTTGAATTTTTAGGGATGTTTACTTTGCCCAATTTGTAACGATATAAATCTTCGTCTTTGTCACCAGCCGTTGTAAATGTGTTGTACTCGTTGTAAACGGTAGTCACATCATTGTCATAAGCGCCTGCTATTGGAGCTGCCATTGCATTGTTGTACGTTGACTGGTAATTGTAATTGCTGTTGCTGTTCCAACCGTAGCCCTGGCCGGCAGCGCCATATAATCCACCGCTTACCGCATTCAAATAAAATTGCGCCAATGGATCAACCTGCTGGCCGTATTTGAAATTGGCAGCACCCAGTGTAAGTGTAAGTTCAGCATCCTTAATATCTTCCGAAAAATTTTCAACCAGGGCGTTCATTGACAATTGCAGTTTTGAATCGTCAAGCATTTTAATGCTATACCCCGGCACCCAGTTCATACCGCTTTGCATATAACTGAGTTTAAGCGGCAGGCTGTTTTTTTCCTTGTCAAATACAATGCGTGCAACCCTTGCCAGTGAATCGGATTTTACCCGTTCGTTGGGTTCGGTCTCAAAAAACAATTCGTAAATGTTGCTGGTATTTAAAAACAGGTAAGCACCTTCCTGGGTTTTGATTTTGGCCATGCCCGTTGCCGGATAAAAATTTTCAAGCGTACCTTTTGCGTTGCTTACAGTTGAAGTTCCTGTACCTATGGTATAAGTGAGGCGTAGCCGCTTGCCTTTGTTGGCATTCAGCGCATCGTGGAAATTGGCAATAGGGCGGGTTGATTTAATGGTATCGGTAATGTATTCAATACGGTTTACAGGACTTTCTTTTTGCGTGGTAATCCAAAAAGTGGATAAAAGCGGGTTGAAATTTTCCATTGACATGGACCATGTGCCTTTGGGCGCGCTAACGTTTCCTTCTTTTGCAATAAAACAGGTGCCGTTTTTAAAAAGATTAATGGCTGTTGTTTTCAGCTCTTTTTGAGCGTTGGCGCCCAGTACAGCAACAATTGCACCAAGCGTAAGGGTGAAACTTTTGCTCAACGTTAATTTGTTTTTTTTGCTGAATTCGCGGATCTTCGGTTTCATAAGGGTATTTATGTTTTTGAGGTTAACAAATGTATTCAATTAACCCGAGGTACAATGGGGGGAAAAGGTGGTTCAGGAGGTTTAACATTTGTTGGGAAATTGTTCTTCGTTCTCCGCGATTAGCATAACGTGTTATCGTTCTTTATTCTCCGTCAGAAACTCAACAAATAACATTTTTAACCATTTACCCGGCTATTTTCAACCGTTTTGCCCCGAACAGCAAACAATGATTTCAATACCTGCCCGCTAAAAAGTGGTTTCGTGTCCCCATTCCCGGTTAACAAATATCTGTTAACTTTACCCCATGTCCAAAAAACAAATCAACCTCGCTTCTATTGCAACACTGGATCAAATTAATGCCATGAATAAAAACACCATCATGGAACAAATTGGCATTGTGTATACCGAACTGGGTGCAAATTACATTTGCGGGACCATGCCTGTGAATGCCAAAACGCACCAACCCATGGGGCTTTTGCACGGTGGGGCCAGTTGTGTCCTGGCTGAGTCGTTGGGAAGCATGGGTTCGGCTTTACTGGCCGACTCCCGCGTAAATAATATTACAGGAATTGAAATCAATGCAAACCATATAAGGGGAAAACGTGAAGGTACCGTTACAGGTAAAGCAACCATTATTCATTATGGCCGCACCACGCATTTGTGGCAGATTGAAATTACCGATGAGGGAAATAACCTGGTGTGCATCTCACGGTTAACAGTGTTGGTTGTTCCAAAACAGCAATAAGCATGGCTGATTCCTGCGTTTTATATAAATGGCCGGGCCAGCAAAATTGGGTTTATTTACAGGGGGAACTGGTGCCTGTTGACCCAACCCGGCAAGGTTTTGTCATCGCACCTTTTAGGGGCAATGCTAAAATGATAACGTGCTTGCTAAAAGAAGAATCGACAGAATTTCCACAAGAGAAATTTTCAAACATGGTTAAACGGGCGCAGGATGATTATTTGTTTGACCCCTTGCATGCGCTTGATTTGTATCATGCCGCACTTGGCAAAGCCATTGCTGCCGTAAGCAATGGTAAACTCAAAAAAGTTGTTGTCAGCCGGCAGGAACATTTTGCATGCCGCGATGACCATTTTATACGGCAATTCCCCGCATTGGCCGGTGCCTATCCGAATGCACTGGTTTATTTTCTTTCTACTGCCGAACATGGTTCATGGTTTGGGGCCAGTCCTGAAATACTGGTTGAAGAAAATGAAACGTCATTTACCACCATGGCGCTGGCGGGCACAATAAAAAGCGAGTTGGAGATTGAAATGAAAGACTGGAAGCAAAAGGAAATTGAGGAACATAAGTATGTGGCTGATTATATTGCCGCTTTGTTTGAAAAAAACGCATTGGGTTATGACCGGTACCCAACCGCTATACATCGAACGGGTAACATTCATCATCTTATCAGCAAATTTATTTTACCCAAAAATCAAAGCACTTCATTGTTTGAATTGGCAGGAATGCTGAATCCTACACCGGCCGTGTGCGGCTTGCCGGTTGAGGAATCACGCAGGTTTATTCTTGAGCATGAAAAATATGATCGCAGTTTGTATACCGGCTATTTAGGCCCCATAGGTATGCCAAAATACAACGGGTTTTATGTAAACCTGCGATGCGGACAAAAAATTGCAGGCGGGGCATTTTTATATGCGGGTGGCGGAATCAATAAAGGGTCGGTGGCCGGAGATGAATTCAATGAGACCTGCAATAAGATGGAAAATACCTGGAGGTTTTTTAATTAATCACCTAAAATCTTTTTTTTCGGGATCATTAATGATGTTGTCAAGTTTCCACATGTTTCCATCGCGCACAAACACATACAGTTCTTCAAATTCAACGGTTTCGCTGGAATTGCCCAGCGGTGCCGTAAAATCCGAATCGTAGGCGAAATAATCGTTTTTACTTCCTTTAATGTAAGCCTTGAAACTGTCTTCGGCATCGTTGGCGCTATCCTGTATTTTCACAATTGATATTTTATCCAGTACAATGTTTTCAAACAGGTTAACAATGCGTTTTTGGCGGTAAACATTCAGTAAAGGTTGAAAACGGGCAATAAAGTGAGGGGTTACCAGTTCGTTTACCTGTTTGAGTTCGCGCTGGGTCCAGGCTTCCTGTATTTTCAGGTAGGTTTCCCTGGCGTAGGCAATCATTTTTTCCTCGTTCCACATGGCGTCAAACTTTGCGGCTTCCTGTATTTTTTTGCGTGTGCGCCCCACTTGCCGCTTTACAATGATCCCAAAACCAAAAAATACAAATGCAATTAATACTAACCCAATGATGTATATCACATGCAAGGTTTTTTGCTCACCTTCCGAAAGCGGTTTGCTCCTGAAGCTGTAGTAGCGGGTAGGCCCGTAAAGGCCCGAAAATCCGTTATAATAACAGGCTATTAAAAACAACAGCAGTAATGCCGTTGGCAGGAATCGCGTGGAAAGGTGTTTTTTCATGGACGCGGTCCATAAAGATAATCATCATTTCCTATAACCGCGGCTTAAAGAAAAGATTTTTGAAAATGATGTTCATGACCACAGCATAAATCATGGATACAATCATGAGCGAGATCAACGTAACGGTTGTTATCATGAACGGTGAAAAAAACAATTCCGCATTGGCCTTTTGTTCGTCAATAAAATCACCACGGCTGCGGTTCCCCCAGGCATCGGGGTTATCGCGTTGCACCTGTTTAAAGTCCATTTTTTCGGCCCACTGCACACGTTCCTTGATTTTGTCCTGGCCGAATTTTTTATCAATGTTGTTGTAGTAAAAAAAAACGAAAATCGAAACAACCAGTGCATAAATGGCCCCACCCCTGATACCGGCCTTGATGCGGGCTATACCCGATGAAAGCATCCGGTTATTTTTTTCACGCGCCACATACATGCCCAGACCAACGGCAAGTAATACGCATACAATGTTGGCAAGAATAACAAAATTATAGTGGGTATATTGAAAGCCGGTTATAAAAAAAATACACTTCAGTGTAATAAAAACAAGCGCAAATCCTAAACCGGCCCCGGTGGTTTTATTCATACGTTTAACCGTTCATGGTTGCAAGGAACTCGGCATTGTTACGTGTTTTTTCCATATGGTTCTTTACAAATTCCAGGGCTTCCACGCTGTTCATGTCGGCCAGGTGCTTGCGCAGGATCCATACACGTTGCAAAATATCTTTTTCGGCAAGCAGGTCTTCGCGTCTTGTGCCTGATGATAAAATATCAATGGCAGGGAACACGCGTCTGTTGCTGAGCTTGCGGTCAAGCTGCAATTCCATGTTACCGGTACCTTTAAATTCTTCAAAAATAACCTCGTCCATTTTTGATCCGGTTTCAGTCAATGCGGTTGCAATAATGGTAAGCGAACCTCCATTTTCAATTTTACGGGCAGCGCCAAAGAACCGTTTTGGTTTGTGAAGGGCGTTGGCGTCAACACCACCCGACAAAACTTTGCCCGATGCCGGTTGCACCGTATTGTAAGCACGTGCAAGGCGGGTAATTGAGTCAAGCAGTATACAAACATCGTGACCACATTCCACCAAACGTTTTGCTTTTTCCAATACAATATTGGAAACCTTTACGTGGCGTTCGGCCGGCTCGTCAAACGTTGAAGCAACTACCTCGGCTTTTACACTGCGCGCCATGTCGGTCACCTCTTCAGGACGTTCGTCAATGAGCAATACAATCAAATAAACTTCGGGGTGATTTTCGGCAATGGCGTTGGCAACATCTTTTAACAACACCGTTTTACCGGTTTTGGGTTGTGCCACAATCATTCCGCGTTGCCCTTTTCCAATGGGTGAAAACAAGTCCATGATGCGGGTTGACATGTTTTCTTTGCTGTGACCGGTCAAACGCAGTTTTTCATTGGGAAAAAGTGGAGTAAGGTATTCAAACGGCACACGGTCGCGTACATAACCGGGATCACGGCCGTTTATTTTTTCAACCTTGATTAATGCAAAATATTTTTCACCCTCTTTGGGTGGACGAATGGATCCTGTTACCGAATCACCTGTTTTAAGGGCATGTAATTTAATTTGTGCCTGCGAAATGTACACATCATCGGGAGAGGCAAGATAATTGTAGTCCGATGAACGTAAAAAACCATAACCATCAGGCATGATTTCCAACACGCCTTCGGTGGATACAAAACCTTCAAAATTATAGCCAGGCTCTTCTTTTGACCGATGCTGGTTGTGATTTTGTTGTTGATTTTGCTGTTGGTTTTGTGACGGGTTCTCCTGCGATGCACTATTTTCAACATTTTGTTTATGATGAACATGCTGATGTTCTTTGTGTTTAGGCGTTTCCGGTTTTTTAATCTCAGGAATTTCGGTCACTTCTTCTTTGGCCGGTACTTCTTCTTCCTTTGGTTCCTCTGTTACCGGTTTTTCACTGAATAAAGAATGCTGTTCATTTTCAGCCTCGGTTTTTTTGAACTTTTTAAAAGGTTTTTCTTCACCAGGAACCTCGGTATGGTCTACATCTGCGCTTTCAGTTACCGGTCGGTTTTTGCGGCCTGTCGTAATTTCAACCTTGCTGGTTTTAATTACACGTCTACGTTTAGGCTTGTTTTCTTCGTTGTCACTCATGAAATAAGATTAGGTTTATGCACAATATTTTTGATTTTTGAAATAGTTTTCAGCGAACTAATCCGGGGAAATTGGTGTATTCGTGAATAAATACGCTACAATAATAAGGGTTTTTTCAATTCACCTGACCAAAATTTGAAAAAAAACCTTTTCTTATTTTGGGGAACGCAGTTGCTGGCGTATGATTTTTTCTTGTAATTCATTGAAACTTAGACTGTCAATAGTTGTAAGGCGCGCTATTGCATCTTGAGCATAAGGTGATTGTGGAAATTTTTGCACAAATAACTCATATTGTTTTTTCGCTTCGGCACGGTTATCCAAATCACTGTCAAGCGTTGACGCATATAAATACAATACCATGTCGGCATCCTTAAAATCGGGATACAGGTCAACCACTTTTTTGTACATGGCGCACTTTTCGTGCGGTAAATTTACATTGCCATAAAAATCACCTGCTTTTATAAGGTATACGGGTGATCGTTTGTCATTGGGAAAACTGTCGGCATATTGCCTGTATAAACTTATAAGGTCAAGCAGTTGTGATTTCGATGGGTTATTGCCGCTGAGCTTTGATTCTGCAGTTTTTATTTGTTTTTTTAAAGGAATGGCTTTTGCAATTTTATGCGTGCTTTCTTTGGTTCCGCATGAAACCGCAAACAAGGTCATGGACCAAAAAAATAAAAAAGTATATCGTTTCATCGCCTTTTCGGAAATTTCATTTTATAGGCAACCTCCACATCGCCTTTACTTATTTCATCCAGTTTGCGTTTGAGCAATTGCCTGCGCAAAGGATTTATTTTTTCAACAAACAATTTGCCTTCCAGGTGATCAAATTCATGTTGAATAATGCGCGCGGCAAAACCTTTGAAGTTCTTTTTTTGTTCCTTGAATTTCTCATCCAGGTACCGGATGGTAAGTTCTTCCCTGCGAAATACTTCTTCGCGAATACCGGGAATGGAAAGACAGCCTTCATTAAAACCCCATTCATCGCCTTTTTCATTTTCAATGGCGGGGTTAATGAAAACGTGTTTGAAGTCGCGCATATAATGGGTGCTTTCATCCTCGTCTTCAGCAAATGAACTGCCGTCAACCACAAATAAACGGATGGATTTTCCAACTTGCGGTGCTGCAAGCCCAACCCCGTTTGCATTGTACATGGTTTCATACATGTCAGTAATCAATTGCTGCACTTCACCGGTATTCTCCTTTATTTCTTCGGCACGTTTTTTCAAAACCGGGTCGCCATATGCTACTATAGGAAGCACCATTTATTTTTTTGTTTTAAATTTATTGATAGCACTAACTGTAAAATCGCTCAGCACAAGTTTACCGCTCATGCCGGCCCGTTCAATCAACAGTTCATCCCAATGTTCGGTACCCTGCCAAAATACTTTTTTAAGCATGGCCATGGCTTCGGGGTTTGAATGCGCCAGGGTAGACGCCAGTTTTTCAATGGCAGCATCCATTTCGGGAATGCCTGAAAATACATTTGCATACAATCCTTTTTCGCGGGCCCATTGCGCGGTTTGCCATTCGGCAGCGTCAATGGTTAGTTGCACAAAAGCGGCTGTACCTATTTTGCGTTCTACGGCCGGGCCAACAACAAAAGGCCCAATGCCCACAGCAAGTTCACTTAATTTTACCGAAGCTGATTCGTGGGCAAACGCATAATCAGCAGCGCTTGCCAAACCAACGCCACCGCCAACGGCTTTACCCTGAACGCGCGCAAGCACAAATTTTGGCGCTTTTCGCATGGCATTAATCACAGCGGCAAAACCTGAAAAAAACGTTTTTCCTGTTTCAAAATCCTTGATCGAAATCAATTCGTCAAAACTGGCGCCTGCACAAAACGCTTTTTCACCTTCGCTTTGCAATACAATGACTTTTGCTTCGGGATTATTGCCCAGGGCCTCAATTTCACCGGCCAGTTTTCGCAATAAATGACCGGGCATTGAGTTGCTCATGGGATGGTAAAAAACAGCATAACCTATCCCGTTTTTGATAAATGATTTTACATGTCCTTCGGTAACGACTGATTCCATGGTTGTATTGTTGGCGCTAAATTAATAATAATGTGTATGCTGAGGGCGATAAATTGAGGGAAAGGACGGTAAACGGCCTTTGTAGAGGCTGCAAATGAAGTGCTTCGATACGTTTCCATGTACAAAACAATTGTTATTTTTGCACCGTTCAATTTCACATCCCTTAGCTCAGCTGGATAGAGCAACTGCCTTCTAAGCAGTAGGTCACTGGTTCGAATCCAGTAGGGATGGCATCTTTTAAAATCACAATTTTATGGCAAAATTCTGGAAAACTGAAATTCCCACAACCGATTTTTATGCAGTCCTGTTCCTTTCAACGCGGTCTAAAAACCTTGATGGTTATGCCGAAATGGATGAAAAAACCATTGAGAAGGTAAAGTTGTATGAGGGCTTTTTAGGGTACGAAAGCATTAAAAGCGGTGATGACGGCATTTTTATTTCTTATTGGGCCGATATGGAATCAATTGAACGATGGAAGAAGGATTCGTTGCATATGGAAGCAAAAAACTTTGGTTATGCCAAATGGTATGACCGCCTGGTTACGCAAATATGCAAAGTGAATTATTCAAAAGAATTTATCCGATAAGTTCCGTTATTTTCTCTGCTACATCTTCGGCTTTCCCATTGGCGTCAACCAGTATATGCGCCTGTCTATAATATCGTTCCCTTAAGGCCAGCAATAAATTAATTTTCAGTTCGGGATCAGTGGCCTGGAATAAAGGGCGGTTGCTGGTCTGGTTTTTCAGCCGTTCAGTCAATATAGGCTGTTTCACTTCAAGATAAATTAATTTACCGGCCTTTTTAACCAGTTCAAGGTTGTTGTGAAAAGCAACCGTACCGCCCCCCAGTGAGATGACCGTATTGTTTTTTATTTCCTCAATAAGTTTAACCAGCGATTCGTGCTCAAACAGCCTGAAAGCGTCTTCGCCCTCATCGGCAAAAATATGCCTGATTGATTTGCTCTTTGTTTTTTCTATTTCATGATCAAGATCAATGAATGCGTAACCCAATTTTGTTGCAAGTAACTTTCCGGTGGTTGATTTACCACTGCCGGGCATGCCTGTGAGGAATATGAGTTTGACCAAGGTGTGATTTTACTAATAAATTAAACGAAGATAAGAAATAATAAAGTAAGATTTTAGATTTAGGGCCTTCATAATCTTCCTTTTTGTAGCCGTGAACTCCGGTTCAGAAGTTTGATTGATCCCGGATTGGGTATAAATCGTATTTCTTACGTTGAAATCTAAAATAAAAAAGAGAAATTCATTTCATTAGAACAACCCGTTTATCTCTCCGTCAATCTGGGTAATAATTTTGCCCAAATCTTCTTTTTCAATGGAAAACTTATTGTTGTCAACATCAACAATCAACAATTTTCCGCGATCATAGGTAGAAATCCAGGCTTCGTAACGTTCATTCAGCCGTTTTAAATAATCAAGGCGTATGCTTTCTTCGTATTCGCGGCCACGGCCTTGTATATGGTTTACCAGGGTTGGAACACTTGAACGCAGGTAAATCAATAAATCGGGTGCTGCAATAAATGACTCCAATAAATTAAACAGGGTGAAATAGTTTTCAAAGTCCCTGGTTGTCATCAAACCCATGGCGTGAAGATTGGGCGCAAAAATGTATGCGTCTTCATAAATTGTCCGGTCCTGTATAAAATTCTTTTTCTTTTTTCTGATTTCCTGTATCTGGTTAAAGCGCGTATTTAAAAAGTAAATTTGAAGGTTGAATGACCAGCGCTGCATGTCTTCATAAAAATCATTGATGTACGGATTGCTTTCAACATCTTCATAATGGGCCTCCCATTTATAATGTTTGGCAAGTAAACCTGTTAACGTGGTTTTACCTGATCCGATGTTTCCAGCTACTGCTATATGCATATCTCGATTTTTTGTGCGAGGGGCTAAATTATAAGAATATATTCAAAATTATTTTTTTGTTAATAATTTAATGAATCGTACCGATTTATTGATACTTTAGCTGTTGATGAAGACAGATGTTTTGGCTTTTGGCGCTCATCCTGACGATATTGAACTGGCAGCGGGCGGAACCATTGCCATGTTAACTGCACAACAAAAAAAGGTGGCCATAGTTGATTTAACCAGGGGCGAATTGGGTACCCGGGGAAGCGCAGCTATTCGCGATAAGGAAGCCGAAGCCTCGGCAAATTTACTGGGTTTGTCTAAACGTGTGAACATTGATTTGGGTGATGGTTTTTTTGACATCAATCAAAAAGAATTGCTCAAGGTTGTTGAACAAATTCGTTATTTTCAACCAGAAATCATTTTGGCCAACGCTGTTGCCGATCGTCATCCCGATCATGGCCGCGGAGGCGCTCTCGTTAAACGTGCCGCGTTTTTATCGGGACTTGTGAAAATTGAAACATCTGTTGACGGAGTAAAACAAGCACCATGGAAACCTCGGGCTGTATATCATTATATACAGGACAATTTTATTGAACCCGATTTTGTGGTTGATATAACCGGTTTTGAGGAAATTAAGATGAAAGCCATTGCCTGTTTCGCTTCGCAGTTTTACAATCCCAACAGCACTGAACCGGAAACGTCTATATCAGGCCCTGAATTTATGCAACACATTCGTGCTCGCATGGTGCAAATGGGTCGTTATATCAGTGTTAAAGCGGGGGAAGGCTTTACTGCCGGCAGACCTTTAGGCATTGCTAATCCCTTGCTGTTCATTTAAACCCAAAGTAGATAATAAAAATTGAGATAGCTCTATGGTATTTGATGAAACGTTGTTGCACAATGTTTTGTCGGGGGGGTGACCCTGACAGTGGAAATG
>Ga0196964_10001709_pt1 | contig 10928 bp, 23 predicted proteins | sample S1_10metaG_FD_148615 | JGI IMG/M metagenome (GOLD analysis project Ga0196964, IMG submission 148615) | Soil microbial communities from Anza Borrego desert, Southern California, United States - S1_10 | ecosystem: Environmental > Terrestrial > Soil > Desert | place: USA: California | collected... | reverse complement strand
TCTAGGGGTCTACGACTGCGCCAAGTGCGGCGATGAGCTGGTGTGCCTGCGCTGCGACGGCTGTAGCTGCGAGTGTTAGGAGGCTAGACCTTTCGTGAAGTCGAAGCTTTTGGTCTGGCGGTCGCTGAAGCCCTGCGGATGCGTGTACTCCAGCGAGGTCGACAGAGCGACCCGGCGCGGAACTGTGCATTTCACACCGTGCGAAAGGCACGACCTCAAAGCCCTTCTTCGGAGGCGCGGACGATGAGAAAGGACGTTTCCCCGCGCCACGCGATCATCTGGGTTGCGGAGACGGAGTGCTGCGGCCTGAAGGTCCACTCCCCGGCGGATCTGGCGAAGCCGTGCCACGCTCGCCGCCCGGTCGAGGACGCGCACCTTCCGCGCAACGACAGCTACCCCGCGTGCAAGATCCTCCGCTACTGGGAATTCCGTGCAAAGCGTTCGGTGTCGCCCGCCATCGCTGAGAAGGCTTACGGAAAGGCATAGTGCATGACAACGGACCTTGAGGCCGTCGTGAAGGTCGCCAGCCCGCATCGGTGTAGCGGGGCCGCTGACAAGGTGCGCGAGATCCTGAGCCGCCCAGAATTCCGCGACGTGATGGCGGAGATGGTAGAGCGGGAGCCGGATATCCGCCTGACGGTGTGGATTCTCCCGCAGCGCAAATCCCAAGCGGGAGGCAAGGCATGACGTTCGTGCCGAAGAAGTACGTCACCGTCACGATGAACCTCAAGCAGGCGGAGGCGGTTCAGGTGATCCTCCGCGCCGCCGTAGAAGCCGACTACCCAGGCGGATGCACGAATGCCACGCGGAGGCGGCTGGACGGCGTCAGACGCACGCTCGAGGCGGCCCTGCGCGAGGCGTCGAAACACAGTTCCCAAGAAAGGAGCCCCAAGTGAGCCCCTACGAGTCATGGATCCGCGCCGACCTTCTGTGCCATAGGAACGTCCGCAACTACTACGTGGACCGCCGGTATATCTCGTCCATCGGCCTGGGCAGGCACGACGACAACTTCGTTCCGAAGCTCGAGGAGTTGCTGAAGAAGCGGGCGGGGGTTCCGGCTGACGCCTACTGCGTCGGATGGTGGTACGAGCCACACAAAGCGGGAATCACGCTGCGCTTCGTCCACAAGAGCTTCCCGGAGGCCAAGCTGGGAGAGCTGGTCGAGCAGGTCGAATGCAACTGGACCGAGAAGGTCCAATCCGAAGTACTACGAAAGGACGGCGAATGAATTCCAGGGCCTTCACCAAGATGCTGGGGCTCAACCCGAAGCTGCTGGTTCACGACTACTACGGCGGCGTGGTGGACAGCTCCAGGCTCGATGAGAAGTACCGGAAGATGCTGAAGTATTACTTCGGCTTCGATCCCAAGCCGGGTGACGTGGTTTTCACCGTTCTCCTGCGGCATCCCGCCAAGAAAGTCCGTTCGAAGGAATCGCGCAAATGAATGAAGGTCTGCCCGAGTTCCTGACCGCGATCAAAGAGGGCGCGGACTACGCCGCCGCCCAGATTCGCCGCCTACAGGATGAGTTGAGGACCCATCGTAGGCTTCTGTGGATGATCGCCAGGAAGCACGATTTTATCGTCGTTAGTGAGGTTGACGTTACCACGATGCCACCAGACGGTGAGTGCGAACTGGAGTCCTACTACGACCCAGTCCTGAGAGGCACGGTTGTTCGGGCGCTTCACCAATCCAGCGATAAGACTTCGGAGGGTAAATGATCGAGTACTGCCAGCTCTGCGCCGAGGTCTTCAGCGTATTCCACCCGCTGACCATGACGCATTGCTTCGTGGAGCTTCCGAGCGACAGAACAAACGGAGAGACTAAATGACCTGCGAGAAGCACGTACCCATGGAGTTCCCCCAGGGAACCCACCCAATCATGACCTTCCGAGAGGTCGAGAAGATGGATGCCGACAAGTACCCCTCTGGCCCCGACGACCTGGACGGGGTGATCTCCTTCGGCACGGTGCCGGAGGCCCACAAGCTGCCGCCCCTGATCGGGCGTGTGTGGGTGTGCGCCAACTGCCGGTTGCTCTACATGGAATAAACAAAGGACTCCCGATGCGGCTCCCTAGCCTCCCTCCCTGTACCTGCGCCGAGACGAAGCTGAAGGGTGGCGAGCTGGCGAAGTGCCCTGAGTGCGCGAAGGTCAAGCGCACAAGCTAAAAATGGATATTTAGGATGTGCGTGGACTAACTGTATGACGAAACGAGAGGTAACGGACGAGCGGGACGTCTTCCTGATGTGCTACATCAAGTACATCCCCGACAAGAAGTTGGACGAGTTCTTTGACGCGCTGGCGGCCCTGATGGCGAAGGCCGCTCAGTACGGCGAGTCTCGGACGCTCAGTAGCTTGAGGCGCATGGCCAAGAAAGCGTTGAAGGTGTAGACGATGACCGTGTGGAACGACGAAGAGCTGCGGAAGATCCGGTATCCCGTCTACGACGAGCTGACGGAGAAGCTCGCCCGCTGGCTGCTGGAGCAGCGGGAGATCGCCAGAAGGACACAGCTTCAGCTCGACAAGACCGAGGAGCTACGCCGCGCCGCTGAGGATGAAGTCAAGCGCCTACGGAAGATGATGGAGGATCAGCAGAAGTACGCGGACCTTCAGATTGAAGAAATGCGGAAGGTCATCGTAGAGGCCCACCTTGACGACTACGGTACTGGGGTTCCCTGCACCTGCAAGTACTGCGTGAAAGCCTGATATGGACTATATCGGCCCCATCGAGCGCTTCCCCAAGCCTGGGGAAAGATGGATCCAAGGGGTATGTATCCCCTGCGGGGCCTACATCGAGAAGGATCATTGCGGAGCTGATGTAGACCACGCGGCGGAGTGCATGAAAGACGGTGGCCGCTGGTGCTGGGTTATCCGCAGGGTTAGGCACGGGTGCCTTGTGCCAGCGCCAACGAAGCCTGGTATCCTTGAGCGCGTCATTGGATGGATGAGGTGAACTGTGACCCAGCTAATCAAGACGCGGATCATGATCGAGGGCAACCCCATCTGGGTTGAGGTTGAGCCACGCGGCAACTTCGATGCCGAGTATTGGCAATTGAAGATCGAGGCATTCTTCAAGTACCTCACGAAGGGCAACACGGTTAGTGGCCCGTATTCGACAGAATGAGGATATCGTGAAGAAGTGCCGCTCAAAGTCTACGGCTGGCAAACTGCCGTGCATCAGGCGCGGGGGCCATAAAGGCCCCCACCAAAGCAGCGCCGTGGAAGGAGTTGCCTTCTGCTGGGGGCGTCGTAGCCGCTGGCGATTTCGCTGAATAGGCATTTTGATTGAGGGGGAGGGGATTGTGGGGAAGAATGACGATAGAAGAGCAGAAGCAAATGTCGATCCATCCGCTCAAGTGCCCGAATCCACGCTGCGGGAAGGAGTTCCTTTTCGACAGCGAGAAGTGGCCCCCTCAGCGGTATTGCTCCTCCGCCTGCTCCCAGTACGTCAGGGATAAGAAGTATCGTCAGAAGAAGAAGGTCCAGCGGCAGGGTGACTCTTCCGGTACTGGGCCCGCCGGCGCTCCAAAGCCACATGGAGATAAACCTCGGTAGTCGATAGGCTCTTGTGCCCTAGCTGCTCCTTGATGTCGAGCAGGTCCGCCCCGTTGTTGAGCATATGGGTGGCCGCGCTATGGCGTATCGCGTGCGGGTAAAGCACCCTCGTCCCGGCGTGCTCGCAGAGGGCCCTAATCACGTCGTAGACCGCGTTGGGGCCAATGCGTTTCCCGAACTTGGTGATGAACGCCGCTTTCTCGGTGGGGCGCTCCCATTTGGCGAGGGCTCGGGCCCGGATCGGCAGGTAGGCTTCCCAGGCTTTCAGGAAGCTCGGCGAGTCGAGGATCACGAGCCGGTCGCGCCTCCCTTTCGTCTCACGGATGGTGGCGAAGGCGTTCTCCCCCGCGTGGATGTCGTCGATGTCGAGCTTCGAGACCTCCCCCCGTCGGCAGCCGCTCGCGTAGATGAATTCCAGGATCGCCACGTTGCGCTTCCGATCAAACCTGTAGCTCCGCGCCGCCTTCCTGAGCTTCTCCATCTCCTCCTCCGTGAAGAACTGCGGAAGGGGCTTATCGACCTTGATCGCGGGGACCATGTCGCACGGGTTGTCTTTGACGACCCGGACGCGCTTGAGCCACTCGTACCAGCTCGCCACGGAGCCGAAGCGGGCCCTCACGGTCGCCGGCCGGTTCCCCTTGAGCCTGAGGGCCTGGAGGAAGGTGATGAGGTCTTTGTACTCGACGTGCCGGAAGTCTACGCTACCATCGGCCAAATGCCGCAGGTAGAGTCCGAGCGCGTAAGCGTAATGGCGGATCGTACTCTTGGAGTTGCCGCAGACATCCAGCTCTCCGATGTACCCCGCCGCCAGTTTCCCCGCCTCTCCAAGCGTGGAGAGCGCGTGCGTACCTATTCCCTCCCTGCCCCCTCGACTCTCTCCGCCAGAGGGGGAGGGACCGAACCAGGGGAAAGGTATAGCTTCCCTCCACCCGGTCGGCGACCTGATCTGGAGATCGGAGTTCCTCTTACCCCACATCAGGGAGGGAGGATTTTAGAACCCCTAGGGGGCCTCGGGGAAGGACTCACTTTTGACTTTCCGAAAATTCCGATACGATTTTTCTTGCTTCTCCTGACGACGGCATCGTATTATCTCGTAGCGGCATCATGAAGAACGAAAAAGGCGCTGACCCCGTGAGGATGTCCGGGCTTGCCATGATGCCGCTACATCCTGTCGGCCCGGGTCCTCACGGAATCAGCGCGGTTTTCGGAGCGGCGATTCCCGGATAGTTTTACCACGGTTCGTTCCTGTGGTAGAACTTTGGTCCGCTGGAACCGCCCTCCGCAAGGGAGGACGGCATGGCGACTCAGGGTTCTGGACCCAATCAGCCGGGAAGTGGTCTACCCAACGCGGGAGGGACCGAACCAGCTTCCCGGTCTAATCTTGGTCGTGAAGTAGGAATTCCTCCCTTGGGGGCTGGAGACCCTACACCTTCTCTCTCGAAGGTCAGCTCTCCAAGCACGCCAACCTCTCCAGCCCCACTTAACAGCGAACTGGCCCTGCGTCCTCGCGGGGCCGACATCAAGACCGGGGGATGCGGCCTGGGGGATGAGCGGGAGAGGGGAACGGCAAAGGGGAGCCTGAAGTCGGGGGCTCCCCTGTCCTCTTCCCTCCTCATCGCCGTCCTGACGGATCACCGGAACGCCATCCGGCAGGCCATCCCCGCCATCGAGGAGGCTCTCCGCAAGCTGCACATCGAGGACCGCTACGACCTCGCTATGGCGCTCGCCGCGCTGACCCAGGCGATGAGGGGAGGGGCGATCTGATGGACCTCTTCGGCGCGTTTGAGTACGGCTTCGACCGGATCCAGAAGTCCATTCGGAACTGCGAGGAGAAGCGCCTGGACCCCCCGAGCGAGCGACCCCTCATCAACTGCATGTACTGTGAGGGACGCGGGTACTTCAAGGCCGCCCACTGCGCTGGCCCTGAGTGCAACTTCCTCCGCTACTGCCCCTGCAAGTGCCAGAACTGCGCCTACGTCGAGTGCGACATCTGCTCGGGGTACGGGGAGTTCCCTGAGCCCGAGGACTGGCAGGAGGACGCCTACTGGGAAGCTCGCTGGGACTCCTGGAAGGAGCAGCGGGAATCCGGAGGTGCCGCGTGAAGGACATCTGCGCTAACAAGCACCGAGGAGCGGAGACAAGCGTCCAGGCTTATGCGACCACGCCAGAGAGTAAGCGCCTCGCCATGCGAACCCACATACTGGGATTTATTGAGGCGTCGTCCGCATTTGGAACGACTTGCGAGGAAATTGAGGAGCGAACGGGCCTCCCGCATCAAAGCGTTTCGGCTCGTATCTCCGAACTCCTCCGAGACGGCCTGATCCACTACGGCTCCGAGCGGCGCAAGACCCGCGCCGGCAAGAGCGCCCGCGTGTACTTCCACGGTCCCGCGAAGATCAAGACGGACCTTTTCGAGTAGGGAGAGAGCTATGACGACCGCGCTTCTCGAACGCCATGAAACCTCCGCGCTGTCCACGATGGACCAAGAGACGATCTCCAAGCTCGTGCTGAACGGGGATCTCTCGAAGCTGTCGCCCGAGCAGAAGGTGGCTTACTACGGCTACCGCTGTCAGGCGCTTAACCTCGACCCGGCGACCAAGCCCTTCGATCTCCTCAAGCTCAACGGCAAGGAAGTCCTCTACGCCACGCGGGAGTGCAGCAACCAGATCAGCCAGCGGGACGGGCTCTCCGCCACGGTGGTCAAGGAGGAGAAGGTCGGGGACATCTACAAGGTGACGGCGCGGGTCACGGATGCCAAGGGGCGGCAGACGGACGACGTGGGCTGCGTCTCCATCCAGGGTCTTTCCGGGGACTCCCTCTGCAACGCCATCATGAAGGCGACGACCAAGGCCAAGCGCCGCGCCATCCTCTCCCACGCGGGCCTCGGGATGATGGACGAGACGGAGCTTGAGACGGTCCACCCGCAGGAGCCCAAGCACGTCCCCGCGACGGTGAAGCCGGCCGCGCCCGCCCCCGAGCCGCTCGTGGTGGTGGAGCCTCCGAAGTCCGACTTCATCGCCGCCGCGCAGGAGGCTCACGACAAGGCCAAGGCCAACGGCTACCAGAAGGGGCCTGAATTGGACGATCCTCCCACGCCGGAGGAGATCGCGGAGATCGAGCGCATCGAGCGCGAGAAGGACGCCAAGGCCGCCCGCGAGGAGCAGAGAAAGGTCTTGGGCAATCCGGACATCCCGCTTGACGCCGACGTGGTCATGGCGGACGTGGTGGCCTACAACGCGAACCCGAAGCCTCTCCCTCGTGGCGGCTACACCTACGGAGCCCTCTTCCGCTTCCATGACGAAGCCAAGACGGAATCCTGGGCCAATACCTTCCACAAGGACCAGTGGGAGACGGCCAAGCTGATGAAGGGGAAGACCGTCAGGCTGACCTACAAGTACAACGGGAAGTACCTCAACTTCTACCACGTCGAGAAGGTGTGAAGGTCTACAAGCTCAAGCTGGAGCCTTGGCAGGTCTCGTGTAGAGAGATCGTCAGCTTTTTCATGAGAGGGGGTAACGGTGGCGAACTTCGCGGAGTTCATCAAGGCTCGTCGTCTGATGTTGGAGTTGACGCTGGGGCAGGTGGCTCGGAAAGCGGGAGTGGCTCCGAGCTACCTCTGCGGCGTCGAGAGGGGGAAGGTGGCCCCTCCGTCGCCCAGGGCGGTCAAGAGGCTCGCGGAGGCCCTCAAGCTCAAGGTCCCGCCGCTCCTCATCATGGCCTACGTGGAGAAGGCTCCGAAGGAGATCAGGAAACTCGTTGAGCTGAAGCTGTTGTAGTACGCCGCGCCGCTAGGGGGAACAGTTGGTGGAGAGATCGGGGACGTATCGGATGGTCTGGGCCGGCCCTATCGTGCCCTACATCAGGACCACCCAGCGCCAGAAGTGGGTTGACGAGCGGTACAAGAAGTACGCCGCTTGGAAGGACGAATTCAGGCTCATCGCCAACATCCAGAACTTCCCATCTCAACTCGATCCCACCATCAACTACTGCATCAAGCTCCGAGCCCAGGTCGAGGGCTGCCGTCGGTGGGACCTCGACAACTTCGTGAAGGGCTCGCTTGACTCGCTCTTCGAGCAGGATAACCGCATCGCGGAGATCCACGCCACGGTCGAGGAGTACGCGGGAACGGACAGGGTTGAGGTCGAGTTGGTTGAGAGGGGAAGCCGTGCCACACGTCATTCCGGACGAGCTGGTAAATCTGTCCCTGTACAGGCAGGACGAAAAGCTGTGCGCCGGGTGGGTGGAAGCCTACGCGGTATGGCGCGAGACGTACAAGGGGATCAACGTCCTACAGGAAGTCAGGAAAGCCCACGCCTGGGAGATTTGCAATCCAACGCAGAGGAAGACCCAGCGCCTCCGCTTCCTGAATAACTGGCTCTCGAAGGCCCATACGGACTGGCATCGGAGGCAGCAGGAGCAAGGGCTCAGGTTCGTAGGGCGCTACATCCCCCCCTCCAACCAGGAAGTGAAGTGCAAGACCTGTATGGATAGCGGGCTCGTTCCCTCCAAGATCAAGACGCGCTGGGGAGAGGAGCGGCCCGCGATGGCGAGGTGCTCCGCCTGCGCCTTCCAGAAGGCCGCTCAATGACCCCCTGCGAGACCTGTCGCGGGGGTGGAGTGGTAGCCGTAGGGATTACGGAGTACGGCGAGTACGGCGGGGTGCCGATCTACGCGCCTTGCCCAGATTGCCGGCCACGTACCGAGGGCCAGAGGCACCCTACAGAATAAGATCCCCCAGGGTATCCCAGCCCTCTCGGCTGATTCCCCCATGCAGGATGACAGGATTCCCGTCAGGATAGACAGGGCGCAGCCAAGGCTCCACCCACACGTAGGACGGGCTAAGGGGGGTAACGACAGGTCGGATCTCCAAGATCGCCTGTTTCAGGGCGTACTCGTCCAAATCCCATCGCTCGGCGATTAGAAGCGTTTGCCAGCGTTCCAGGACGTCCAGGGCCTTCCCGGTCGATTTGAAGGCTATACAGCCGCTCCACACGCGATTAGAGCCCTCTGGGCGGCATCCCAGGATGTCTCCTGACCAGTCTACGAGTTCAGAGGGGTATGAGAGAATCTCAGAGTCAACGTCCAGCCATGTGACAGATTGGCCCAGTTTCTCGATCCAGTCGAGGATGATGGAGGGCTTGAGTCTCCGAGCCTCTAAGGGGGTTCTGGGCTCTCCGCCCAGCTCCACGATCCTATGCGGGAGCCCCCACTTCTCGAGCGACCTTTTGAGGCGAGGAACGCAGCGGCGGTACTTCTCCCCCCAGGCCAGAGAGACGATGAAGGGGGTCACTCTCCGTCAACGTTCTTGATGATGTCGGCCTTCTCCTCCTCGGTAAGGGTAGCGGAGAAGGACCACACACCGTTGACCTTCCGGGCGCAAATCTGCTTCCCCTTGTAGACCACGCACATCTCCACAGGGGGTACCCTGTCGAGCAGCGAGCAGCCCCACAGGAGCAGAATGGACGCGCATAGGATCGCCTTCATGCCCCACCTCTCCGGATAAACCACTTGAGACTCTCTACGACCGCCGTGACGACGCCGACCACGGCTCCAATCGTCCCCCAGGTCTTTGACGGGTTGTGATACTTCTCCTCGTGCTTCTGGATGTCGTCGCACTCCCCCGCCATCAGCTTCGCTACGTCCTTGTCGATGCGGTGAATGTCCGACCCTTTCTTGGCGATGGTCTGCTCGACGTTGTCGATGCGGTCGTGGATCCTGGAGAACTTCTCCTCCAACCACTCCCTGTCGTCATTGCTCAACATCCTGGCCAACCCCTCACTCCAATCCTCGACATACTCCCCCGGTCGTTCCCCTTGGGCTACTTCTTCACGGACTCCGCTTTCTCGATGGCGTCGTAGTAGCTGAAGAGCTGGCGCGTCACCCTGGGATGGTAGATCACGCGCTTGCAGGCGGCGGCGAGGAGGTCGTACTGCGAGTCCTCAAGGGCGATGGTGCCGTTCCCCGCCTCGATGGCGTCGATCACCTTCTGGGCCTCCCTGATCTGAGAGACGGTCTTTAGCTCCCCGTAGTTGTCCAGATGAAGGATGAGAGCCTTCTTGAAGGGGAACTCCTTCTCTCCGTCGTCGAACTTCACCATGACATCGGGCGGGCAAGTGATAATTTTCATCTCTATCTCCTTCTCGCTATGATACCACGGCGAGCTTCCTAGGCGTCCCTCCGATGTCATTAATCGTGATGTAGCCAGTCACCGTCTCCGCTCCGATGGCCGTATGGGTGCCGAAGGCGATGGTCGCCCCCGTGATCGAGAATCGGGTCGATAGAGAGCCCGCGGAGAACGTCCCGAACTGGATCGTGGTCTGCTCGCTTCCAGCCGTCACTCCGCTTGAGCCCACGAGCATGTAGCCGAAGAGGTCGAGGCTTCCGCCGCTGTCGTTGAGGTAGAACTCAAAGCCCATGTCATTCGCCGTGTTGCCGGAGGCCGTGTTCTCAAGGCGGGTCCTGGAGTTGGTCGCGCTGTCCGACACGGAGAGGCGATAGGAGGCGTTCGGAGCCATCCCGATCCCGACGTCTCCGTTGATCCGCACGGCTCCGGCGGTCGTCACCACGAGGTAGTCGTTCGTCCCGAGGGCCGCCGTACCGCTCGCCGCGTAGGAGAGCTTCCACGAATCGGAGTCCGAGTTGTCGATTCCAGAGATGAAGCTCGCCGTAGTCCCGAGCGCCCAGCGGAGCGCGGCGTCCCCCGTGCTGTTCTGGAGGCACACCACCTGCGGATGGGTCGTCGTGTCGTTGTGGACGAAGCGGGCGGCGTAGCCGTTCGTGATCGTCGCGTTCGTGCCCGCGATGGGGTTCCCCGTGACCTCGAAAATGACGGCGTCCGTGATCGTAGAGGCCCCCGCGAACGAATACGTCCTGGGGCGGATGATGAAACTCCTCTGCGTGGCGATGGCCCCCGTCGCGTGCTGGAGGGTAGCGTCGAGGTCGAAGTCGACGTCCAGGACTTCCGTGCCGGCCGTCTGCCCCGTGTGCGCCGCCCCAACAAGAAGCCAGCCCGTGTCAGCGCCGCTCGTGTTGGTTGCCTGCGGAAAATAGTAGTTCGCGTCGCCCGCCGTAGCGGCGGGGTTGACCCCACTTACGGCAAACCTAAGCGCGCCGCCACAGCTAATGCCGATGGAGTCTTCCGTAACCCTGTAGAGCCCCGAATTGGTATCCGTGTCGCTCGGGCAGAACGCCGGAGTAGTGGCGTTGCCACCAGAAACTCGGATAACCCCTTGGCAGGTCGTTGTCGGGACGAGCGTAATCCCCGAGGAGGAGATGGAGACTCGATTGCCGCCCCCAGTGGTGATGTCGAGGACGTTTGACCCGGTCGAATAGATGCCCGTGTCAAGGTCGTTGGAGTTCGGGCAAAGGCTAGGAGT